>ERZ778020.2148-NODE-2148-length-14964-cov-59.253672_pt1 | contig 14964 bp, 14 predicted proteins | sample MGYA00375750_ERZ778020 | MGnify/ENA primary metagenome ERZ778020 (study PRJEB29350, sample SAMN05389818) | bioreactor metagenome | isolation source: Ammonium sulfate bioreactor | place: South Africa: University of Cape Town | collected 2014-03-17 ...
AAACGAATCGTGTCCATGACTGGAAGTAATTTCCGCATAACTCACGTTCAATTCGTTATCGAGCAGGGCTTTAACAATGGCGCGTGAACGTTCGGGGGAAAAACGCCAATCAGTGGTGAAAGACAGCACCAGGTAACTGGCAGTGGCGGCGCGAAAGGCCGCGCTCAGATCGTTGTTGTGCTGGTGCGCCGGATCGAAATAATCCAGCGCCTTCGTCATGAGCAGATAGGTATTGGCGTCGAATTGATCCGCGAATTTGTCTCCCTGATATCGGAGGTAGGATTCGATTTCGAATTCCACGTCGAAACCAAATGCGAGCGCACCGTTGCGCAGTTCCCGTCCAAACTTTGCAGCCATCGCATCATCCGAAAGATAAGTGATATGACCCAGCATGCGGGCAAGCCGCAAACCACGGCGAGGTACAACTGCATGCGTGTAATAATCTCCGCCATGATAGTCGGGGTCGGTAATGATGGCCTGCCGTGCAACATCGTTAAATGCAATATTTTGCGCAGTCAGCTTCGCAGCGGCAGCAATAACGAGCGCATGCCGCACTCTTTCGGGAAAATCGAGCGTCCACTGCATGGCCTGCATTCCGCCGAGGCTGCCACCCGCTATTGCGGCGAACTGATCGATGCCCAGGTGATCCGCAAGCCTTGCCTGTGTCTTTACCCAGTCTTCCACAGTTACTACCGGAAAATCCGGGCCATAAGATTTACCGGTCCTGGGATTAATGCTGGCCGGGCCAGTGGAGCCGTGACAACCCCCGAGGTTATTGACGCCGATTACAAAGAATTTCTCTGTATCGATCGACTTGCCCGCGCCGATCATATTGTTCCACCAACCGCCACTCTTTGGATTTTCGTCGTAAAAACCAGCTACATGATGATTACCCGAAAGAGCATGGCAAATCAGGACAGCGTTGGACCTGGCGGCGTTAAGTTCGCCATAGGTTTCATACACCAACTCGTAACTATCGATTACAGCGCCACTTTTAAGATGCAGGGGCGCGTCGAAATGCGTGCTCTGGGGCGATACTATGCCAATGGAATTGGAATCCTGCATTAACGTTTATGGGTTGCTGAAAACACTCTTATGACCGGAGCTGGCGCCAAACCAATTCCCGGACGCGCCTGAAGATCGCATGGTTGACGAAGATCGCACGTCAAGCCGCCATATAGTCGAATAATCCGCCTGAATCGAAACCTGCGATTATAGTCAAATGTTTTCCATTAAACCGAGGAAAACCAGTAAATACGTGCCAGGCAGCTCCACCCGCGACATAGCTCGGCGATTTTTCGGCAAGAGACGCGTTTTTATTGCAACCTTCATGCGGCATGGCCATTCAGCTTCGACAGGAACGTATGGATTTTCGCCGGATCGTCAGCTTTAAGCATCTTTTGAGTAAACGGTATGATGTCCGGCAAATTGCTTCTCAATATCTCGCGCTTCACGGTCAGCAGTTGTGCCGGATGCATGGAAAACTGGCGCAGGCCAAAGCCCAGCAGCAATCGGGTGAATAATATGTCTCCCGCAATTTCTCCGCAGACCGAAATGGGGGTTCCGCCGCGGTTGGCGCTGCGAATGATGTGAGCCACCAGGCGCAGCACCGCGGGATGCAACGAATCGTAGAGGTGGGCGACGGAATCATCGGCACGGTCGATGGCAAGCGTGTATTGAATTAGATCGTTGGTGCCAATCGACAAAAAATCGAGCTTGCGCATGAAAATATCCAGGCACAGGGCCGCCGCTGGAATCTCTATCATGCCGCCTACCGGTATCTTCTCCTCGAAGGGTATTTTTTCCTGGCGCAAGCTGTCTTTGGCATTTTCGATCGAATGCAGCGTCTGGGTGATTTCATGCACGCTAGAGAGCATGGGCACCAGAATACGAATCTGGCCGTAGCGTGACGCACGTAAAATCGCGCGCAACTGCGTATTGAACATTTGCGGCTCGGCAAGGCAAAAACGTATGGCGCGCAAGCCTAGCGCAGGGTTGGCAGCCACCCGCTTGGCACTGTCGAGATTCTTGTCCCCTCCGAGATCGAACGTGCGTATGGTTACTGGAAGTCCCCGCATCTTTCGCGCCACCGTCCGGTAAGCTTCGAATTGCTCATCCTCGCTGGGCAGGCAATCTCGATTGAGAAAAAGAAATTCGCTGCGGAACAGTCCGATGCCCGTCGCGCCGCTCTCCTTCACCTGCTCCACATCCTGGGGCAGTTCAATGTTGGCATGCAGTTCCACGGTTGTACCATCGAGCGTAGCGGAGACAGTGGTCCTGATGCGTTTAAGTTTCTGCTTTTCGAGTTCGAGCTGGCTCTGGCGCAGGCGGTACTCCGACAGCACGTGCTCGTCGGGATCGACGATGACCACACCCTGAACTCCATCCACGATCAGCAGATCATTGTCGCGGATCAGCCGGCGCGCATGATGCAGCGCCAGGACAGAAGGAATGTTGAGGCTGCGGGCGACGATTGCGGTATGAGAAGTCAATCCGCCCAGATCGGTCAGGAATGCGGTGAACCAATGCTGCTTGTATTGAATGACATCCGCGGGACTCAAATCGTGCGCCACGAGAATGCTGTCCCCATCTCGCTTCAACGGCGGCGGAACGTAGCCCGGGTGCCCGAGCAGGGCCTTCAGCACACGCTCAACCACCTGTATGACATCGGTTTTTCGCTCTCGCAGGTAAGGATCTTCAATTTCCTCGAACTGCGCCATCAGCACATCCATCTGTTGGGTAACCGCCCATTCGGCGTTACACTGATTCTGCGCAATATAGCTTTTGGCCGCTGTTGAAAGAGTGGGGTCGTCCAGAATCATCCGGTGCAGATCGAGAAAGGCGCCATATTCGGCCGCTGCCGGCCCATCGATAACGGAAGCGTGCAAGGACTCGAGTTCCTCGCGAACCGCGTTGAAAGCAGTATCGAGCCGCATTATCTCGTTGGCGACCTGCTCTTCGGGCACAACATGATGAGCCACTTCGATTGCCGTATGAGATGCTAAATAGGCGTGCCCTATAGCGATCCCGCCAGAAACGCCGACGCCGTGCAATGCAAAGCTCATTCGCTTTCTCCAAAGCGCTTCTCGATAAGATTCACAAGGGCTTCCATAGCCTCGACTTCGTCCGTGCCCGTGGTTTCTATATCGAGCACAACCCCCTTGCTTGCTGCCAGCATCATCACGCCCATGATGCTTTTCGCATTGACTTTGCGATCATTTCTGGCCAGCCATACCTCGCAGTGGTACTGGCTGGCCAATTGGGTAAGTCTCGCGGATGCTCGCGCATGCAATCCCAATTTGTTCATTATTTCAATTTTCCGGTTTTGCATTGCCACCCTCTGGTAGTATTCTCAGGACGCCTTCTTTACCTCCCGCCAGTGCTTTTTCGCTTGCCATGGCCAACGGTTCGTGACGGTAGGTAAGCGCCCGCACCAGCATCGGCAGATTGACGCCCGCCAGGCATTCTACTTTACCTTTCCTGACCAAGCGGCTGCCAATATTACAAGGCGTGGCGCCGCAAATATCGCTCAGGACCAGCACACCGCTTCCACTATCGAGTTCGCGGATCAACTTCAATGCGCCGGACAGAATGACATCCGGATCGTCGCCCGCATTGATGCGCAAATGCGTCAATTGTGGGGGTTGATTGCCCATGATATGGCTTGCGCACTGGACAAAGCTGTTTCCCAGATCCCCATGGGCAATAATCAGCATCCCTATCACGCCTCCAATCGCCCCCTTTCAGTGGATAATTTCAAAAAAGCCATGGATACAGCCCTATTCCGCAGCCCGCGGCCCGTGTGCTGCAAAAATTGCAGCAATCCATCTTGCAGCGAACTCACCATGAAGATGAACGTCGAGTGCCGCGAAAATCTTTGTGGATCATGGACAAGCGAAGAACCAATTCGATCTATGATCTATGACGTGCGAAGCTTCAAAAGGCCCGACATCTACTGCATTTCTTCCAGGGTGTATATCTCAAGGTGGAAAGCTTCCTGATATTTCTGGGGAAGATCGGACGCTGCAGTATCCGCCTGCCGGCGGGTCAAATAGACGCCATATGCCACCCTGAACTTGGCCTGTCCCGCTGTAGTGACGGAGTAGACATAGAGATTCGACAGATCGACCAGGTTCTGCGCTCTATTGAGGAAGCGTTCCATGCGATCAGCCTGAATGTTGTCGGTGGAATATAATTGAATGGTGTAGTGCTGCTTGTCTGTTGTCTTCAGCACTTTTGCCGTGGCGTTCAGGCGCTCATGCAGTAATGGATGTTCAGCCAGCTTAACCCCGGCCATCGCTGATTTTGTTCCGCGCTTTTGTCCCGTTGCTGCCGCCAAATTCTCTCCTTCGAGGGTATCCGCTGCTCGCGGTCGATCAGATGCGCCGCTGGGAGCCGTATCGCCGGAAGCCGCATTCTCGGGGGAACGGTTTGGTTGAGGCGCAGGAGGCGGGCTGGATGGAGCAGGCACAGCAGAGAGCGCCGGTCTGGCGGAAGTTGGGGCGGGAACGGTTTTATGAGCAGGCGTGGCCGCAATAAGCGGCGGCGAAAGGGGTGCCGGCGAAGGTGTTTCGGAATATGCCGCGACGTTCCCGGAAATGTCAGGGTCGGGAGCAGGACGGGTTGGCTGCCGGTTAAATTCACTAATCGCGAAACCTGCTATCACCACGGCGGCCAGGCTTCCGCCGGCTATATACTTCGTGGAGGCTGGCCAATCCCGATTGAGCGTAAAACCGGCATCCTGCATGGCGCTTCTGATATGATGCGGCCTCACATTTTTAATATTCTCTCGATATGCCGCCAGCAGGGATTTATCGGCAAGAATATTTATGCGCTCGATAAGCCCGCTGGACGCCGAGGCAATCAAGCGCAAGGCAGAGGGCGTAAAAATATTCGGGCCACGATAGCCTGCAGCGTACAGGCGATGCAGCAGATAATCCTTGAGCGATGCCGCAATGATGGGCTGAAGGAATAAATGATGCGTTATCCTGCTCTTGAGGGTGCGCAATTGGGACAAGGCAAGCAGCTTATCCAGTGAAACCTCGCTAAATAGAACAATCTGCAGCAATTTGTGATGGGACGATACGAGATCGTAAAGCAATCTCACCTCTTCCAGGATCTCGGGCGACACGCTGTGGGCGTCATCTATCAAGAGCAAGAATTGAACCCCGGCGGCACATTTCTCGATCAGGGCCTCCGATAGCCGTTCCAGGTGGGAAGCGGGCGGCTCGGTGCCTTCGGAGTCATCAGCGAGTTCCAGATTCCAGGTTTCGACAAGGGAGCGAGCAAACTCTTCCTTCGAGATACTCGGATTGTCGATGTAAATTGTCCGGATGTGCTTGGGCAACCGGTTGATTGTCAACTGGCATATGCGGGTTTTACCGCTGCCCACCGGGCCCGTCACCTCGATGATGCCTTCTTTCCCTTCTCCATGAGTCAGCGTGTAAATCAGGATATCCAGCGTGGCACCGCGGCTGGCTCCCTCAAAAAAAAGGCAGGAAATGGAAGGAGGGGGAAAAGGCTCCCCGGTCAATCCAAAGTGGTCTAGGTATGCTGGGGACGTTGTCATGTCAAGCAGTGTCCTCCGAAGGAAGATGCGGCCCTGTAGCGGAGTGGGCATCCCGCGGTGCCGCGCCGCGGTCTCAGTGAACCCTGGCCCGATGGCGCCGAAGTACCGTTCTGCCGGCTCGATATCCGTGCCTCGATGTGCGGCATCATGCTCGTATCACGCAATCCCATACTCATAGAAAAAACGAGTCTGCCCGCATTTCCATCGAATTCAGGTCATCCCGATACGGTATCATGCGGATAAAGATACCACGATCAGGTGAAAATTCCTTGCCTGCGATGCCGCAGCCCTGGCCTCTGAGGCAATATCGCTTGTCTTAATCCTTCCTGCTGGAGTATAGTTCGAATTCTGCCACTATATCAAAGCGGAAGAGCGCGCCGATTCAATCGGCGCGGCCGAAGGCGCAACCCCCCGGAATCGCTCAGGCGCGGTCAATCGATCGTTAGGAACCGCTTTCGACAGGCAATCTGGAGAGTGCCGACATGGAGTCGGCCACCGAAGGGGCACACGGACAAAAATCCGTAATCTCTCAGGTAAAAGGGACAGAGGGGTGAAGTCATGGATATGACTTCACCTTTTTTTTTAAGCATAGGGCTATGAAAACGACTCCTCTCAATCAGACTCATCGCGAAATGAAGGCCAAAATGGTCGACTTTGGAGGCTGGGATATGCCTCTGCATTATGGCTCGCAGCTCGAGGAGCATCATAAGGTGCGGACCGACGCCGGCATGTTCGACGTATCCCACATGCTGGCGGTGGATATAAATGGCGAGGCAGCACGCAGTTTTTTGCGCCATCTGGTGGCAAACAACATAGACAAGCTTACCCAGCCGGGCAAGGCGCTTTATACCTGCATGCTCAATCCGGAGGGAGGGGTAATAGACGATCTCATCATCTATTTCCTCGATGAAACCCATTTCCGCATGGTTGTGAACGCGGGAACCGCGGAAGGCGACATGGAATGGATTCTTGCCCAGCGCGATGCGATGGCGCGGGGGCTGGAAATCGTTCCGCGCCGCGATCTCGCGATGATTGCGGTCCAGGGGCCGGATGCACGCGCAAAAGTCTGGCGGGTGATCGAGGGTTCCCAGGCAGTGACCGAGAATCTGAAGCTGTTTCAGGCCGTGTTGTTCGATAAATACTTCATCGCCCGCACCGGCTATACCGGAGAGGATGGCTTCGAAATCATGCTGCCTTCCGTTGACGCGGCGGATTTCTGGAATGCGCTGCATGCGGCCGGGGTAGCGCCCGCGGGACTGGGAGCCCGTGACACCTTGCGTCTCGAAGCGGGGATGAATCTCTACGGCCAGGACATGGATCAAAACACTTCTCCCCTGGAATCAGGGCTTGGCTGGACAGTAGACATGAAAACCGATCGTGACTTTATTGGCAGGAAGGCACTGATGGAGGCACCAGTAAAACGCCAGCTCATGGGATTGATTCTGCTCGACCGGGGCGTATTGCGCAGCCATCAGAAGGTTGCCATGTCTCCCGGAAAAGGCGGCGAGGAAGGTGAAATTACCAGCGGAGGTTTTTCCCCCACATTGGATAAATCCATCGCGCTGGCGCGCTTGCCGCTGGAGACTGCCGCCGGAGATGAAGTTCACGTAATAGTGAGGGATAAAATGCTGCGGGCGAAAGTGGTCAAATATCCTTTCGTGCGAAATGGAAAGGTTCTGGTTTAGCCCATTAACCGGGCAATATCATTTAATCGTGGAGCAAAAATATGAGTATTCCAAACAACCTGAAATACACCAAATCTCATGAATGGGTGAGACTGGAAGATGACGGCACAGCAACGATAGGAATTACGCAGCATGCGCAGGAATTGCTGGGCGACATGGTATTCGTGGAAACCCCGGATACGGGGCGCAAGCTGCAGCAGGGTGAAGAGTGCGCGGTGGTGGAATCGGTAAAAGCCGCTGCCGACGTATATGCCCCCATTGCTGGGGAAGTGATTGGAGCCAACCCGGATCTGGAGGCCGCTCCTGAAAAAATCAATCAGGATGCCTATGCTGCCTGGCTCTTCAAATTGAAACCGGTAAATATCGCGGACCTGAATAATCTGCTTGATGCCGTGGCGTATCAGAAATTACTGGAAAGCGAACATTAAACCCTTAGCGTAAAAAACCAGCCGGATATGGCACTGCGCCATATCCCGCCATACTCACCATCCTGATTCCCGGAACAATATGCCGTTCATTCCCCATACTGAAGAAGACATACAGGCAATGCTCGCGAGCATTGGCGCTCAATCCATCGATGATCTGTTCGACGAAATCCCACCTGCTCTTAAAACGGGCCGATTGAACCGGGTGCCTCCAGGCCTGAGCGAAATGGAAATATCCCGCCTGATGCTGGAGCGGGCAGAAAGCGATGGGCGCTATTTCAACTTCATTGGGGCGGGCGCATATGAACATCATATTCCCGCAGCAGTATGGCAAATAACCACTCGTGGCGAATTTTATTCTTCCTATACCCCCTATCAGGCGGAAGCAAGCCAAGGCACGCTGCAGCTTCTGTATGAATATCAGACGATGATGGCCTCGCTCACTGGCATGGACGTGTCGAATGCAAGCATGTATGACGGCGCATCGGCACTGGCTGAAGCCGCGCTGATGGCGGTTCGCTCGCATAAATCCTCACGCCGTATCCTCATGCCGGCAACCGTGCATCCTATCTATCGGAAAGTGGTGCAGTCCATCGTCAGGAATCAAGGCATCGATGTAGTCGAACTCCCTTATTGCAAACAGTCTGGCCAGATCTTCCCCGATACCCTGGATGAGTTCGGCAAGGACGAATTCGCGGCGCTGGTCATTCCCCAACCCAATTTCTTCGGCGTACTGGAGCAGGTGGATGCTCTCACCGACTGGGCGCATGCAAGGAATGCATTAGCGGTCGGCGTGGTCAATCCTGTCGCCCTGGCGCTACTCACTCCTCCTGGCGAATGGGGCAGTAACGGTGCGGATATCGCAGTGGGCGAGGGCCAGCCTTTGGGCATTCCACTTTCCAGCGGCGGGCCCTACTTTGGTTTCATGGCATGCAAACAATCACTGGTCCGACAAATGCCGGGGCGCATTATCGGCCGCACGAGCGATCAGTCGGGCAATACCGGTTTCGTTCTTACGCTTCAGGCACGCGAACAGCATATTCGCAGGTCGAAAGCCACGTCCAATATCTGTACCAACCAAGGATTGATGGTTACTGCAGCAACTATCTATATGGCTTTGGTCGGGCCTGAGGGATTGCGGCGGATTGCGGGCAAATGCCATGAAAATACACTGGCCCTGCTGGAAATGCTGGAGACGCTGAAGGGCGTAAAGAGACTCTTTACCGGCCCGCTATTTCATGAGGCGGCAATTTCGCTACCGTCTCCGGCATCCGATACGCTGGCCTCGCTCAAAGCCCGGCGAATCCTGGGTGGCTTGAATCTGCAGGAATACTTCCCCGGATTCACCAACTCCATCCTGGTCTGTGCTACAGAAACAAAAACGCCAGCCGATCTGGAGCATTATGTAGGCGAACTCAGCGAAATCCTCTCTCCCGGTTCATGAAAGGGCTCTCTTAATAAGCAGCGATCCGTAGTTTCCGATTATTTCAACTCAAGGAGAACAGCATGGTAACTCTTGCAGGAAACCCCATAACCGTTGAAGGCACTTTCCCTAAAACAGGCAGCAAGGCGCCGTCGTTCTCGCTTGTCAACCGGGACTTGAAGGATGTCACGCTCGCCGATTTCGCTGGCAAGAAAAAGGTGTTGAACATCGTTCCCAGCCTCGATACCCCGGTTTGCGCCCTTTCCACCCGAAAATTCAATGAGAAAGCCAGCAACATGGACAATACGGTGGTTTTGATCATCGCTGCCGACCTGCCTTTTGCAATGAGCCGCTTCTGCGATACCGAAGGCCTGGATAAGGTCGTACCGCTTTCGACAATGCGTGGCTCGGAGTTCATGAAAAATTACGGCGTCGCCATCACCGACAGCCCTCTGGCCGGCATCACCGCCCGCGCGGTCATCGTCCTCGATGAACAGGACAATGTGATTCACGCGGAATTGGTCCCGGAAATAAAAGATGAACCCAATTACGATGCAGCTTTAGCGGCTCTGAACAAGCATTAGCCTCCCGTTGCAGTTTTCCTGCCCGGCGCAAGCGGGGCAGGAATGGAGAAACCGTCTGGTAGATCTTGTAACAAATGCGTGCTCCGGAATGAACAGATGGTTCGCAAAAACCCGGCGCGAATAACGCATCAAAAAACCTTTTACCCGCGACCTTAAACGCTAGATAAACTCGGATTTCACATGTTGATATTTGAACACGCCCGTCCGGGCCGCCGTAACTACTCTCAATCCCCAGCAAAGCCCGCCGATACGGGAAGCATCCCTTCCAGCCTGGTGCGCAAAACGCCGCTTCTGCTGCCCGAAGTTTCCGAAATGGATGCGGTGCGCCACTACACGCGGCTGTCGCAAAAGAATTTTTCCATAGATACCCAGTTTTATCCGCTGGGCTCCTGCACCATGAAATACAACCCGCGGGCGTGCAATTCGCTTGCCATGCTGCCGCAATTCCTCGCCCGGCATCCGCGCGCGCCCGAAAGTACCGGACAAGGTTTTCTGGCATGCATGTATGAACTGCAGGAGATACTGAAGAATGTGACAGGCATGGCGGGAGTCAGCCTCACGCCCATGGCTGGCGCGCAGGGCGAGCTGATTGGCATTGCGATGATAAAGGCATACCATGAGTCGCGCGGAGACACTGCCCGCACTGAAATCATCGTACCGGACGCAGCTCACGGCACCAACCCCGCCACCGCGGTAATGTGCGGCTACAAGGTGGTCGAAATCGCCACCGATAAGGAGGGGGACGTTGACATGGCCGCGCTGAAAGCGGCTGTGGGACCGCAAACGGCGGGACTGATGCTCACCAATCCGTCAACACTCGGCGTTTTCGAAAAGAATGTCGCGGAAATGAGCAAGATCGTTCACCAGGCTGGAGGATTGCTGTACTACGACGGCGCCAACCTGAATGCGATACTGGGCAAGGTAAAGCCAGGAGATATGGGCTTCGACGTGATTCACATCAATCTTCACAAGACTTTCTCTACTCCCCACGGCGGCGGAGGTCCGGGTTCGGCGCCAGTCGGAGTCGCGGAGCGCCTGTTGCCATTCATGCCAGTACCGGTGGTGGCCTTTGAAAGCGGCCAATATCGCTGGCTCACGGAAACAGATCTCCCGAAATCGATTGGCAGGCTTTCCGCACATATGGGGAATGCCGGGGTGCTGCTTCGCGCCTATGTGTATGTACGCCTGCTGGGCTCGGAAGGCATGCACCGCGTAGCCGAGTTCGCTGCCCTGAACGCCAATTACCTGATGGCGGAGCTGAGCAAGGCGGGATTCGAAATCGCGTATCCCACACGTCGCGCAAGCCACGAGTTTATCGTGACCCTTAAAAGCCTGAAGGAAAAAACAGGCGTTACTGCGATGAATGTGGCAAAACGGCTCCTGGACAAAGGCTATCACGCGCCTACGACCTACTTTCCGCTGCTCGTGCCGGAATGCTTGCTGATTGAACCCGCGGAAACCGAGTCCAAGGAGACGCTCGACGCGTTTGTCACGGCCATGAAGGAGATTCTGGACGAGGCCCACAGCCAGCCGGACTTGGTGAAAAATGCGCCCCATACCATGCCGGTGCGCCGTCTGGACGATGTAAAGGCCGCCAAGGAACTGGATCTGGTCTGGACAGGTTCCTGATAATCAACAACCAGCAAAACCGGTTGTGAAACCCAAGACACACTTTGCTTTACGGCCATCCACATGCATACACTGATCTGCGGTTCCATCGCCTATGACACCATTATGGTGTTCCAGGACGTTTTCAAAAACCATATCCTGCCGGAAAAGATACATATTCTGAACGTCGCTTTTCTAGTACCGGATATGCGCCGGGAATTAGGGGGCTGTGCCGGCAATATAGCCTATAACCTGCAGATGCTTGGAGGCCATCCACTTATCATGGCGACCGTCGGCGACGATTATCAGCCGTACGCCAGCCGGCTGGAGAGCCTGGGCCTGAATCAAAGCCACGTGCGTCATGTGGCCGGAACCTATACCGCCCAGGCATTCATCACCACCGATCTCGCAGATAACCAGATAACCGCTTTTCATCCCGGCGCAATGAATTTTTCGCACGAAAATCACGTAGCGGATGCGAATGAGGTCAAGCTGGGCATCGTCGCTCCGGACGGGCGGGATGGGATGCTGCAGCATGCTCGCGAATTCCACGAAGCAGGCATTCCCTTCATGTTCGATCCAGGCCAGGGACTTCCGATGTTCAATAGCGAGGAACTCATGGATTTCATCCAGAAGGCCGATTATGTGGCGGTCAATGATTATGAGTGCCAGTTACTGCTGGAACGGACCGGCTTATCCCTGGAAGCATTGGCGAAGCTTGTCGATACCCTGATTGTCACCCTGGGCTCGGATGGTTCGGTAATTCATGCAGGAGGCCGGGAGATCCGCATACCGGGCGTCAACGCCGAACAGGTGATCGATCCTACCGGCTGCGGCGACGCATATCGTGCAGGGTTGCTTTATGGCTTGGCAAATGGGATGGATCTGGAAAGCACCGGAAGACTGGGTTCCCTGATGGGAGCGCTAAAAGTCGCGCAACGAGGGGGACAGAATCATGCTTGTAGCCGCGACGAAATCGATCAACGCTATTTTGAAACTTTCGGACACCGGATTCTTCCGTAGCGTCGCCCGGCAGCAAACTTCTTGTGGAATGGAAATACCAGCCTGCTGCGATCTCGTTGCGGCCGTGAATGATCACGGATTCTGGCGGCCACTTATTGCATCGGTGCGATAATGACGGTATGGAAAATTTCGCCGCCAGTGCCAGGACGAACCGGCTGACAAGAATTGTCCGCGCTGTCCGCCTGTTGTTGCATGTCATTTCCGGACTGGCGCAATCTGCGATTTATCCCCATCTCGATCAGCCAGCGCAAAGGCTCATGGCTCAGAACTGGTCAGCACGCCTCCTTTCCATTTTATGCATCCGCATGCGGTACCGCGGAACTCCTCCTCCACCCGAGGCGCAGCGTGTAATGCTGGCAGCCAATCATATTTCATGGCTGGATGTTTATGCCCTGATCGCGGTATGCCCTGCCCGTTTTGTCGCTAAAGCCGAGATCAGAAGCTGGCCGCTATTGGGATGGCTTAGCCGCAATGCAGGAACGTTATTCATCGAGCGCACCAAGCGCAGCGACACCGCCAGAATAAATGAGCACATCGGCAATGCGTTGACGACCGGGGATCGGGTTGCAATATTTCCCGAAGGCACCACCAGTGACGGGACCATCCTGCGGCACTTTCACGCTTCGCTATTGCAACCCGCCATGACGGTTGCAGCCACGCTATATCCGGTAGCGATAAGTTATACCGACACTGCGGGAAAAACGAGTAAAAACGCGCCTTATGCAGGTATTTCCATGCTGAAATCGGTGCTGCAAATATTGACCGAGCCATGGATCGACGTGGAGCTGATCTTTACCGATCCTATAAGCAGCGGCGGGAAAAACCGGCGCGAACTGGCGCGCGAGGCCGAGCATGCTATTGCCATTGCCTTGTCCCTTCCCCTGCCGCACACGGCACCTGGAAAATCTTCCGATCATCGAGGCGAATAGCTGTAAGACTTCCGCCCCATAGGCACCCGGTATCAAGCGCCAGAACGTTATCGGTGATTTTGAGCCCCAGCGCCGACCAGTGCCCGCATAGGATGGTCGCTTCCCGGCTTGCGCGGCCCGGCGCTTCAAACCACGCTACATATCCCTGGGGAATATCTTTTTCCAGCCCCTTATGAGCGAAATTCATTTTTCCGTCAGGCGTGCATACGCGCATGCGCGTCATGGCATTGATCACGACCCGCAAGCGCTCATAGCCCTCCAGGTTTTCATCCCAATGGTCAGGCTGATTGCCATACATATGAGCACAAAGCTCGTGGAAGCCATTGCCGCGCAGGGCATTCTCGACCGATTTCGCAAGCTGCGAGGCTTGCCCGATACTCCAGGAAGGCAGCAGTCCCGCATGGACCATGACATAATCCCCGTTGATGTGCAGTAGCGGTCGCCGGCGCAGCCAGCAAAGCAACTCATCCCGATCGGGCGCTGCGAGTATATCTCCCAATGTGTCGTTCCGATTCATCTTCCCGCAGCCTTCAGCCACCATCAACAGATGCAAGTCATGGTTGCCCAGCACCATTACCGCTGTTTCATCCAGCGCTTTCACATAGCGCAATACCGACAGCGAATCCGGGCCACGATTGACAATGTCGCCAACCAGCCATAGCTTGTCTTTCGTACGGTCGAACCGGATCAAGTCAAGGAGCTGCCTGAACTCGGCGTAGCAGCCTTGCACATCGCCGATTACAAAAGTAGTCATGTATGGAAACGCATGGAACTGGCGGAAGCAGCCACAGAAGCCCGTGCTACATAAAAAATGAGGCGATATGCGCTGCCTATCGCCCCGTTATACCAATTCCTCGATTCTCGAGGAATCAGCAAATCATCGCCACCTTATGATCACCGACTTATCAATAAGCCGATCCGCGGAGGTTTGCTGAAGGTTGCCTGAATCATTGCGCCTGAGTCACCATGTAATCCACCACCTGCTTGACGTTTTCATCAGACAGGCTGGCGTTGCCACCCTTCGGCGGCATGGCATTCTTGCCCTTCAATGCACTGTTGTAGAGGGAATCCTTGCCGGTCTTTATACGTTCCCCCCAGGCCGCTTTATCGCCAAGCTTGGGCGCACCCGCCGCACCAGAATCGTGGCACGCGGCACAACTACCTGCGTAAATTGTTTTGGCCGCGTCGGCGCCGCCTGCTGCCGCTACCGGAGCCGGAGTCGCACCGGGCGCCTGGCCAGTAGCATCGCTCACGGTTTCTTCCGCCTGTGGCGAACCGGACGCAATGACCAGGGTACCCTCGGGTTTCAGACGGTTTGCTATCGCCTTGTCTGAAAAAGCGGGGTTATTCTCGTCTATAGGGACATCACCGGTCGCCAGTTTCGCCAACAGCAGGATAATCGCAATGGGAAACGCGAAGGCGGAGATGAGAACTGTAATCAGCTGTTCCGGCGTCTTGATGGCCGTGGAATGACCTTCCTCTTCTTCAGCGTCGCTCACAATAACTCCCTTAAGAAAAAATGGTCATTGTATTGCATAGAGACATGCTTGTTGAAGCAAAGCGCAAAATTATCTGAATGGACGGCAGAGAGGAAAAAAGCTATCCTATTCGTTTTCCCCAGCCCCGCATCCTGGATCTTACGCGCCCATAGCTCAGATGGATAGAGTACCGCCCTCCGAAGGCGGGGGTCACACGTTCGAATCGTGTTGGGCGCGCCA
>ERZ778020.2172-NODE-2172-length-14824-cov-3.822669_pt1 | contig 14824 bp, 10 predicted proteins | sample MGYA00375750_ERZ778020 | MGnify/ENA primary metagenome ERZ778020 (study PRJEB29350, sample SAMN05389818) | bioreactor metagenome | isolation source: Ammonium sulfate bioreactor | place: South Africa: University of Cape Town | collected 2014-03-17 ...
ATATTCCCATAGAAAACAAACTTTATATCGTTTGATACTCTTCTTGCCCTTTTCTTTTTCTTAACATCTGGCTTGTATTTACGACGATTATTCACCTACTCTTTAAACGAAAGATGATCATAAAAATAACAAATAACAGTGATTAATCCAGCCAAGAATTTTCGTTCTACGAAGGCGTTGAAGTGTAATATAAAAATATAAATCTTTTCACTTCTTTTTTTCCGTTTAACCTTGAATAGAATCACGATCTGTTGCTTATTTTCAATTTCACCGGTTACATAAAAAAGAAATCATACTCAGACGTTTTCATTATTGACTTCTTAGTATGCGCCATTTCGATCAGAATTTCTATTCTTAACTCTTTTTTTTCTTCGTTATTAAAATTCAGACGAAAAAAAAAACTTATCACGAATCATGCCGATTTTTGTTTCTGCGTAAAAGAATTCTAAGCAGAAAAGCAAATCTTTATTGCATAGCGTCATTTGATAGTCACGACGACGAAACTATAATGATGTTTAAACGTCGATCAAATTTTTGTATGTTTTCAACAGAAAAACAAATTCTTTCACAATCATAGAGCAATCTCACTAATTTCTAGTTTTTTTGTCAAGGTCTAGCCAAATGACGACATTTTCGAATGTCTCTCAGTTTGTGTACAAAACGTCATTGAATGAAAAGTAATCACACGCTACGAAAAAACACAAGATGTCATTTTCTCACAGATTCTGATATTTTTTTTTCAAAAACGAATATTTAATGGAGTCGTTTTCCGGCAGAGATAATCGTGTGATTACTTATTGATTGATTTGATGAAAGCAGGCCTGGTTTTTCTCGAAAATTCTGCTTTTGTTTAATATAATAGTAAATGAGTTTTTTTTTTCAGTCGAAAACTATTTTTAATGACTTTTTATATTTGTCTTTCGTCATTGAATTCCGATGTCGAAATAAAAAGATGCATCTGTTGTCAATCACATTACGATTTCATCTAACAAAAGAAAGATAAAAGAAGAATGTAATGAAAAAAAAACAATTTTCGGTTTTTCTAATGTTTTAAACCGAAGCAATCGAATTGTAATAAATTACTCGCTTATCTATAAAAAAAAATCCATCAGTTTCGAATCTTGTCGAGCCTCAAGAATTAAGTTCAATCTATAAAATGTATACGGATTGTAGTGACGGTTTTGTTTACATTATTTTTCTGTTGACTACGATTATTGATAATCTTGCAATGCCGCCAAGGTCTGTTTGCATATAAAACGGCATTCAATGAAACAATAATAAATCGCTTATGATTAAAACCTCAATGTGTCACTTTTTGCACAAATCCAGAATATTTAAAGAAATGAACGTATTTAAATTATATTCGATTCTTTGGATTGCAACTGCAGTTTCGAATTACTGGTTATCAATTGTAATTCGATCGTCTTTTTTTAACCGTATGAGATAATCATATAGTCAATTACTGAATAACCTTGATGAGATTGATGAAAAAAAGAGATCTGATTTTCGTTGAACATCACTTGCTCTTCGTACGTAATTAAATTTTCAATGACGAAACTAAGAAAAATACATCTGTTCGTAATCACATCATTGTTTTAACTGACAAAGAAGCGCAGATAAAAGAAGCAAGAATCATTATCTCGTACTATTTATTCATTTATATTTTAAAAATGAAATAGAAAAAAATAACATCAAGACAAATAAAACAACTTATGCGTACTTAATATTTTAAATAAAAACATTTGATGTTTGATTTTCATCGAATCGAAGTTTATTCATTTTAGATTTTGTTTTTCCTCGTATTCTCGACATTTTCGATACGTTATCTATTCTAATTATATGTCGAATGCTATTAAGTATTCTGTCATTTATCCATAAATGTTTATCATCATTGGTTATGTATTGAGGTAATCTATGATTTGATTTTCTCGTTAAGATATGTTTTCGAAGGCGATATAATAAATAATTAAGAATACAGATGACAAGAATAATCAAAGCACAAATACAAATGATTAGTATCGTATGAAAAAACACATTTTCTTCTTTGAGATTTCTTACGACAAATAATTTAGACATAGTTTCACAGTACAAAACGAAAAAAAAGACGATTTTCATAGCGCGTGATTTTTTTTAATGCAATACTTAAGTTTCTTTTCAAATCAATTCAGATATGCCCTGAAAGTGATCGTCTCTAATGTCAGCATCTTTTAACCTTGTCTATGTGAGCATAAGGATCAATATTTGATAAATACTTTCTCGAAATATGTCCGACATTGATTATAATGAATGTATAAGACCAACTGCTGTATCATTAGAATTTCTTTTCTATGAAAGTTCAATTTGTTGATCTTATTACCACCAATTATTATTCATCGAACCTAACTATCATCGTTTATCAAGGCAAAAGAAAGAAAATTTCCTTTCGAATTATGCATTTAAGTGTACATAAATTGTAGACTGTTCAAGGCTGAGATTTACATTTGAAATCAAAACTTGACGTTCTTTTTTTTCTCTCTAATAGTTTATATACTTTTCAAAATCAAATGATGCAACAGTTCTCATCGCTTTTGTGTTCTTGTCTATAAAGAGGATTTATTACAGATTAAACTGCGTTATTTAACTTTTCATAGTCATGTATTATACTTCTCCATCATCGATAATCACTATTCGGACACAATTCGAAAGGCAAAAAGGAGAAAAAAAAGGTGATTAAAGCTGACGTTATAATAATTAGTGAAATGCATCTGTTACACTTTTTTTTTAATTCTTTCATTTATGAAACAGAAATTGAATGACCATTATCAATAACCTAGGCGGAACATCGTCTATGAGAAGCTATTAAAAATGAATGAATGAAATGAAATCGACGGTTTTTTGTTCTCTCTCTCTCTCGTGTACAACGAAGAAAAAAAGAAAAGATTTTTGTACATTTTTATAAGCATGTTTCTTTTGTAGAATTTCTTAGCCTTGATTTTATTTGTTAGTAGCAGCGATCATGTATGTATAAAAAAAACTATATTATATAGGTGTACTTGAAGTTAGTAAACATTGATGTGTCAGTTCTTTTCTTTCTCTCTTGAAATCGTAAGACACGTCGAATACATCGAAGTAGTTTTATTTTACGGTTTCTTTTGTTAGTCTCTTGAGAGATATCAAACGTCACTAAAGACATGCAAAATGATCATCGATATGATCAGTTGCATTTTTGTTTTTAATATCGATTGAATATTTTCAATATTTTTGCACCTTAATTTCTTCGATATAAAACGAGTAATGAAGAGAAACTAGGCGTCATTTATTAATTTATCCTATATCACGTCAATATGATCATTTTTATTGAATGTGTAAGTTGATATATGTATGCATGATAGACGTAAGAAACTATCAAGGATATTACAATAGGAAGAACAAGCAAAAAACCAATTCTCTACTACTTATAAGATATCAATGGTGACGACGAACGTTACCTCTTCTAGTATATGAAAAAAGACAACCAAAGAAAAAAATTGCATATAATATTGTCCTTCTTTTTTTTCGTCTTATTCTGTGTGTAGTATATGTATAATGTACAGAATGCATTTTGCTAATGTCAAATTGAAAAGAGAAGAAAGAGAAAGGAAAGGAAGAAAGTGAAAGAGAGAATGAGTGAGAGTTTTAAAAGAGAGAGAGAAGACAAGAGAAGAGAAGAGAGACAACACAGTCGGGAGAATACTGAGATTGTGTGAAAAATCGAAAAATTCTTCGTCACTGATCACGGACTTGAGCTATTGCGAAGTACGCATGTTTATGTTTAACAATTTCAAGAAAACCAGATCAAATATCAATCTTTATTCGATAATACTACGAAAAATGCGTAACAACTACATATAGGTATGCACTTACGTGTTCGTTTCTTTTTTTCTCTTCTTTCATCATAGTTGTACAACTATGTATATAATCAATTGAATTATTTGCTTTTATCATTAGTTTTAAGCGAGACTTTTGTCATCATAAAGACTTACGTTCTCTTCTTATTCGCGACAAATCGTACTAGCATATGGCTTTGTCCGTTTTGCACAATTTAGTTTTTCTATGTACTATAGATAGAAAATAGAGAATTCTATTTCCTTGATGTTTAGTGGCTAAATATGAGTCAATCTAAAGAGCAATAATAGTTTGACATTTTTATGTACGATCAAGTTGTTATCTACTGATGTTTTTCTTTGATTTTCACAGTGCGAAACCAATGATTCACTATGACTCAAGATATATACCAATCAAGGAAAGCAATTGCATATATCTCATATCCTCGAGAATAATTCAAGAAGTAGTTTGTAGTATCGATATGTCATGATAGGGTATCTCATACGTTTGTTCTTTTTTCTCTCTTCTCGTGCTTCTTTCAAAGGTTTCTTCTTCTTTTATTTTTCACCCATTGAATCTAATCATTCAAAAGAACAAGAAATCTCGTCAATTCATTACACTAGTTCATTAAATCAAGGTAGATACTATTTTATTGTCGATCATTATATTCTTCGATGATAATGATGATGTTGATGACAATGTATGTGTATCCGTGGATTGTCTCAAACAATTATTTCAAATATTAGTTTTAATATAAAAGAAGAATGTCTATACAATCCTCATAAAAAAAGAGAACGAACGATGATAGACACATACGTATACAGTATTGCTTACATCATCCTCAATCAATATAAACAGGATCAAATCACGTTGCTCGTTTCAGCTTAATCTGCCTTCAAGCAGAATGAGACAACAAATCTTGCTTTCAATGGACAATAAACTAATTTGTTTTTCGAGAGTATATTTTTACTATTTCTCTTCTTTCTCTCTCTCTCTCTCTCACATCCTCTTCATCTCGATCAATGATATACACTTATTTCTGTTTTTTTATTTATAGTTGATGATTGACATTCATCTTACTAATAGAATTCAACATTTCGATGAGCCATTATCATTATTCGGCCATCATCATTATTATCATACTTATTCTAGTCAATAGTTTGACATTTGCTCGAACTATACCATCATCATCATCGTCATTTAAAGAAAAACTCCTTTCGAAAAAAGATGAAACGAATAAATTGAAAGATCTATCCTCATCAATTCATGATCGTTTGAAACCTTCTTCTCATGAAGACATACTTACAACTAATATTGATGAAGAAGATTCTTTATCACCATCATCATCATCATCATCGGATGGAACAGCAAATGTCGTTGTTTTAACCTCACTCTCAGGTATTTACATTTGGTGGCCAATTCTATTTGGTGGCGACGATTCCTTTCATTTGTTATTATCTCAAGAAGATGTTCCACGTTTTCATGATGTAACAGGTGATGAACATGGACATATCTATTTAACAGCTCCACATGAACGTACAGTCTATCGTTTACAATATTCCGATGGTTGGTGGATATCGAATTTTTCCAATCATTCAGTTATGAACTCAATTCGTAGTGAAATGCCTTTATTTGTTACTATTCATCATATTTCATCGATGCTCTATGTTTATGGTCATTCAGATATACAAATCATTGATTTACTTCAACGACCACGTACACGTGGCTCAGCACCATTTATGAAACGTTTACGTGAATTAAGTCCAAATCTACGTATTAGTGATTTCATTATTGATCAATTAACATCCGAAGGTTATATCATAGGTGATTCATATGGTTGGTGTACAATTATACGTTGTTCATTGAATGTTAATGAATGTGATTTTCTATTTAAAATCCCATCATCATACGATAATCGACCGTATCCATGTACAGCAACAATTGATTTCTCAAGTAAAATCATGTATTTAAGTTTAGAAGAGAAAATTCTCGGCGTTCATTTAAATCAACAAACCGATTATGATCGACGTTTTACGTTAACAGACAAACGTGGACCACGTTCAACATTAGGCTATGACGATATAATCACATATAATAATACAATTCTATATACTGATGTTCTTCGACCATTATTACACATCTGTACATCAATGAATACAAATCCTTGTTTAAATATTTCTCTTAGTTTCCCATCACAACGAACTATTCTTCCACTTCGGTTGAGTGTTATTCAAGTACCAAATTTTCGTCCACCTGCATATGACGATGAAGATGATAATGATTCATATGGAAATCAGTCTGATAATCATCTCGAACCATCATCATTACTTGCTCCTAATCAAACATCACATACTCAACCTTTAATTGCTGATGTAACAACAAATAGATCTTCAGAAAAACAACAAACTTATTTCGGTAATATTTGGGTACTGTTTTTGGGTATTTGCATTGGTTTACTTATTGCTGGTGTATCGTTTATGATCTATTATATAACATTGAACAAAAATCGTCCTCATCTAAAACATCCGAATAGACCATCATCATCATCGTCGTCTTCATCTACAACAGCAGCATCGCGACCAAACACTCGTTATCAAGCTTCACCATCAACAAGTGATGATACTCAAAGTCAATCGAGTTCGAAAACTCGTTCATCAAAAGCATTCTCAGCAGATTCATCACAGAGTCAACGTTTGATCGATGATCCGACCTATGCAAATCCAAATGGTTCAATTGAATGGACAACATCGTCAAGTTATCAGCCAGAAACCGTTCTTTAATTGTCAACTATTACAATGATTATTTTTCTATCATTATCGTGTGTTGTTTTATATGTTCATTGTCTTTTATTCTGTAGCTATTGAAAGAAAAAGAAGCAAAACAGTTATTTTATACTAGAATAATAAAACACTCGAAAAAAAACGAATTTTCAACGAGACAACCTTGAATTCACAATGTAAAAGAAAAACAAAACGAAAGGAATCTCTCTTTATTCTTATTATTATTATTTGTCTAATTACAAAGATTTCTTGTTTGTCTTTTGTGGAAACTCGGGTGATTTATAACAAGATCCAACTGTTGATTTCACCATGAAAACAGTACCAACAACTACTATCAAACCAAAGAGTAGTAGCATCGTCCAATTTATTTCAATGACATCAGACATAGTCGTCTCTTTATTTTTCTCGTTGTCTGGAAGAAGAAAAAAGAAAATTGATTTGAAAATAAGTTGTATGAATTCTTTTTTTTTCAATATCATGATTCTACAAGTTAGCACAAATATAAGGTAAGAAGAAGAAAAAAAACGAAAAAAAGCACATATGTAAAAGTTTGTTTTTGTTTCTGATGAGATTATTGAATAAATTGTACAAATCTATGCTGTTGGTCGAATCGAATGCGAAACTTTATAAAACTCGTTGAAATTTAATCGAAAACTCAATGAACGTAATGTAATATCTGGATGAGATTTGAGTTGTTGAAGAAATTTCAAAACTGCATCCTAAGAAAACAAAAGATTTTTCTTATACGTATTTCAATTTTCATGTTTGTTTTTCTCTCGTACTCGAAATGCTTTCTTGATAATCTGTAAATCACTTTTAATCGTCTTCAATTGTGGTTTAAAAACCGTATGAAATCGTCGAATTTCTGCTTCCTATATTAAAAAAGTAAATAAAATTTAAAAAAAACAACAACAATTGAAATCATCAATTACTGATTCAGCATTTTTCGAGAATGTTGCATATTTATCTTGTTTTTGTTCGTAAGGTTTTCTTGCTTGTAATTCATTATCCACAGATTGTATTAAACGTTGACAAATCGTACCAAAATTAAGAATTAAATCGAATATACAACGTAATTGTTTAGCTAATTCTTGACTGGTTTCATGACCATCAAGGTGAAGTCGTGTTAGAATTTTTAATAATGAATCATCGTGTGCTTCGAGAATTTGTTCGAGATCTTTGGCTTCAGCTAATTTATTTAGTAAATCACTCCATGAACATTCAAGCACTTCGAACATAATATAATAGTTAACACTTTGAACGAATTTTGTCATTTCATTTGACATCGTAAAACATATATGAATCATATCGGAGATTTCTAAACGAGAAATATATTTCGACAATTGAATATGTCTTTTGTTGCTTTTTTTACCAGGTATCGATGCAAATTGTCGAGATGATTTCATCAATTGTTTCCAAACACCACATGTCGTATATTCCATTCGTTTAACTCGCCATAAATGATTGAATATTCTCATATATCTCAATGAATTCTCCTCCGTAAATATTGTTTTCAAAGGCCCATCGAATTTATAATCTAAACAACAAACATCCCACCCAAGTTCCGATGGTGAAACGTACATTAAACGTAGATCTAAACGTTTAATAATATCCTCATTTTCATATTGAGCATTTGTTACACGTATAGCTGCATCCATCAGTGATTGTAAATTATGATAGAATACTTGATTAGCTGGTTTATTTAGCTCATTTTCCATTAAATCCATAAGATATTTAATAAAATCACCTTGACCTAAGAGTAAATAACGTTTGATAGCTTTGAAATGATCCATCATTTGATATTTATCATCGAGAATTGAACGAAGATAACGTGTCGTTTCATTGTAAACCGAGATGATCATATCTTGAAATTCAGTTGAACTTTGCTGTTGAAATAAACTTTGTGCTACAAGAAATCGCAAAAAAATCTATTTTCAAAAATAAAAAAAGACGAAAGTCGATCGTTACATGATGCAGGCGTTTGAAGTGTTTGTAATATTGTTCGATCTTTGCAAACAACTCGAAGAAAGTTTATTGATTTTCCTGTAATCCAAATTTTTTTCGCTTGTTCCATATTAATAAATGTTGGAACCATTGGTACACGTAATGTATATTTATCGTACCAAAGTTTTTCTTCTCCAACCATTTTATCTGTTGAAACGAAAAATTCTTGATAAGGATCATTGATAATTCCATTACAAATCCATTCGACAATCATATCTCGAATTGGAATCGTACAATTGTAAAGTAAAGGATAGAGAATCGATTGTTGAAGTGGATCACCATGTTGACTGTGCATATAGAGAATGGAAAGAAGTTGTCCGCCTTTTCGACCTTGACAACTATCGGCTATAGCAGCTAAACATTTGAGACGTTGAATAGGTGTACACATCCAAACGTGAAGTTTTTTCAATGAAACCATTCCTGGAAGATTTTCTTGTTGTTCAATAACCGATATTAATCGATGATATTCTCTTAATTCACTCGATAGATTGGCTGCAAATGCTTGACCAACAAGACTTGTTGTTGGCGTATTAATAATCTTTCGAATTTTTTCATATAACCAACCGCATTCAAGAAATCGATTGATTAATGTTCGTGTACATCGATCGATATTTGAATCATTGGCTGATAAACGTGGTGTTTCAATACCTTGCATACCAAATAAAAGTTCACGTAATAAACGTGATTCATCAGTATCTCGTTTGATTAATGCCATTTCTTCGTTGTTATCATTCGGTGTTGTTGATGCCGATGTACGATCACCGTTTGTATAATGAAGAAGTTTTTGTAATGATTGAGACGATTTAATATGAGATGTATTATGTGATAGACCGTTTTCTTTTGTCGATGATGCACCTGGTTGCACGGAAAGAAGAGAAAATGATGGAATGTCAAAACTACTAGCAGATGATGCTGGAAGTGTTCGATTGAAGGATTCATGATGACGTTCAGTCGAAGCTGTATCAGCTAATGCATAGAGAAATTGTAATGTTTCAAGACGAACTTTTAACACTTTCTGTGAAAACAAAAAAAAACAGAAAGGAAATCAGTGAGTCAGATAAATAAAAGCAACTTACTAGTTTATTTAACTTTGCATAGACTTGTCCAAATCGAAGCATTTCTTGATTTCGACCATATTTTTGAACTAGAAAAAACAAGAAATCAATTCGAAACAAAGATTTTCATTCCATACAATGTTTCCAGATTTTATCCAGTAATCGTATATCGTCTTGATAAGTATTTCCATGTTCACTAAAATCAAATACATTTCAAATCAAACCAAAATCTAATTTTCAATTCATACGTATGCAATAAATGTGAAACTGTATTGACAGTTTTGTCTAAGATCTCTGAAAAAACAACAACGACAGAGACACAGATTTTTTTGTTAATTGAAATCATTGTTTTCTTCATTCATACCTGGCTTATTATCACAATAGCATAGACATAAATTTTTGATCAAAGCTAATTGCGTACCGGACATGGTTGCTAGTCAAAAAGAACACTTTTAAGTAGAAACGAACTATATCGTCGTCTATATTATGTGAGAGACTTGACAAACACACTTCGATGATGAGTCATCGATGTTATTCATCGAGATCTACCAGATGTTTTCCTCGTAATTATTATTATTTTCTAATGCATATAAAATATATTAATTATGAATTCTATGTGTACGAAGCCATCTATAAATTAGATTTAGTATTTGATTGGCTCGTTTCGATCATGACTCATGTTTGATTGTTTGACGAACGCGCCATAATAAAAACTATGACGCTCTCGGCTTTCTTCTTCTCCTCTCTTCGATGCTGCCATTCTTCCACTTCTCTTCTCTCTCTCCGTCTCATAGTGAATCATTTTTATTTTTAGTATTTTTTTTTCTTCTTCTCAATAAATGACTCGAAGTTTTTCTCGACATCCTTTCATTTCGTATCAATTTTCTTTCTAGACAACAAAAAGTAAATCAACAATGTCGATAAATCCTAATCAATTTCTAGCTGTACCAGCTAAGAAACCATTTGATGTTAATATTTCAACACCGATCAAAAACTTCATAAAAGCTACATTTGGTGATAAAGAAGATTATTCGGCATCAGTCGATGGATTCAATTCACTTCGAGCTGAAGCCCTTCTTCGCAGTAATTACAAAGACGATTGTTCGAAATTACTTCGGTAAGAAAATTGTTTGTTTTTATTTGCTCAATCTTATGTTACATATTTAGATATTACGATCAAATTCATGCTATTGAATATAAATTACCGATAACAGAAAATCAAATTCGAATTTATTTCAAATGGCAAGATGCACTTGTTGGCGGAGGTAGTTTATTTGGTAGTAAACAGAAAACAAATGGTTCATGGAAATTAGCCTATGAAAAAGCTTGTGTTCTTTTCAATATCGGTCATGCTTATAGTGAATTAGCTTTAGCGCAAAATCTATCGATCGATGATCAAATGAAAACAGCTACGCGATATTTTCAATTGGCATCAGGCGCATTTTCATTTCTTAAAGATTATGTCAATGCGAATTCATTATCAGATTTATCTGTTGATTTTGAACCGGCCGTTTTAGCGTGCATTTCATGGTTAATGTTAGCACAAGCTGCTGAATTAATTTATTTGAAATCAGCTACTTTCAAAGGTAATCAAATAGAAATATTAATTATAATGAACATAGAAGAGAAAAAAACCCTCTAAATTTCTAGATGAAGTTGCGGCTAAAGTTGCTGCACATGCTGCTGATTGTTATAAAGAAGCGTACACATCGGCTAAAACTGAAAGTGCAAAGAAAGTTATTCCAGAAGTAAGTTTAACTTTTTTTTTAATATTTAAAAACAACAATAAAAGAATTGACTTCTAAATAGTTAGAAAATGTTATATGAGAAACATGTTGATTGACTTTGACTAAGTTATATAGACGTTAGAAGAAAAATAAAATAAAAAAAAACAACAATATGTTTTGTAGAATTTTGTCAATATTATCTATGTCAAACATTTACTTCTTCAATCGAAAACCGAATATCACGCGGGAAATCAAGCGCAAGCCGATCGTAAATATGGTTTGAAAGTTGTACGATATGATGTAAGTTTAAAATCTGAAATGTCGAAAAGCTTTTTTTTTTATCAAAAATATTTATTTAGCGTGCAAAAGATTTTGCTGATCAAGCTGTTAGCAAATGTACGGTTGCTGCATATACACCGACGCTTCGTGCCAATCAAGATGAAATAGCCAAAGCAGCAGCAGCCGCACATAAAGACAACGATTTTGTTTATCATGAACGTTTGCCAGACGTGAAAACATTGGACACAATTATAGCGCAACCAATAGCAAAACCATTACCTGTTGCTTTTCCGTTAACACCGGATTTTCGAGGTCAAAAGAAAAGAAAATGTAAATCATTGAAAGTTTGTTTTTTGTTGAAATGTTTTAGATTTATTTGCTTCGCTTGTTCCAATTGCATTGAACAATGCTTTGGCAACATTTAGTTCGAAACGAGCAGAAATTATGAATATCGAAATAAATCGTCTTCGAGAAGCAACCAATGTTTTAAATTCGTATGTTGAAATCGAATCGATAGAATTTATGTTTTTTTAAAATCTATATTAGATTCTTAGCATCGCTTAATTTACCAGCTGCTATCGAAGATCATGGTGGTCGACAAGTACCACCATCGGTTACGGAAAAATCTAATGAAATCAAACGACAAGGTGGAATCAATACATTAGACAAAATGGTCAATGATTTACCTGAATCATTACAACGAAATAAAGAAATTCTCGATGAAGTAAATCGAAATGAAATTCACTTCGTAGTTTAATTTACTTTGACTTTTTTCTTTCTACATAGACGAATCGTATGTTAGATGATGAAGAACGAGGTGATACAGAACTACGTACTCAATTCAAAGAACGTTGGACACGAACACCATCAACATCGTTAACTGTTCCATTACGTGAAGAAGCTAAAAAATATATGGATATCATTCAAAATGCTATTAATGCCGATAAGGTTGTTCAAGAAAAATTTCGTATGAATCGAGATTGTATTGTTCTACTTAGTCGACAATCGGTTTGTTTGTTCAATTGAATCTTTACTTTTATTCGAATTCAATGATATTTATTTTAGCATGAACTAGCTGATGAACTTCCTGCAGCTAATGCTGCCGGTGCATTGCGTGATTCATTTGTTGTACGTGAATTACAACGTTTAATGGAGACAGTTGCATCTGTCAAAGCTGAACGTGAAGTTATTGAATCTGAATTGAAAAATACCGATTCCGATGGTGTTCGCGCACGTTTAATCGGAGCATTTCAACAGGGCAATCATAATGATGAAAATAGTGTTGTTGTTCATGAAATCGAATCGATCTATACACCACTTCGACAACAAGTTAATGAAAGTGTTTCCAAACAAGAACACTTAATTGAAAATATTCGACGAGCTAATCAACAATTTCAAAATGAAAAACAAGGCAATGCATCATCGGAAATGCGAGAAGAAATGCTGAAGAATTTAGCACGAGCATACGATGCTTTTCAAGAACTATTGAGTAATTTAAAAGAAGGAACAAAGGTTAGTCGTCTTGATTGAATGGATTAAATCAAATATTTATTTTGTTTTTTTCTAAAATTAGTTCTATAATGATTTAACGCCATTATTACTCAAATTTCAAAATAAAGTCTCAGATTTTGTCTTTGCTCGTAAGACAGAAAAGGAAGATTTAATGAAAGATATTCAACGTGGCATCGTCGGCAGTGCTCCAGCACCAGCAGCAACACAACAAAGTGGTATGTTTCAATAGATTCGAACGAAAAAAACAAATAAATAAATAAATCATTACTCTAGGAAATAATCCATATGCATCAAGTGCTGTCCCACCGTACCCATCAGCACAACAACCATCTGCGCCACCAACAACAACTGGTAAGAAAATAGACAATCAATAAAAAGAAACTATTTTATCATTTGTAGACGGTTCATCATTACCATATCCAAATGCTTATATGCAACCATTCTTTCCAATGCCACCTGGTTATAATCCATATAATCCATTTTTCAATGCTACGGGTAAGTTTTCTTTGTTTTTCCTGTTTTGTATTATCAGAGAATATTGTAGGTGCGGCACCGCCATATCCAATGGGTGGAGTACCTCAGTATCCACAACAAGGTAATTAAATTATCAGAATCTAGTTTTTCTTTTTTTATCTAAAATAAATTCTTTTTTTCAGGTTTTGGCGTTGACAAACCACAAGCAAGTGGAAAGAAAAAATAGACGACTTACTGGTTCTTTGAATTTAAAATACTTTCTCTTTTTTTATATATATCTGTTGTTTAATTTTGTCTCGTATTATTGAATGAACATGCTTCTTCTTTGTCCCTTGCGCGCACTATACATTCGTACCTTATCCCAGCTATTTTTTTCTCTTTCCGGTGTTCTTGTCTCTTTCTCAGCAAACTAAAATCTAAAAGTATTCTACTGTGTTTCGTACGAATCTCTTAAGTTTATATATGTATACATAAGTATTACTATTGACTTTTTTCTCTTTGTTGTTGTTATTACCACTGTTCTTTTATTCTATTCTCATATATATATTCTTTTTCTGATCTAATTAAAGCATCCATTCAAATAGATAAAAGAAAAATCATTTTTCACAACTTAGTAAAACGATATATTTTGATTTTGATTCTCTTGTCAAGCAATTAAATATATCTGATGACACATGTACAAATACAAATCACACAATATTTAAAGTTAAAATCATGATTCTTTTTGTGGAACTATGCTCTGTGAGAATATTCACACGATAATATCAATAAAAAATGTTCGAATACAATTCGATTCATTCATTCGAAATAGTTAAGAATCTTGATATGCATAGTTTTCATCGACGTATATAATCATCGTCGAAAAACGACTATCTACCGATATTGTGCGACATCGTGTATTCTACGACACATAAACACCAAAGAAAAGGTTTAGAACGAAAAACAAATTGGTTTCACGCACGATACGAAAGAGTAAGAGTACTTATTTTCGTACTTTGCGCTTTCAGATACTTTTTCTTTACGCTAAACAAAAAAAAACGACTTGTTTTTCTTCTAGATTTGTAATTAAAATCTTATTCATATTTTCTACTGATCATGTTTGCTGCCGAATTAGCTACTCAAATTGTTGGTGAATTAAAAGCTTATTTAC
>ERZ778020.2182-NODE-2182-length-14765-cov-4.072604_pt1 | contig 14765 bp, 20 predicted proteins | sample MGYA00375750_ERZ778020 | MGnify/ENA primary metagenome ERZ778020 (study PRJEB29350, sample SAMN05389818) | bioreactor metagenome | isolation source: Ammonium sulfate bioreactor | place: South Africa: University of Cape Town | collected 2014-03-17 ...
TTTCAGCATGAAAATGCCAAATATCGAACTTAGCTGACTAGAATATTTCCTAATAAACAACGAAATCGAATCTCAATCTTGTTCTCTTACTTTCTTCAAAGAATCTGTCGTCATTGTGTAATAAGTATGAAGTGCGACGCCGCTCGATGTTGGTTCTGGTAGATTGTTTGTTTTCTTACTCAATGGATTATTGGAAAGATACGTTTCGTACGGATGTTTTTCGAATAATGAACTGAGATGTTTTGTTGATGACGATGTAAAAGGCCATTGGGATTGTTGAAAGAAATTTGTTTGCTTGAATGACTCGATATGTTCTTCGAGTTTATTTCGGCGACTTGTTGGTTCTGTTCGCGTATTTGTAATTAAGATTTTCGATATATTCAATTCGAGACTTTCATGTTGTTGTTCATCAGATTTATCTTTTTGACTTTTGGAAAACATTTCCGAACTAATAAGAATCTATCGAGCAACAGAAAATATTCAAATAAAGTTTATAAAAACAAAACATTCGAATCTACTCGTGGCAACATAGCTTCGACTTTGACAGACATATGTTCGAGATCAGTTGTTGGCTTTGCTGTTTTTAACACACCGGATTTATCCTAATCAAATCAGTCAAGATTATCATCGTTAGATTATCTTAAGACGATTTACAATAGTTAACGACAGTGTCGAGATGAAAGCATCGAGCCAACTTGATGTGGTAAAATCCAAACGAATAACCAATGGCATTATTTGAACATACAAATCACTATTTGGTACTAACAAACAAACAAATCGATATTTCAAATCGAAAGTTTCCTTTACCAGGAAATGCATAGGGTAAAGGATAATAATATTCTGTATGCTGAATGTTAATAACACCGAGAGCATCAGGCAATTGATAGTAAGCTTTGTCCGAAGTGAGTATAGGTCGACGACGTTTTTGTTGTCGGTCATTATTCAACGAAACCGGATAGAATACGAAATCATCGATGTTTATCACAGTACAAGATTCAAACAAACGGATACGATTTGCTCGAAGTGCTCGTTCGAATTTAACAGCTAAACAACTCAAACATGTTTTTCTCTTCTTTCTACAAGAATTTTTTTCATTTTTCTTACAAATGTCATCATTAGGAACGGAAGCTTTTGCAAGATTGAATTGCTCATGCCAATCATCATTAACTTTCGCAGCCCATTCAGCTCGATTTGCTGCTTGAATTTCGTTATATTTTACCCAATGTCGTTTCGATGAACCGAACTCATGATATGGATAATGATCGAAAGAGAGATTTGCGAATGTCATTTGAACTGAACCGTTTTCAACTATACGATCTGTTGAATCAGCAACAATATGAAGATCTAATCGTTTGATATTGAAATGTAATGAAGTTTCGATAACATCGCAACGAGAAAACGGATCCGTCGGTTGTTGATCGTTGATTAATGAACTTATCGGTCCATTGTTGTTGCCAGTTGTTGGTGCTTTCGGTTGAAATGATGATGGTTGTGCTTGTCGTTCTAATCGCTAAATAAAATCAAACCAAATCTCCTAATCAAATGTTTTCTCATCAAAATTTTACAGTTAATTTATCTCCAACACTTTTTTTTCGTTGTTCTGACGCTTGTTTCATCAATTGTGTGATTTCCTTGTACGTATTTAAAGCTGAATTAAATTGTGCATCATTAACAACTGATAGCAGATCGTCAAATTGAACCATAAGTCGAGAAGTAACCATTGTACTATCTGCACAAAATTTTATCGAAAATAGTTCGACTCAATTCGAACAAATTCAAACCTTGCAGACTCTTTTTCATTGATAATCTTATTCGACATGAATTTGCAATGAAACGTATGGCTGAGCCGGTTTGATTGTTATCATTTGATAGCGCTTCGATACGGGCATTTGGCCAAGAGATTTCCTTTTGCAAATTCAATTCATTCAAAAAAAAACACAAAACTATCTTCAAATTGATTCTACTTTAAATAAAAGTATATGATCTTTCGCTGCATTTCGAATTCGAGTTAATGTTAATGTATCAACACGTTTTCCATTGGGAGTTGTACTATAAATATCCAAACTTGGTAACTAAACAATATAGATAATCAATCGGTTTTCTGTTTGGTTTGAAAATAGTTTTTTGTTTTACGAAAATAGATGCTCGAAAATTTTTAGCTTTGATTGCAAAAGTGAGATTCGTTATTGATAATGAAATTCCGTCGATAACTCGATTAGTAAAACCATATTTGCCAATTAAACTGTAAGAGAAAAAAAGAAAATTTCGATAAACAGATTTCTAAATTCGAAGAAAACTCGTACGGATCGATCGTATTCGTTTGACTATGTAAGTCTCGAAGTTGTTCACATGTTTCAATTTCAATGAGAACATCATCTAATTGCTACAGAACGGATTCCTATCAAACAAAAGAAATTCGTTCGATGATCTTACTATTTGAATAGGCAACGTCTTTAGACTTGTCCAAGGAATCTAAAGGAAATCGAGATCGTTTTTTTTTTGTTGTTTATTCGATTTGAATGTTTGATTTTTACTTTGAGAAAAACTCGGCCACAAGTAGCTTGTTGTATTTTTAACCATGTTGGTAATTCGACGAGTTCTTCGAGAGCTTTTTCATCGAGATTTATTGATGATAATTCACCTTCACCTTTCAATGTGCTCAAATTGATTTGATTCGATGAGAGATTTTTCACAAATCTTTTCAAGAAAAAAGACAAAGAAATAAATTCGATTTTTCGAGAGAAAATGCACACTTTGATAAGCGTTTAATTATTTGATTTTTTATTAATGAAGCCATTGAAGAGAAGATGTTATCAGTCAATATACAAATAAGAAAAACATATCATTTTTTTAACTACCGTTTTTATTTTTGAAACCGTAATACATGTATATCGATCAAATCAAGGTTAAAATGCATAGATGTCACTCGGATCTACGATGAAAAACTATAGAACACTCTTTAGGGGTTGTGAAGAATGTTAGTTTTTTTCTCTTCATTTTGTCTTTTCAGTTTGATTTCTTTTGAATTACGTCGATCAATTGTTGTAAGAGACGATTTGTTTGTGCAAAATTAGCTTCCATAGCATAACGAATACGTCGTTCTAATGAACAATAAGGTTTTTTAAGTTCGAAATCTGAATGATAAACGAATTCGATCGATGGACGAAACGATTGTTCAAGCGTCGATTTAGCGTTCGAACAAGCTGCACGCGATTTACATTGTAATCGAATCATTTCCGAAATTGTGTAAGGCGTTGGGAGAATATTATACGGTTGAGAAATATCAAACGAACAATTGGGATTCTTTTGTTTGCCTTGAAAACTCCAACCGACATTTACATAAGTGATATTCAATAATGATAAACTGCATCTTGTATAATTGCATTTCAATGCAATATTTCGAAGAATATCTGGTTCAACATGACGAGAATCGAGATGAAGTTGAAAATAGAAATCATATTCATTCGTTGTTTTATTCAATACACATTGATTCACTGTTTCGTTTGTGTAATGCAACTGAATTTCATCAGTATAAAAAAACTGACATGGATAACGTCGATATTGGTAAATATGATGATCGTAATCATGTAAACGAACCGTACTCACATAGGCTAAAGCACGATCATCTGAATATTCAAGTCGTTCTTCGTGATCAATTGTTAAATTATAATTTGGATACAAATCACCAGCAATTACATGCGCAATAACAGTGAAAACAACATAAGTTATCATTGTAGCGAACATTCTGTTTGTACTTAGAAATCTTTCGATTATCCTATATTTATTCTCAACTAAAATCTGACCTATTTAACCATCTGTTGGCGTAACCGATTGATCCACTTCGGATAATGACTCGAAAAGGACACGTCCAAGACTTAATCGAAAATCTGTTTGAGAATAAAACAACACCAAAGATTTATCGTTGTGTTTCTTTTTCGTACGCAAGCAACAAACAAACAAAAAAAGCCATGAACTTATTATTTTCATTCTAGTCTAATATAAAAAACAGACAATTGTATAAAAACAGTCTCATCATCATCATCATCATCAGTGAGAAGAAGAAGAGAGAGAGAGAGAATATTGAAGCAACAAGCAAAGGAAAAACACCAAGGTCACAGACGTACGCGAACACAAGACAAGAGGAAAAAAAAGCAAACAAAATGAGAAGTTTGTTTCTACTCAACAATGAGTATTTGAATATACATCAGATCAAAAGCGAAAAGCAATGAAAACAAAATTGTTCCGAATAATCAAGCATCAATATGATGAAATACGATTGTTTCATGGAAAGAAATCATAATGAAAAAAATAACGTGATCAGGATGATGGTGAACTGAGATATCGAAGATTACACGATGACATTTGATTTGTTTGAGAGGAAAATGAAAGACAAGATCGAAATGTTAGACCACGTGTTCGACGTCCACCGCCTGTGCTCGCATTTGTGCCTGTGAATTTATCGTATTGTTTCGTTTCGAAACGAAATTGACGATATTGTTCTTGAAAATCTGCATCGACCATTGTTCGATATTGATTTGGAACGCAGAATTCGTTTGAATGCTCGAAAAATCCTTTGTAACCACCTTCGAGAAGGTAAATTTCGGGATAATGTAATTGTGGATAGTTTCTTTCGTGAATCGTTCGATCTTCTGCACGAAAATATCTCAATCTGAAATGAATTTCATCGATTTCGATCAATTCGATTCAAATTTTAGCGAACTTACAACGATGGAGCCCGTTCCGATGAGAATTCACAATGAAAAATGAAGATATTTCTCTTCGAAGGATCTTTTAATTCGATTGGTTTACGAAAGAATTCTTCGAACACTTGAGTCCGTGTGTAAAGATTTCGAGCCGATTGAATATGTCCACCTTCGTATTCATACGGATAACGACAATCGATGATATGTAAATTTTCAATCTCCGATGCGTAAACATCGTTCAAAACATCAATCAACTAAACGAAACGTTTTTGTTCAGATAAAAAAACGATTTCGGTTTGGTTTTGTTCTTACAGTTGAAGGATTGATACAAGCGAGATCGGGATGTTTTCGACTTCGACATCTCGGCAAGAGATATGACCGCGAACGATCTCCGACTAAATCACGATTCGATCCGAGTTCAACTGAAGCTTTGATTTGTTCTTCCGATGGTTCAGTTAGACTGCGCATAAACTAAATGCAAATCGATTTCGTTTCTTTTCTTTCTTTTCTCAAGTCAAGAGAAAATACGTACAGCAATTCCACGTCGAGGACGTTTGATAACTGAACTATTTTCTTTATCATTATCATCGAGCATTTTTGTACGTTTTATTGAACGGCAATTGTCACTGTTTTCTTCTTGATCAAAACTTCGTTTCTATGAACAAGCAAAACAAAAAAGAACGTGAAGATAAGAACCGAAAAAGAGAATTAATATTCGTACATTAACATTTGAATTCTCTTCTGAAGTAATAGCCGTTAAGACTGGCATTTTTTCATTATCTGATAAACAGAGTGGTAATGGTTTTAATCGTCGTGATCGATTACGAACAGGATTTGGCGTCACTGTCGAAAGTGTTTTATCGAATAGATTGACAAGATGATCCTAAATCACGACAATTTCGTTTTTATTTTTTCAATTTCCAATTCAAAAAACAAACGAACCGATGATGTTTGAATTTCAATCGATGGTCGTGATCGTTTATTTTGAATATCTTTTACTAAAGATTGACGTTTGTTTAAATGTGGTCGTGCAAGCATATTAAATCCGTAGTGTTCTAATTTCGAACGTGTGACGATATTCGATGTTGTCATTTCAGATTTCATCGACAACCTAGAAGAAAAAAAAGTCATTTGTTTATTGAATTCTTCGTTCGTTAAGTAGCAGGTTAGTGGCACTCTCAACTACGAATATAATACGTGACATGAAAGTTGACACTTGTCTGTAATTGCGTGTGTGTGAGAGAGAGAGAGGGGAAAATAAGTCTCCACTCGTTGCACTTAAATGGGAGAAGAGGAAAATTTTTTGAAAAAAACAATGTCAACGGTCGAACGAACACTCCACACTCGAGTGCCATTCAATTGTCAGTCATAAATCAAGTCGAACGAAATCTATAGCCGTTCAAGTGAAACTAACTGACAGTGCAGCAAAAAGGAACACTCACTGTTCATCTTGAAAAATCGAATGATGTTCTTGTCGAAGAATGTGCACTGAAATGAAGAAAAGAATTCGAATCTCGAATGTGTTTTGCCCCGTTTGTGAACTTGTACCTGAAGGTATTGATTGTGGACTATCATTTGCTTCATCATCACTTGAAGAGAAAACAAGTTTACGTCGAGGAGTTCGTCTAAATAAAAACCGAGCAAATTTAATCATCAATTCTTGATTTACATTCGTTCATTCGATTTAATTTCGTTTCTCCTTACCTCGTCGTAAATCGACAATTTTTCGGTGAATTTAGTTTGCTCATACCGAGCCAATGATCAACATCAAGTAAAGTATTCATAGATGCGTATGTGTATTTATATATTTAACGAGATAACTGATAAATTTTCGAAAGATAATAGTCAGCACAACAGAGAAAAGCAAACGAGCGATGTTAGATGCATTTCATCATGATGAAACTGGGACAACCACTGAACTAGACACATATATAGCTTTTCTCTCTTTTCTTTTTCTCCTTCGCTCGCTCTCTTTTTCTTTTTCTTTTTTTTCGCGTTAACACACTCTCAACGTTTGTCCGGCTTAACGAATTTTTTGAACGAACGTTCAATAAACATTGAAAATCAACGAACAGGACACATAGCTAGAGAAAAGGAAGGAAAGAAAAGAAATGGGTGGGAGACGAGATCGATGCAATGACGGATAACATCCTTTCAACACGTTCATTCCTCCCGGGAAGGCGAGTTCGTTGGAAAAGAAATCATAACAAGAGGAATGCGAAAGCGAACGTTAGAATACGAATTTTTTTTGTTTCCTTCTTCTTGCTTCAACGTTGTTTTCATTTGCACTTTAATGCAGATTTAATCACATCGAACGCTATCAAAGAAATATGAACGATGATTGTTCGAATAGAATGAAATGAAAGGAAAACGATGTTAGTTTGTATTAGAGCCTATGAATGTATTCATTCATTCGAATATTCATAATTATATCATGTCAAACATTGAATAAAATTTTAATTCGTTTTTCTCGACTTTGCTATCGAAGATCGATGTGTGAGAAAATTTCGAAAAGACGCGCCGAGAGATAATAAATTCGTTACCTGTCATTGAAATTTAGTCTAGCAGTTTGCATTGTTGTGATGATGATGATCTTGTTATTGGTGATGGTCGATTTGGTTAGTTGATCAGTTAGACTATTAGTGAGAATAATGCGAAATGCATGATTATTTATTAGAATATTTTCCAACAGGGAAAGAGAGAGAGAGAGAGAGAAAGAGAAAAAGAGAAGAGATAATTTTTCACAAGAATTGATTTGTTCTTCTGCTTCTTCTTCTTCTTGTTCAAATAGACACGTCTGACTGACTGACAGTCTGTCGTATGTTTTTGTCTATATGCAGCTGTTGTAAATAGAATCTATAGTCTCTCTTTTTCTCTGTATTCGAACGCAAAAGAAAGCACGCACGTCTTGGGTTTTTGTTTATGTCTTTGAATTATCAGCTGATTCAGTGAACTGAAAGTCTTTTGTATTAGAAAAATATTTAACGAAATTGAAATGTGTGAAAAGAAATGGGAATGATATGTCTTTGATCTCGTCGGTTTGTTTTTGTCTTTCGATTCGCTCAAATTACATTAATGTCAACTCTAACTGTGCATGTTATCTTAAATTTGAAAACTAAATCTTTCATATCAGTTGTCAGCATCATGCTTGTTTTGTCTATCTCCTTTTAATGATCAACACAGCAAGGAGAAGAAGAAGAAGAGAAAAAAAAACGGTTGTAAGTGTCGCCGAAAACACATTACTATCGAATTCGTTTTATCACCGTATCAATACATGATACTGTGAAAAGAAATGATCTTTCGAAGGTTTAAGTTTGTTATTATTTTGATCGTTGTTTGAAGTTTTATCTCTGAAATCGACGAAACGAAAAAGAGGTTTTTCCGTTCATTCGATGAGTCGTCATTAGTTATACATCACATTAAGATTCGAAATGTTCGTTGTTCTGCAACTAATTGAATGGCAGTTAATTGATAAAACAATTATGTAACTAATTTACAGACGACGAACAACTGTTGTTTCTTATTCGATTCACATTCACACATTGACATGTTGTGTATTTACTTTTTTGGGCAAGTGTTAAATACGTATGCATAATAGATTTTCATGTGTTTTCGTACAAATAATGAACGAATGGTTTTTTTTTTCGATTAATTGTTTGTTTAGTAAGAGTGAAGACGAGAGTGTGTTATTCTCTGAGAATAAACTGTGTGACATATCAATTGGTTTTGTCACAGAAGCGTGAATAAGCTCGACATTCACAAACAAATTATCATCGCGTATTGAATTGTACACGTATCCGATAGACACAAGTCAATTTATGTCAACGATAAGGTTTTAATTAGTGTCGCAGATCGGAAATTGTTGTCTAACGACTAACATTTGTCTTTTTTTGTTGTACTTTTTTTGTCGTTGAATTTTTTGAAAATGAATATCAAAGAACGTGATTAAATATGTTTATCTGGGATCGGAAGCATTGAACTGTTGTCAAACAGAATGTTAATCTTTTTACAGACGAAAAGCGAAAGTTGTTTGGTATTCATTTGTAATTGAATTAGGTTAGAAAAAATGAATTGAATTGTGTATCGAAGACAATTCATCATCATTATCATGCGGAGATATGAGAATCGTCGTATGAATGCCGATTTATTTGATCTCAATTGGTATATCTCTTACGATGATGCATTTCGATATCGAGTTTATTTGAATGAATACTTAACAAAACACAAGCACGGAGAAATTAGAAATCAATCTTGATTTTGTGAATAATGCTGTTTGCATAATTCTTTTATTTTTGTAGTGAAAGCTTCTTGAGTAAAAGCATTTTGCTGGTTTGATGCTTGATTACCTTGTATATATTTATTTAAATCTTCGAGTGATAAATTGGAAGGGTGACGGTCGTAAAAAGCTTTGAAGGCTGGTAGGTTTTTAGAACGCAGTTCTTCTGTTTCATCATCATCGTACCAGATATAGTGATAAAATCGAATCGGTGGATTTGCTGTTTCAACATCTTGCCACCACCAATTAAATGAGGATTCAAACGACCATCGAGACGGATATCTATGTTTAAACGATTGAATGATATAATCACGAAAAGAAAGAAGCAGTTTCGACTGACTTTTTACTAATTAAAACAAGTATTAATTGATCCGTCTCTTGTTTAGATATTTCAGTGATTTCCTTATAAGATTGGAGTTCTGGTAGCTTTGTTTTTACTTGATTCTTTGCGTTGTTTGTTGCCATTGTTTGTTCAGAATGTTCTTGGATTTTTCTTTCCATTGAAAATTCTGAGAAAAAGAACGAACAAACAAAGAATTTTAAATACTATAAGACAGTAACGAGAACAGACAACTAAATAAACATCGCATGTCGATTATAGGAAATAAGGTTTCATGGGAAAATTATGTTGCTGAATATGTTCGGAACGAAAAATTGAAATGTATACGAGATGAAGAATTCGAGAATGAAAATAGCCAAGAGTCGACTGCGCAATCAAACTCTCATAGCAGTCGAAATAATGGTCCGGTGTGCGGTCAATTAAGAAGCGAGACTAAAGTATTGATTTACTTTTCATGCGATCTTTTTTGTTATTACATTTTTTCAGTATGTCGCATGCGAATTAGACCAACAGGATATCGCTGGAAAACTCTATGGTTTATTATCGAAAGATGTTGGAGAAAAGGGACTGCCCAATGCTATTATATGTTGTTATGGTGGAACCGATTATTTTACGATGAATGATAATTTAGAAAAAGAATTTATGGATAGTATTGCACAAATAGCGACTACTGAAAGTGTGTTATGAGGAGAAGCAGATTATTGTACATTGAAGGAATATTGTTGTTTTTTTTCTTCAGATGTTTGGATTTTAACAACAGGGCAAAAAGTAGGAGTATCAAATGTTATTGGTCAGAGTCTTTATCGTCATCGATTATTGAAGCGTTGTGTAATAAGACCTACAGTTATCGGATTGACTGGTTGGAATTTAATCACGGGATGCCGATCTTCACCATCAGAAGATCAAGTAAAACAGATTTCTTACGAATTAAAGTATAGATTTCGTATAATTTGTTAGGCAATAATGAGAACAAGTTCAAAATTAAGTGATACGATTGAAAAAAAAGTTGACAATCATCATACACATATCGTCTTTCTTGGCAATAATTCCACAGATCATCAATTTCCTGATGAACCTCGTTCGGATTTTGTCCAGACTGTTCGTGATCAAACTCAATGTTTATCTGTAACAATTATAATCGAAGGTGGTTTACATACGTTGGATGTTATCAAAAATGATTTGTCAGCTGAACGACCTGTCATCATAATTGAAGGCAGTGGTCGTTTAGCGAATATTCTTGGGACATTATTGAAAAAAGGCATCGAACCGAAGTAAACTATCTTCATTTCGATTGTTCATCTGTAAAATAATGTTTGATGTATTTAGTGACGATGAAATAAAACGCTGTTTAGATCAAAATAAATATCCACCTCTGATTTCATCTGAAAGTTACAATCAAAAAGATATCGTGGATCGTATAAAATTTGTACTAAGTCGAGAATTTCGTCAATACTTGAAAGTATTTGAATTGGATAGTAGTGCTAGTCTCACTGATACAATTTTCCGGACCTTACTCGAAAGTAAAGAATGAATAAATGAATAAAAACAAAACAAATGACTTGACACATATGTTTCTTATCATTTATAGCATATCCGGTTGATGACAAAAATAGAGATAAACTTTCAAAATTAGCAATCAGTTGGGACTGTATCGATGTTGCACGCTATGTATTCGAACAAGATAATGTATAGTTGTTTTGTTAATATATTACCAGCCAAAATGCTTCATCTATTTATATGTATGTAGGATAAACAAGTTTTAAATCCAAGTGTTTTCCATGAAACATTGGAGAAAAATCGGCCAAAGTTTGTTGATTATATACTTCGACAATATTACGATCCACTGGAGACAGAGAGTTTCATTAATTGGAAAAAAGAATCTATTATGGATAGCAATACGAATGCTTCTGCAACATTGATTCCCGTGGAACAACCAACAGAAATAGACATAACTAATAAAATACGTACAGCATACGCTTTACAGGTTATTATTGAAAAGTTATACAATGAGGAAGAGTCTTCAGTTAAGGTAACATTATATTGATGTATCATTTGGAAATTCATTGTTTTGCAGACGCTAGACGAGCTCGATAAACATTATATGAAAATGACTGGATTATATAGTGAATCATTTTATTTCCGTCGAACTTTTTGGCAAAAACTACGATGCTGTTTTCAGAGAATTCCACAAAAACATGCAAGTCAAGTATCACCATGCAACTCTCAGTATAATGATAAAATTACAGACCTACTCAGTAAATATAATATAGATAAAGCATATGAACAACAAGACATGTTTCGTGATCTGTTTTTCTGGAGTGTTTATGTTGGTTATAGCGATATTGCATTTGTTCTTCTTCTACATATGCAATGTCGAATTGGTGCAGCATTATTAGCATCGAATATTGCTCGAAATCGATCGAACGAAACGACAAATTTAGATATACGTCGTAAATTTATGGAACAATCAAAAAATTATGAAAATTACGCTTCAGAATGTATTCAAGTTTGTCATGAATATAACGAAAAGCTCGCTTGCCAACTCTTATTACGAGAAATACCGCTATTTGGCAATGTGACATGTATGCAGGTAGCTGTTGCTGGACACATGCAATTATTTATTAATACTCCAACGTTCAATCAAGTTCTTGATAGCCAATGGTATGGCCAACTGTTTAGCAATACAACTAAATCATGGTCATTCACATTTAAAGCTGGAATAGCTTTAGTAACTTTTGGTTTATTGCCATTGGTCACCAAAATTCCTATCGTAACTTCAAACAACAAGACAAATTCGAATTCTTCTGAAACAACAGATAATAAGAAAAAGTCTAAAGAGAAAATTATGTTGTTAATTGTTCTATACGATTTCGAATATATTTTAGACATCAAGGTGTTGAAGAAATATCAATAAAGAATCCGTTCGACAAGTTTAGCGTTTTTCACAACAGTCCTCTTGTAAAGATGTTTTATCATTTCGTAAGACAAAAACAGAGATTTGATAATTCATACCAATGAAATTGACTTTGATTTTCAGGTGGTTTACGTGTTTTTTCTTCTTGTATTCAGTTATATGATGTTATTTGAAATGAAATCTGGTGATAGGCCAATTCATGGGACAAAAATCTATGTTTGTATAACTGTTACAGCAATGCTATTAGAAGATATACGAAAAGTAAATTCACAACAATGAAACAAAAGAAACTTTTTAACTTTCTTCGAAATTGTATAGTCTTACGTGTACTACAGTACTAACATGATGAAATGTTGGAATTCCAAAAGAGCCTTTGGAACATTTCTTTGTATAACACCGTATATTCTTTTCTATATTGGATTTATCATGCATATGAGATCAAATAATGATCCAACAATATCAACAAATGCTAAGTATGATAACAATATTCTATGTTATTCAACTATCGTTTCGTCTAGGATCATGCTTGCTATTGATCTTGAACTTTGGTATATATTTTCATTACGATTTGCCAGTGGAGTTAAACTTTTAGGTCCAAAACTAATCATGATTCGACACATGGTAAAAATTGTTACTGGTAGAAATCTTTCGCCGAAATCATTTCATTCAATATAGATGCGTGATCTCGTTGGTTTTATCTACTTAATATTCGTTTGTATTACTGCATATGGTGTTGTTTCACGTGCTCTGTTCTTATACAACACCATTGACTTTACTGCGAAAAGTGTTTTCTACGAAGTTTTCTATCGGCCATATTGGTTTTTATATTCGATTGTTGATCAAGAGATAACAGCACTCGATAGTCCGTTTTTTTTGTTTCTTAAATCAATTTATGAAACATCTTTTCTATGAAATTCTATAGATATCATTACATCAAATACTACAACAAGCAATGAAATAGCAGAAGCCACTGTAACTCAATCTACTCATTGCCGTATTTAAGTAATTACGAACAAATCTTATGATTTTAAAAAAAATAAAATTCTGATTTAGTTTCACTATTCAACGTATTGAAGATGAGAATGAATACCATTGGCGATATCAACGATATGAATTAATTCAAGAATATTTCGAAAAACCGATGTTTGCATATCCACCTCTTTCATTACTCGTTTACATTGTTTTATTTATTAAATTCTGCATAAATAAATATTCATTGCGAGTATTCAGTGAGTTTAACTAATAATCAGTAGTGATTCCATTTGATTGATGTATTCTTTTCAGAGAGAATTGCTACGAAAGATCTAGATCATGAATGGACTGAATTTGAAAGTGCAGCTACGTATCGATATGCACGAAAGGTTGTCGAAGAAAAATGTCGACAGAAATGTGAAATGAACGATTTATCGTAGGTTGAAATGATTTTATATACTACTGACTTTTTGTTGATTTATATAGTCATTCTGCTACGACAACAACAACTTCATCGGAATAATAAACATTTCATTTTTTATGATTTTGATTACGAAATAAAAGAAGTAATACGGTATTTTTAAGTTTAGTCGATGAATCATCTCATAATCGATAAGGTTGACTGACTCTTTCGCCTACCACCATCCCCCACCATCCCCTACCATAAATAAGACATATGACGACTTTGAATAAAAAAAATACGTTTCTTTAAGAGAAAAATGTCGTCTTCGTTTACTCAAACAACTTTATTTCTTGTTTTATTCATCGGTGGAATAATCTGCACTGCATCATCGAAAAGCAACACATGTGTCGTTAAAATCAACGATCGAGATGAATGTTTTCCATTTTTTTCAGTTCCTCAAAATTGTAAATCAGCAAAATTAAATCTATCTCAAACCTATGTTGCTAAATCATGTACTACAGCTAATCTTTTCTGGAATTATCCACAAAGTAATCTAACTTTAATCATCGAAACATTATACACACGAAAACATCAATCATATACTCTTCATTTTCCATATCAATTGGATCAGCAATTACAAAGTCTCTATCAAGTTTGTCCAGCTGGCACATTAACCAAACTTAAATCACGAAATGACACAATCAATGTCAAATCAGATGCCAACTATCAAGTTGTACTTAAACTCCAAGCATCTAAACTACAATTGTATGCTGTTATGATTGAATACAATGTTATTAAAAATTGAAAATATTTGATGTGAAAACAATGATTAGATCTTTTTGTTATAATCAGCTTTCAATAAAAATTGTGACAAAATCGAACTGATATTTTTTTCTTGTTTTGTTTTGTTCTGAACATCAGAGAGAATCCAATATCTTCTTAAAAAGGTGAATTAAGCGAAAAATATCCCTATCACCTTTAAACACTGACAACTTTATGTTTCTTATGATCATAAGTGATTACCGCACCGCCTTAAACATATCCGCAAAAGAAAAATCATCATCTGATTTCGAACTACGAACGATATTTCGTTGTTCATGTTTTCGTTCGATTAATTTTTTAATTTCGAAAAATGTATTCGTGTCGATTGACACATC
>ERZ778020.2184-NODE-2184-length-14743-cov-3.872004_pt1 | contig 14743 bp, 12 predicted proteins | sample MGYA00375750_ERZ778020 | MGnify/ENA primary metagenome ERZ778020 (study PRJEB29350, sample SAMN05389818) | bioreactor metagenome | isolation source: Ammonium sulfate bioreactor | place: South Africa: University of Cape Town | collected 2014-03-17 ...
TGCTCTTCCGATCTCTCGAACAAGATAACGTAAAAAAAGAGACATAAAACGTACTTTCAATGAATGTATACATTTTGAATGGTGACGAAATATGAAATAGATGGCGTTATTTCATTGTTATATTTTTCTCCATTTGTAAAGGTGTTAATACAGTTCGTCACTCTTTCAAATTGAGAAATCATTCACAATCACAAGGAAATAATCTGCAAGTGATTCGATCCTGAACACAAACAAATTACCTGAAGTGACTGTCTTTCTGTAGTTTGTGCAAAACTATGTTTGAAAAAGTATAGCAATGAAATTTTGAGTATATATGAAATGTACTGTAATCTTATCAATCATCTTTATCGAATCCTTTCTATTGATAAACACAAAAGAAGAAATAGGAAATTTCGCAATATATCATATATATATATATATATTAGAAGATGAAAAAATTAAAAATATGATCCTCAAAGAAAGAATCTTTTGCATTTTCACTTTACAATTGAAAGGAATTTCGTAAAAATACTGATTACAATCGATAGAAAACTATAGAAATCAAATTGATGAGACATAGAGAAAGAGAAAATGATTTTTTAATTAAAAAATATGCTATAAAAGATTTCTATTATAATTACAACGATAATCCATAAAGAAAATCATATTCGATAAGTTTCAATCGAAAAAAAAATGATGTGATACTGAGAAGTAAAGGTGTAGATAGCGTATACGGCCATTTTACGGCAGCACTAATTCGACCTGGGATACTATGTTTAGATGCACAATAATCTCGATGGTAATCATCTTTACAAGTAAATAAGACAAAGAAAATATCGAAAATTAAAATAAAAAAAAAGAATTCTACCGTCTTGATAATATTGATCTTTATTATGTGATAATATTTATCAAATGAATACGAAGATATTATTAGGCAATGTTACCCAGAATGAAAAATCCGACTGTCGGATCCTGTGAGGCACGTTCACCCTATGATATAGAGAAAACGGGTAAAAATAAGAAATGCTAGCCCAATCTATTGTCTGTCTATTCGAAAAAAAAACAATCTATGTGATTATTTTTCTTTCTGTATATGACTACCTCGATTTTACACTATAAAAGCAGTTCCTTTTGAATGTTTATTTAAATGATTTTTGTAATTGTCTTAATGCATTAGAAAACTTAACAAATTCATGTAATAGAAGAGGTTTTTGACCTTTGGTAATTCCATCAGGACGTGAGAATTCTTTTGAATAGTTTTCAAATTGAAGTTTTTCTGTTTCAATGAACAGATTTGTAAAAATGATCAAATCATGACCATTTTCCAATTGACAAAGATCTTTCAGTTCAGGTAGAATTCGATTTTGGTCAAACCATTTAGATATATCCAATTGATCCCACTGTTCAATTGATTTGTTAATTGTTGTCAAAGACGATCCGTTATCTGCAGGAGCAGATAGAATTGGTTGGGTTGTGGATTTTGACAATTTATTTTCAATAAAATTGCTTAATTCCAACAATTTATCTTGTTGTAATGGACATAGATTTTTGAAACGAACATATTGCATAGTACTTATTCGAATATCTAATTAAAAATCAACAGATTTTTCTTAGAAAAAAAAGATTTTTTTTATATTTGTTACCTAACCAAGGTGGAACTTGTGGTCGTTGAAGATAAATTGGCAAAACAGCTTTTTGATTTGTTAATTTTTCTAATGCATAAACAGCTTCTTGTCGACATGATTTACTTTTACAATAACTCTCCGAAATCAAGCAACAAATCATATCAGCATCAATCATTCCAAGAGCAATTTCTTCCCAGAGATCATCACTACCTTGTAAACAATTAAAATCTACCCAGATCTTGTAACCTTGTTCAATAAAATAATCATGTAATTGTTGACAAAATTGTCGATCATCATGCGAATAACTCAACATTATCATTGGTTTCTCGTTATCGACAATTAGTTTTGTACATCTTCGAGCTGCAATCTGTGGATTCAATTGATTAAGATTTTCTAAAAGACATGCAGATGCTTTATGAATATCTTCGAGATATGTTGGGATATATTCTTTTGTTGTCATATGTTCATCTGTTTCTTTGACTAAATTTTTAATATATTCTTCAAATTTGGGATTTGAATTGGCAAGTATTTGTTTGTATGTATCTTGAAAAGAAATACTCCAAAAGATATTGACTAATGCTGTTAATGTAATTTGTCTTAAAAGATCGTGTTTATCTTTCAATGGATAGTAACGAAGAAAGAAATCAATAAAAAATTGAATTGTTGATGATGTTTGTAAATCAACTTGAGCTTGTTCGAGAATATAATTAACTGTTCGATCGTCACAAAATAATTTAACAAAAACAATTAATATTTCTGATATGTGAAATGTTTCTTGTTGAAAATTTTTATGTAAAGATGCATTATAAAGAAACTCTAATAGATCATCCAAAACTTCTGTCATTTGATTTTGATTTGTTCGAATTTGTTCAGGTGTTGATAATAGAGCAAGTATCATACAAGACATCATATTGATATGTTTATTTCGATTTAAATCTTCAAGTTTTGCAATGAAATCACTTGTGTTTAATCGATTGAGACATTCAATTCCTTGATCATGTCGACTAATATTATAGATGATCGTAACAATCAACTCTTGTGTACGAATATTAAATTCTGGATTTCTATTAAAAAATAATCAATATGTTAAGAGAAGTATTACTAATCAATGTCTTACTTGATTATTAATTGAAGTAAATCGATCATACTACCAACAATTCCAGCTTGAATGGATAGAGGTATATGCATTGTCACATCAGTGTAATTGGCAAGTAACGAGAAAAATAAAGTTTGAATATTATTTTGAATATCATCGAAATGTTTCGAATGAAAATTAGTATTTAAATAATAGAGAATTGTATGTAATAATTCTACAGAACTCACTGGTCTTTCTTTATCTTTTACAGAAGTATAGAAACGAGCTAAATAATGTAAATGACATGCTGGTCTAGCAATGATATATGTCAGTAAACACGATGTTTTCGTTAAATGATTTGGTATAGGAATATCTTTGAGATAATTTTCAATTAAATTTCGATTAAGAAAACGAGAATATTTATAGAGAAGTTGTTTGATATAATCAAAGTTAAGATTATAATTTGTAGGAAATCGAATTGTTTTCGTTGTTGAAAGTACATAACATCCATTTTCAACAGTTTGTACGTCTTTCTCTGTTAAATTGATTAGATTTGTTTCGATTAAATTTAATAATGTATCGATAATATTCCAAAGATCAATAAATAGATTTGGATCAAATATTTCTTCATTTGATTTATCGAAATAAATTTTGATTTTCTTGAAAACATTACCAAATATTTGATGATCATAATTAAGACTATCGAGAGTCAATTGTTTTTTGTCGTTAGAAGAGTTTCCTAAGTATTTGATTATTCGTGTGAGTTCATTTTTATTGATTTCTAATTCGACATTGTTTTGCAAAACACACAAATGATCTAATAAATCGAGTTCCTCCAAAGTATTGTCTATTGCAGTCATTGAATCTGTATTTAAAAACACGATGGATATTTAGCCTTAATAGGTAATCGTTTGATTTGATGAAACAAATCGTAAATCAATACTTTTTTTCTTGATGTTGCTTTCATATTCATTCATGCATAAACAAACATTACATCGGGTTAATGTATGTAAATATTGGCGAATATTAACCATTGAAATTTTATTAGTTTTATTCAAACTTGATGTTTTTTTTATGCGATTAAATGTTGACTAATAGTAGCAAAAAACATTTTATATAGCATAGTTGTTTTTCGAATTTTTTTCATCACTAAAAAGCTATGGCACAAAATCTATGAAATTATTTCTTTTGTCATTTTTTTTGAGAAATTCACTCTCTCTCTCTCTCTCTCTCTCTCTCTGCGAATCCGAAACATGTGAAAATTCTCTAATGCTCAAATAAGCAAAAACATTTTTCTTTTATTTATTCGTAAACAAATGTGTATTTTTTTCTGAAGTTAACAAATCAGTCACAGCACTTTGTCCAAGTATATAAGCTAATTTCAAAGCATCTTCTTTGGCATATAAAGCCGTGCATGTACTTGGTTCAATGGTTTGATTGGCTTTTTTCTTATCATCTGCATGTGGTAATGTTAAGAATTGAACAATTTCAGGATAGAAATGTCCGTAAGATGGTAGATCGTAGAAGAGAATATGTCTTGCACCTTTAATTCGATATCGATGGTAGAAATGAAATCGTTCAGTCATGAGAAGAAATCGAACTTCTCGATGATAGAAGATATTTCTCGCCAGAAGAACTTGTTTCTTCGTTGAATATTCACTTAATGTTAAATAATTGAATTGTTTATGTTTTTCAGTTCGCATATAATTTTTCAATCGAACAAAATCAAAATACGATGATAAATAAATCAACGTATGATCGTATGTTGATGTATCGAATCTCGGTAGAATATGTTCGATGAAATGATTAAATCTCGATGTTGGATCAGACACAGGTATACGTTGAAATAATTGATTAAATGTTGATATCGGACGTATGCAGCCATTGAGAGGAAATTGTGGTTGAAATAAACATTGTCCAGCATAATTCAAAGCAAAACGATGAAATAAACTTAAGAATAATGGACTTGTGTGTGATGAAAGGACGATTAATTGACGGTAGAAACGTGACCAACCATTCAATGTCCAAGGACGTATTCTCGAAAAGTCCGTTGATGATTTAGCTTCTTGTGGAAGACAATTGAGATTGTCTAAGATGAAGAATAAATGATCGAGATTTTGCATCGCAAGAACGTCTAATTGATCGATGAAAACACATTCAATCGATGAGAGAAAATCAGCTACAGATGTGTCTATGCTCTCGTTTTGTTCATTGTCCGAATCGGATGATTCATCCGATGGTTGTTTACGTTTTTGTCGACGTTTTTCTAATAAAGTTCGAAGAGCAACTGGCGAAACAATCAAAAAATCGGATTTATAAACTGATTGAAAGAATATCAATGATTTTTTCGTCACAGAAATACCTTTAAAAAGGAAAATTCATTATCAATCTTTCTTAACACTAATTTTACCTAATCGAAAATGATCATCAATATTTCCAGCAAAGATTTCATTGTATTCATTTGATGTTTGTTGAAATTTGCCATTTGTTTCTTCGGAATCGATTTCACCGCCTCCATATTCATCTTTGAATCGTTTTCGATCGGTGATTTGTATTCGTTCGGTAGTTTCACTGTCGTCAATTGAAATGAAAAGATTTTCGAAACAATTGATAATTCGTCGAACACTTTCACGAAATGGAACAATTATAAGTACTTTCGGTCGAGTGAAACCTTGATCTTGATAATCGAGATCAGGATTTTCTTTGAGTTTGGCATTGTGAGCTAAGATTCGTGTTCGTGTTTTGAGAACATGATTGATTAAATGTAGACAAATGACAAAACGAAGTTGTTCACCATGATCGCCAGTATTCGGTCGATTGGGATAGTAGACATCGTAATAGTTGTGAATTAACGAAAAGAAATCAAGTTGAAGCGATGTTAATTGACTGCCCGATGATTGAATGTTGGAGAGGAGAGATTTTTTAATGGCAAATGAACTGAGATCTGTTGTTGAACACGGAAGAACGGGAGGTATTACCGATGAATTCGATGTAAATTGGCAAGAACCAAGAGATAATGAGGAGATTTCAGTTGTTTTCTTTGTAGTTTGTTTATCGATTTGTGATTCATCGATTAAACTTTCGAAATGTTTGAGAAATGGATCTGTTCTAGTAGTTTCTTCCATTAGTTAGTTAATTTCTCGAATAAACTGATGATTTTCGACTTAGAAAAAGCACGCCAATGAAAAACTCTCGATACACTGGTGACCTCTATTCAACAAAGTCCTCATCAAAACTCGTTTTCCAAAATTCTTAATAAACATTTTTAAATATTCAAAAAATTTTCCTTTCTTCATTTTCTCTCGGTTGTTCTTCACTTTTCTATTGGTGCATCCATTCAAAACAAAAGACATGACGATATTTATATCTGTCGCAACAAGAGAAAATAATCATTCTTATTTTTCTCCCGTTGATTGTATTGTGTTTTGTATTTTTTGTTTTATTTTTGTTCAATTAATATTTTTCAAAATGTTAGCTATTGCTCCACTTAAACGTTCACTTGAATTTGATCCTGTTGAACAGGGTGTTAAACGTAAACGAGCCGAAGTCAGATTACCAACAGTTGTACCGTCAACAACAACAACAAGATTTACTTCTCCACCAAAGTCAACAACAACGTGCAAACCATCGACATCAGTTACTGATGATACACCAATATTTACTCATGCTCAAGCAGCTCAACGATGTGCTCAACTTTTACGGGAACAAGATCGAACTTTACGTGAACAGTACGAAAAATTATTAGTAACTAAATTGAACGAACAATACGAACAATTTATTCATTATTCACATGATAATATTCATAAGAACTCATCGAAACAAAAACTCTTTCATTTCGGTCAACAGGCAAAACAACAAGAATCCGATGAGTCATCAATAGACTTTTCCTATGTCTCATAAAAAAACCCTTTCGTTTGGTCGTTTTTCTTTGTCTTTGTTATTATTATTATTTCGTTCTTTTTTTCTCTTCTCTTTCACCTATCTATTATACATACGATATTATTTATGTTTTCGTCACATATTCTAGTTATTAAACAACAGAGAGTTCTCGAGCTGGATTTTGTTTTGTTTCGCTTGTGTGTGATCAATCTATTTTCGTTCTTCAGAAAGCGACATCGAGTTGAGAAGTTCTTTTTGTTTGCTCGATATTCAATAGAAACAACAAAACGAATCAACACACAGACACACACGCACACACACACAAACATACATAAAAAAGAGAGAGAGAGAGAGAGAAAAAAGAAGAAGAAGAAGAAGAAAGAAAGAAAATAAATGAAACAACAAACAAACCAAAAATATCGAGCGGGATAACACAAGAAAAAAGGAAATTTACACAGGCGCAGGTGCGCATACACATGAAAAACCCATAAGATCGGTCGACATGATTGGTTTTAAGAATCGGAGGTAGTCACCGGTGTTGTTGACGCAAAATTATGGGTTTTAGTTGTTGGAAGGATACGATGATGTAGTTGAACGAATTGAACGAGTGCACATGACGATGGTGATGATGGAGCTGGCGTCGATGGAACCATATGTGACGGATAAAACGACGATGATGGTGAGAGAACATAGGTCGACGGTGATTTCGTGTAGAATGTCGATGATGTTTGTTGGTCTTGTGATTGTTGAGAATTATCGATATCGTTATTCATGAGAATCGTTGACGGCGGTGGCGTCGGTGGTGTTGATATGAGCATCATTTGTTGTGAGGCGGAAAGTGGATTGGTTGTTGTTAGAGGCGGTGAGGTGGATGGCGAGGGTGGTTGTGGTTCGACGAGAGTGTCGAGCGCGTCAATTATGCGATCTGTCGAACAGAAATTCGTTCGATTTGAACCATTGAAATCATTGGGTTTCGATTTTCCGGTGACAGAACAAGATTTCGACTGATAATGATGAGCTAACGATTCCGTGTGACCTCGAACGGTTAAATGTGAATGTAATTCGTAGGATTTTGAGAACGATGGTTGAGATGAAACATGCCAAAGAACAGGTCTAAATCAAAAAATCAATTTCTGTCTTTTTTTGTTCTTGTAAAAGAATAATTACTTTTCTATGAAATAGGATGAATCAAATTCATCGGCATTTTCTTGTTCAATATGACGATCATAGAGTAATCTAAAATACGAACGAATTGAAACGATGAAAATAAAGAAAAAAACGTTCAATCTACCTTCCGCCTCGACCGATACGTATTCGACGTTTGCCGAGTTGGCCACGTTCCGAACACGTTAGAGAATAAAATGTCGAAAAACTCGAACGATGTGTCGGCACACGTTGTTGTTGTTGTTGTTCATCATCAATCGGCCTTAGATATCGACAGCCGTGTTTCGGTCGAAATTGCCAAGGATCCATGGATTCGTCATCGTCAATGTTCGTTCCATTGTCTTCTAATCTACTATTATTCAGATTTTCATTTGTATGTGATAATACAGCTGAACCGTCTTGTAAAATGACACGACGATGAAGATTATTTTCTAGTTCTTCTTTTTGTTGTAGTTTTCTCGCTGCTTCGAGTAATTGAGCTTTGAGTAGAATAGCACCATTGGGCGTACTATCGACCAGCGATAATAAATCTGCTGATGACAGATTTCGTTGAGTTTTTGTCTGTTTAGTAATTCCTGATAGAGTATTTTTTAGACGACGTCGATTTGCTTGTTGTTGTGAAGATGAATAGACGACGTTCGATGGCGTTAAACGTTCGAGAATTGATTGTGGTTGAATTGTTGACATTGAATGTACATTTGAAATTGACGATGTTGTTGGCGAAGACAGTAATTGTGTTAGTTTATCCGTTGAATTCGATTTCTTATGCGAAGATTTAAAACGTTTGATTTTCTGTTGCAATGAATCATTGGGATCGTTGGATAGCGATCGAGATTGAACGGGCGTTTGAAGAAGACTAGTTAATGTATGTGCTTTCTTTTGATTTTCAATTCTCAATAGTTGTGCTAGTAATTGTTGATGTTGTGACGATGATAAACTCGTATTACTGTTCATTAACGATGAAGTTTTAAGATAGGAACGAGATTGATGTGTCAATATCGATGATGGTAATTCGTCATCGGCTTTCGCTTCACATCTACAAGATATATATATATATCGATTATTTATCATTGAGTTTCGAAATTTCGGTTTCTATCGGCGTACCGTGCTTGAAATATCGATTGTACACATTCAAGCCATGATGCTTTCGTTGTTTCACGAAGTTTGATCAAATTAGTTAATTTACTAGATTGAAAAATTAAAGAATAGTTGAAATAGAAATCAATCGACAACGAATTTCTTACACGACGGCTTCGAAACTTGCTCGAAGTTTAAGCATAGACATGTAAGCTTGTTCATCATTCTTTCGATTCTAAGTAAGAAAAAACATAAATCGAACTCATGACAAACAATATCAACAACGAGTCAAAAATCTACTTTTCTTGTCGTCATTTTCTCCACACGCCGTCGAAATGCAACATACGGATGATGTTTGCCTTTTTCTTCTTTAATATCACGTTCAGTAAGTACACGTAATTTCAATCGTTTCTCCTAATTGATATTCAACAAAATAAGAATTTATCAGAGTATGATTCATATGTGTACCCGTGTCGTTCGACGTTCATGCCAGAAATCAAACACTGTTTTTATATGTAAATCATTGGTAATTGAGGGTGTCGAAGACGCAAACAATGATCGTGCTTCATCCAACGAAATAAGTGTTCGCGTACTTGCGTTCTCAAGTTTATCAATAATGGTTTCATATTCGGCATGTGTAAGATTTGGACATGATGTTTTGCCTGTCTGATTGAACCACTCAACATCAATTTTATCCATATCATAGTCAGGTTCATCAGATTCAAGTTGTAAAGCTAACAAAAAACAAAATTCGTGTCAATGACTTTTTTTTTCTTAGCAATTTTTTTCGGTCATCTACGTTGTAAACGAATAAGTTGCTTAGGCAATTGATTAGTATCAGGATAGATTGTTCTACTATCGCGATCTTCGTATAGATTAGGAATTGGTACAGCACGTTTTTTAGCTGAACCAAGTCGACGTTGAGCATCAAGTGCCGTTTGAAGATGATATTCCTATTTGTAGAGGAGGAAATAAACATCATTTATCAAGGAAAACACTCAATGTACTGTTTCTTCTTCTCGTTCCATGCCCGAAACAAATGGCATGTCGGGTACGCATCTTTGAGAGAATTTCGAATCAGTCGATGCTGTTGCATTTGTAGATGTAGACGTAAGAGAGACGAGAAGATTCGTAGATGAAGATGATGTTGTTGTTGTGGTGGTGGTGGTGGTGGCGGTGATGGATGAATTAGTGAGATCGTTATTATTATTATCATGTTGATCGACGAGCACTCGTATGCGTTTACTTGGATCAAGATTTCTTGCTCGAAAAAGAGGTCGATTCATCGAATCTAGAAGAAAAGAGAGAGAGATTTTCGTTTTTGTTTTTTTCTTCTCTAAAGAGAAAATCAAATGCACTCGCTACTATTACGAGAAAACAGACTGAATATATGCCCCGGACGATGAATGAACTTCACCACATATATATATATATATATGTAGATGTGTATATATATTTCTTTTCTTCGTCTTCAGGCGACGAAAAGTTTCACGTGGTGACGAAATATTTTTTTCTTCTTCTTTTCCCTTCTCTTGTTGTTACATTGTTTTGTTAATAATGATTGAAATCAATTTATCCAGGGGAAAAGAAGGAGGAAAACAAATATAGATGCGTACGCCTTTCTCCGCTTTCTTTTTTCTCTTTTTTTTATTACAAAGATTCTTTTATCTGAAACGAGAAAGAAGAAAGAAAAAGGCCATTGAAGTACATCGATTTGAAATTTTCTTTTTTTATATTTGATTGTAACGAATAAAACGCTAGAAGAAAAAAAACGCGAGAAGGTAAATGTGTATATTTATATATAGGCTACGTGTGTGTGTGTGTGCATGCTCATTTCTCCCTTTTCTTTCATCCTATCATATGCCACGTCATCACATTTTTTTTATAGCGAGAGCAAATAAAAAAAAACGCTGAAGAAAGAAAAAATGATAATCGCTTAGTAATCATATTAAATCTAGGAAGTAAAAAGAATTTGACCAAAACAACAATTGTTTCGAGATGAATATCTAACGTCTAGCAAGGCTAATTCATTGAGTTATATCATAAAAGAAAACGAAAACTAGTCGACAGGTAATGGATATTCACATATCATTCTTATCAAAATCGATTATCTTCAATATATTATACTTTGTAAATTACTTCATGAACTTTCGAGAAACAGAGAGAAAAAACGAACGATTATCTTCATCTTCTTTTCGTTTTTAACCACATGGTGTCTTTTGTATGATGATTAATTCTACATCTCCTGCTAATAGCAGTTTCGAATGTGAAAAGAAGCAAAATTTCTACTACAAACACGTCTGATAGACTATCAATTAAAGTATTCGACACTTTTTTTAGTAAGTTATAAATAGAAGAAGAAGAAAAACACAGCGGAATTGTTGCTTTTTTCATGTATCTTTGACTGTATTGTTAATAATAATCATCATCAACAAAAACAGACGCTAGATAGAAGACTCTAAATGACGTGCTTGTATTCGTGTACATCGTGCTTTCTATGTTTTTTACTTCTCTCTCGTTTTTGCTCTCCTTCCAACCTTTTTATTGTCTATACTACATCTCGCATCTCATCATGATACATACATGGCCATTTGTGTTCGTGCGTTTGCTTGAAGAAATGAATTGCGCGCGCGCACACACACAACACAACACACACATACGCATACGATAAGAAAACGAAGCAAACGGCCGTTTGCTTTTTCTTTTTCTTCGTTTCTTCTTGCCTATCGCGTATATAGATGCACACGCACGCCTTGCGTTTTTCTCTTTCTCTCTCTCTCTTTTTCTCTCTTCGACGGCGAATGTATAGGGGATATATAGTATTTCAAGCCTGCAGTCGTTGTCCTCGTCGATTTATTTCTATCTATTATTCACTTACGAATCGAGCGCGCGGGAAGAACGAGAGAGCGAGAGAAGAAAAAAAAAACGAGAGAATGTCAAGTCAGCAGCTACCGAACGAGTACGAATCTGGATAACGACGCCGTTTCTTTTTTTCTTCTTCTTATATATATATATATATGGGCGTTCATTAGACGACCTAAGAAGAAAAAAAAAGAAAAGAATATAAACATTTTCAGGCCATAAATTGCATGCAAATATATCATGATGAGAAACCTACGATAAAATTTTATCAAAATGAAAGTTTAAATTTTCTTTTTTTTAAATAAATATACGTGTTGAATGCAAAAAAGAAGAAAGATAGACTCGAGAATTTACTTACGAGTTGATTTGAAGGAAGAAAAAGAACGCAAAGAAAACTGAAGAACATCGAGCTTGTGTTTTTTTTGTATGTGCACTGTTATTGCTGCTGCTGATGCTGATGCTGCTGCTGCTTCGTCATCACGACGAGAAAGAAGAAAAAGACATGTATGCATGCGTGGAACGAGAGAATTTTTGTTTCTCCTCTTCTGTAGTCAAAGAACGAACCAGCGCGCGCGCACGAAGGAAAACAGATGTGATGTGATGAAGACGATGGTGGTTGTGCTGCTGTTACCATTGCTGAAATGATAATAGGCTCTGCTGCCTTTCGGGTCGTTTGTTTGCTTGTGCATGAGGAGTCGAAGGACAACCTTTTGTATCCTATCATTGTATAGATGTCGAAAAGAACAAGATCAATATCGACATAGGAATCTCGTTTTACCTATGAGCTTTGATTGCGAACCAGAATCAATCCCAAAGGTGGAATGAAGCAGTAGAACTGCGATAAGATGGCTGACTCTAGTTTGAAAATTCTCTATAGAATAAATGGATGTCAATGAGTAGTTTTAGGCTGTTGAGGAAATAGACAATATATGTCATGTTTACTTGACTTTATTTTTATCTGTTAATGAGATGATTGAGTTTATTCAATGACAAATACAAGTACACAATGTTATTTTCAAAGATTAAATACTTTACATCAGACATATTTATGATCAACAGATATTTGCAAAGAATAAATGAAGATTCACTCAGTTTTTATGATTTTACATATACGTATATAAAAATGTTTTTCCAAATCAACAGATTGATCTTTAAATCACAAAGCTGTACAGTTTTGTGGAAATTGTTAAAATTACATTTCGTCTCATCTCTTTATCATGGACTACCAGTGTCTGTAACGTACTTTTCCCGGTTTTGCCTTTCGACGTTTATCTAGTAAATTTCGGCGAAAACGAACTAATTCAATCAGAATAATACAGTTTAACTCCATATACAAGTAAATATTTAAAGTCAACGTCTAGATAAAGAATTTCGTCGAAAATAACATGATATCAATGATGTCAATATTAGACGAAGAATTGAGTTCGCCAAAATCATATTTTTTATGATGATTATAACTGTGGCATATGTACGTACATAAATATCAACTACAGACTTTAATCGAACACTCTCATTATGTTGACAACGATGCTTGCCATCTATTTGAGTAAATTTCGTTGAAAAGGCACTATTGAAGCTATTTAATTTTTTGTTTAGACATCGTGTGTTTTATTATAATTAAGGCTAATCTATGATCATCGGATATTCCAGTAACAGATGATCAATCGATAAATTCAACTGAAAGAAACATTGACGGTCGGGCATATACAGATACTACTGTTTCAACATCATCATCAGACAGTAGTAGTTTATCGAGAGGACAAATTGCTGGACTTGTTATTGGTGGTATAATCTTATTTTGTTGCTGCGGTGCATGCGGCGTTGCTAAATCTGGACACTGGGAAACGTGGAAGGTTTGGGTTGAACATTGAACGTTCGTGTTTTATTTCTTATATACAATCTTGAATTTTTATCTATTCTCATATTTTTTAGTTAGTTTCATTATTTATAGTTGTATATTTTTTCAGCTCATACTGACAGAGTTGCTACTATTATTACTCGTTCATCTTGGTGTTTATAGTAAATAAATATTCTGTTTTTATGTTCTTTTCGGTTGCATTTCAATTTGAGAAGAGAACAGAAAGAAAAAAAAAGGAAAATTACTGGTGTTTCGACGAAAAATAGAGCGAAGTGTGCATTTCGTAGAAAAATCATTGTGCCTCAAGCTGTAAAGTAAACAAATCGAGAAATTTATGTTGGTCTTTTCATTTCACGTGAAGTAAAAATATTCGGCGAAATTCTATTTATTTTACAACAAGGTAATATCCAAAGTGTACATAGAGTTTTTCCATGTTTTGAAGGCGTATAACGAAGTTTATGAAATGTTTCTTCATGTGGTTGTCACAACAATGATATATGTATAAAAGGGAGTAACACAGCGAAATCAATCATATTTTTCATCAACTACACTTTATTCAAACAAATCCATTATTTCGATAATCATGCATTCAAACATAATCATCCTTTATTTGAGTACGCTTTATTGAAAGTCATACCATTTGAACCATCGGTTTCTTTCTTTAGGTCTTATCTGCTTTACGGTGATCAAGGCTAACCCATCATCAACGGATAGTACAGTAAATTTAATCGAGCAAACAGATGAGCCATCAACATTAACAGCATTCGAACTAACAACAAATGATCAACCAGTTGCAAATATAACTGTGCCAAAATTAGCTTCCACTGATACAACAACTGCATCGGTTTATATACAAAATAGGGCAGTTTCAAATGTAACAGCATCAGGACGAAGTGTTAATGGTCGAGCAAATAGTGATTCAACATCGTCGTCGAGTGACAGTGGGTTGTCTGGAGGGGCAATTGCAGGTATTGTTATTGGCATTATTGTACTCCTTTGTTGCTGCTGTCTCTGTGGTGCTGGTGCTAAAAAGTCGGGACATTGGGAGGATGCTAAAGTTTGGGTTGAACATTGAACATTCATTTTTACTTTATGCTGAACTTTTACCACAGTTTTGAAATTTCTTTTTAGTTGTTCACTTTTTACTTTTTTTTCAAATAATTAATTAATCAAGTATCTACTCAAGAGCAAATTGTGTCTGTAGTAACATTTTTTATTTACTGA
>ERZ778020.2185-NODE-2185-length-14741-cov-3.820850_pt1 | contig 14741 bp, 10 predicted proteins | sample MGYA00375750_ERZ778020 | MGnify/ENA primary metagenome ERZ778020 (study PRJEB29350, sample SAMN05389818) | bioreactor metagenome | isolation source: Ammonium sulfate bioreactor | place: South Africa: University of Cape Town | collected 2014-03-17 ...
ATATGTTAGTATTCAGAATGTCGTAGATACTAGCTATGCATCCGTTGAAACTTCGAATAGAGACGTAGCAACGGAGTCGTCCACTATGGATGTGAATACTATCACATTTGACAAAAAAACTGGACCAAGTACTTTTGAAAGTAGGGAAACAACTGCTATGCAAACAAGTAGTGCTGTATTAGAAACTACAACTGACCAAATAGCATCTCAAGCAGAGCTAATAACGGAATCAACTAATTTTGAAACTGAAACAGTAATGACTATGGGCACAAGTAATGTTGCAGCAGAAATTACGACTGATCAGACAACATCCCAACAAGAGAGCGCAATGATATCAACTGCTTTCGAAACAGAAACTACAATGAAATCAAGTATTTTTGAAAGTGAAACAACAATCGCTGTAGACACAAGCAGTTCCTTATTAGAAACTACAAATGAACAGATAACATCCCAAACGGAAATAACAACTTCATTCACTCTTTCTGAAAGTGAAACAATGGTCACTTTTGATACAAGCACTGTTTCATTGCAGACAGAAATAAATTCTATTACTTTTGAAAGTGGAACAACAATTGCGGTGGATACAAGCATTAGTTCACTAGAAATAACAACAGCTCAAACAGATGCCATAATTGAAGTGACAAGTCTGGAAATGCAGAATGTAACTTCTTTGATGAATCTAGACACTATAGGAACGAGTGATGTTTGGCAGGTCTCAAAAGAATCCGATGAGAGAACTGAACACACAATTTCAAGTACAAGTACTGAAGAATCAATGGTTTCAGGAAGTAAGTTGAAAACGTTGATGAGGGTGTTGATTGTCAGAGAATGTTTGATACTACGTTTTAATGAGTACATAAAATATAGATAAAATCAGTAGTTAGGGTTGAATAATAAATATCGAATATATATGCTTCTATTTATTCTTATTCTTTTTAGCAATATCACCTGAGGTTAATTTAGTAGTGAATGGTGATGCTGAAACAGGTCCATGTTCAACAAATAACGTTGTTGTAGCACCAACTGGATGGACAGTGACACCACCATTGTCACAACTATCATATGCAAATACAATAGGTTGTCCATCAAATAGTACTCCAGGTCCTAGGTATAAGTTTAATAGTATGTTGAGCATATAAGATAATATTTGTTTATTTCTATTAGTGATCGTGGCAAATGTTATTTTTTTGGTGGGTATGGTTCTGGTGGAAAAATGTCACAAGTCATTAACGTTACTGAATACGCTGCCGCTATTGACAGTAATCATACTTCATATAGTTTTTCTGCATGGTTAGGTGGCTATGGTAGTCAAAACGATCGTAGTACTGTTTCACTTACATTTCTTAATAATACTCAGCAAATGATTGGAATACAAATTACTATTGGCCCAGTTGTGGCTTCAGATCGGGGTTCTGTCACGAAATTTCTATATCGTAGTCAATCAGGTCTAGTACCTGTGAATACTCGATACCTGGATGTACAACTCACAGCAGATCGTAGTTATGGTACATCTAATGATGGATATGCTGACAATATCGCTGTTATTTTTAATCATCTTTAAATTTATATAAAATAGCTTTTTTGTAATTATGTGAAGTTATTATCATCATCATCACAATTTCCTCTCACTTCACTTTAAAAAATTGTATTTATTGAGCTGTGAATAATGTTGAAACGTATTTTCGATGATTGTGTTAGTTATTTGAAAAATGCTAATACAGTAAAACCTCTAATTGTGAACACTCCTCCTTTATGAACAACCTGTCATTGTGAACGGTTCGGAGTCCCCCCGAGCGGATTTTGCTGGTTTTGACCCCCTCCTTTACGAACACTCCGCGATTCAGAAATATGAACGCTTTTTCTTGTCCCAACCGTATATATAGCCTCATTATTCTGAACATCGATAGGTGGCGCTACACTGAAAAATTGATGATTGTGAATTTCATTGGCTATAAAACATTATTGAGTTATAGTATAGGCGAAAGGAACACTGGAATAGTAAAGAGAGAGATAATAGACCGGAGAGAGAGAGATAATAGACCAATATCTTCTGAATAGCTGTGTGTTACATATTATGTTACGAAATGAATTAAATTTAGAACAAAAAGTTAATTTAATTTAATTAAGGAGAACGAGCATGGTTTGTCTTATCGTGAATTAATAAATAAATTCAATGTATCTATTGGTTGTGTATAGAATATTCTTAGACGAAAACTTGAACACTTAGATGATTACAAATTTAATCAAAATAAAGAATTGAAAGAAAATCGACCGATAATTTATCACAACAGATTAATGATAGCGTTTGCGTTTACGAATGTTTTATACTTTAGCGATCCAAGAAAATACCCATCTCAGGACCAATCAAGGGAGAAAAAGCGGATCCCGGATCCGCATAGATCCTCATAGATCCTAACATGAGTCTAGGATCCTGCAGAATCCGCTTTCCCTCTTGGGACCAATCCTTCAAGAGTATTCATTTAAAAAATCTGTTTTCACTTGGGTTTTGTTGATCCCCCTCCTATATGATCACCTCTCTATAGTGAACACTTTTGGTCGGTCCCGACAGTGTCCACATTAGAGGAGTTTTACTGTATTACTAAAAGGTCAAAATCAGTTTTACATGAAATTATCTAAAATGGCTATAAGATGCATCGGGACATCGATAAAAAGAACAACGTGCGAATATACCCTAAGATTACATATCTCATTATAAATAAGAACAAAAAAAACTGGTTTTCTATTTCATATAGTATAGTATAACATATGCCTTGGACTTACTTTTTATTAATAATTGGTAGTTGTACCATTATACATGGACTTTTGTATCCAATTGAGAGTGAAACAAGACAAATTCGATCATTGGATGGTCTATGGCAATTTCGACTTGATGATGCTGGAGTTGGAGAAGTGGAACGATGGTTTGCAATGTCGCACTTACCTTCACCTACTATGCCAATGCCTGTACCATCCTCATATAATGATGTTACACAAAATGTCAGCATCTATCGATATACTGGCATGGTATGGTATGAAAAAGATTTCTACATTCATAAGATAGCACCTCGTTGGGTACTTCGTTTTCAAGCAGCTCGTTATGAAACACACGTATGGGTGAATGGACAATCAGCAGTCAATCATACGGGTGGACATCTACCATTTGAAATTGATATTATTCCTTTCATTCAAACTAATAGTACCTATTCAAAAGTACATGTCGTAGTAGCTGTGAACAGTACATTGACCTACTCGACATTACCACCGGGAAGTGCCAATTTGTTTTATAATTATGGTGGTATCGATCGTTCAGTTATTTTATATTCGACATCAACTATGTACATCGAAGATATTTCTATTGATACACAAAGTATCGATTACGATGATCAACATAAACCAATATCTGCCATTCTCTCTTATTCGATTAAAACTGCAGGAACTGATCAATCCGTAAATAATGCACTTCAACTACTTATTCAATTGTTCGATGCCGATGGAGTTGTTGTTGCTAATAGTACTGATTTTCAATCACTTTTATCTATCAATAAACCCAATATATGGGAACCTTGTGGAATGAATCATACACATTCATGCACTGAACCGAGTTATTTATATACATTACAAGTAACACTCTACAATGGAACTGATATCATCGATATTTATCGTCTAGCACATGTTGGTATTCGTACTATTCGATTAACAGATTCAAAATTTCTTGTCAATGAACGTCCATTCTATTTTCATGGAGTCAATGCTCATGAAGATAGTGATATTCGAGGCAAAGGTTTTGATCATGTCATTCTCAATAAACATTTCAATCTATACAAATGGTTACATGGAAATTCATTTCGAACATCCCATTATCCATATGCTGATGAATTTTATTCAATGGCTGATCGATATGGTCTAGCCATTATTGGTGAAAGTCCAGCAGCTGGACAGAATAATGTTGCTTGTTTTTCAGACGTCACACTTGAACATCATAAACAAGTTATTACTGAAATGATCAATCGAGATAAGAATCATCCATCTATTCTTATGTGGTCTCTTGCTAATGAACCACTATCAAGCAGTAAAGAAGCCGGTGTTTATTACAGTGCTCTATTTAATTTTACAAGACCAATAGCAGCTCGTCGTCCTGTTACTTTTGTAACATATGGAACAGCTGATACAGATCAATGCGTTCAATTTGCTGATGTCATCTGTATAAATCGATATTTTGGTTGGTATATCAATCCTGGACGTTTAGATCAAATTACTGATGCATTATCACAAGATATAACAAATTATCGAAAGACTTATCCAACCAAACCAATCATTGTTAGTGAATATGGAACAGAAACACTGCCTGGTCTTCATAGTGATCCACCTGTTATGTTTACTGAAGAATATCAAAAAGATTTTTATTCTATTCATCATAAGGTTTTTGATACATTTTCGTCTCTTCTTCATCCGGATACAGGTTATCTTATCGGTGAATTACCATGGAATATGTATGAATTTGCTCAAGTTCAAAGTATAAATAGTGTCGCTGAAATCAATTGGAAAGGTCTCTTTACTCGACAACGTCAACCAAAAGCAGCTGCTTTTATTATTAAAGAACGCTATGAACAATTAGAATTAATTGCTACAGAGATTAAATAAATAAACGAGAGTTTCATTTTAAGTTGGAGCAATTTGTGTTTGAATTGTTTTCGAATTTCTGATAAACCGATCAATGTAAAGAATGGTGATATTAATGTTGTTAGATATGGTAAATAGGGAGAAATATATATTTCAAATCATAGGCCAAAATGATAAGTCAAAAAAATCTACGATAATAGTAATGACTACCCATGGTATAGCCAGGCGATTAAACTCATTAAACTTATACCGAGTAATTGTAGAATCATTCGACGATTGGTTTTGAATATTTCTCGTAATGCTACTGTTCGACTTGCATTTACACGTATAATGATTACAAGATTAAATGTTAATATAATATAATGAAACTAGGTAGAGTAAAATAACATCACTTGAAGAGAAAAATCTCATTGGTAGTTTAGTTACGATTGATGAAAAAAAATCAAATGTTAATATGAGAAAAATAATATGATTATTAATTGTATTAAATATCAATCATTTCCCTGAAACGTCATTTGTTTTATTACACATGATTGAAAATGACGCAAGAAAAATCATGAAAGATGTTGTCTTTAAAAAAGTCATATCTTCAGAACAGACACATATAAAGTTAATGTACTTTTCGTAAATTAAAAAAAGGCTTAAACCAATTAGGATAAGAAATTTTGAACTTTATTTGCTATTCATTATTCATGCGGGAAAACAACGTTTCCTTCCTTTTGCAAACGACAAATTGTATTAAGTGCAATATCAAATCGTGTTCTAATTTTTTTTTCAGTTCGCATTGAGACATCTGTCAGCATAAACATTCAAAGTAAAATAATTCACAGATGGTTTCTCATAATTTTATAATAACGTTTTTTTTTCATAAAAAAAATTATTTCTATAAATAATGTATTATGTCAAGTATATCCTACTATTACAGATCATTGATGCAAAATTACAACTTAATCTGTATTTTACAGATGTCATGAACACTCATTATGAAAATGCAAGTGTTGTACATCAACATTGTTTATATGCTGGAACCAATCAACCACTTGAAATACTGGATAGACACAAAGCACATTTCTCACTAGTAGCGTACTGTTTAAGTGAACCATTATCCAAATTCAATATTCACAATATTGAATTTTTCACAAATTTTACATTTGTTCAACTTGCACAAATGAATGTCACAAGTGATGAATTATATCTTTGGTCAGCACCCATTGATCTCATTGAAAATTATCAATATTATTTAAATGAAAATGACTTATCATTATCAACAAATATCTTTTACAATTGCACATGGCCAAGATTTGGTTCGCAATGTCAATATGAACTAGATAATCTTTATAGATCGGATAGCGAAGATTCATCATTAAAAGAATATATAAATAATTATCATAGGAATGCTCACTGGATTCAAACTAATTGGACATGTTATATTCATTTGAATTGTATTCGTACTGTAGGAATGCGATGTTTAGATTGGACTGATATTTGTGATGGAAAAGTTGATTGTTTAAATAACGGTATCGATGAAGAACATTGTTGGCAATTAGAAATTCATATGTGTCAAGATAATGAATATCGTTGCTATGATGGATTATGTATACCAAAATATTTTCTTCGGGCTGAGCATACGTTTTCAAGTCGTAATTGTCTTCATACAAATCATAAAAACTCATTATATTCGCGATTGAAAGAACAATGTTTGCAATATCCAAATGATTTTGAATGTCATGATTCAGCTTGTTCAAATACTTATCTATCAAGTTCTTGTTTTCTAACACCATCAGATTTGAGTACGTTATTATATTTTGAAGCAACAACTCATGTACCAATTGATTGTTGGTCGACATTTTTATGTTTATTTAAAATCTTTCAAAATTGTTCAACTAAAGATTCTAATGAACTTTATTTAATTATTGAACGAATATGTCCAACTATGGTGTTCATTCCATCGAATCCGATTCTATCCGGCGATATCTATATTACATATATCAAGAATCAATCAAACGATTTCTATTTATGTACAAATAATTCTCAATATGAAAGTTATTTTGTTAATCATTCAAAAATAATAATGAACGGATTTCTATGTTACGAAATAATCCATTGGCAACAATCGAAATATCGAATTACAAATTTATTTTACTACGCATACGGATCGGTGCATAGATATAATCGATTTTTCAATTATTCATCGAATATATGTCAACGAGCAAATATGTATCAGTGTTTACAATCAACAAAATGTATTTCAATATATCGAATTTTCGATGACATATCTGATTGCCCATATTCAGATGATGAAAATATCAATCTACTTCAAAATCAAGATAAACAACGCACTCATTTTTATTGTTCACATTCGAACAAATATATTCCACATTGGAAATTAGAAAATGGTGCTTGTGATTGTGATACAATAGATAAACTCTATTGTGAAAATCATGAACATTATTTTGTAAAGACTATCAAAGATGTATCATCTTTGGAACTTTGCAATGGAATTATTGAATATTTACCAATTATAATCAATGGACAGATTATAAACGATGAAACCTATTGTCTAAATACACCGTGCTATCATCCAGATTATCGTTGTAAACGACCGAAGTATTGTGTCATTTCAAACGATGAAAAACAAGCTTGTCAAATGAATAATCGTGTTCGAAGACAATCATCTCTCGAACTATTACCACGTTGTTATTTCGGCATTACTTTACATGTTTGGTTAGATAGTAAAAAACAATTATCAACAATAACATGTCTATGTCCATCAAATTATTATGGTGATCAATGTCAATATCAAAATCAACGTATTATATTTCGAGTTGCTTTCGATACATCTTACAATGAATTCAATACATTTTTTCTTATTGGTATTTCGTTAATTGATGATAGTTACGAACGAATTATTCATTCTCATGAACAAACTACTGAGATGAGAACCGATGATTGTCGATTTGAAAGTTCACTCAATTTGTTTTATTCAACAAGACCAAAAGATGACAACAAGTCCTATTTCATTCATGTTGATATCTACGAACGAGTATCACTAAAATATCGAGCGAGTTATCTATTTCCAATTGATTTTCCATTTCTACCTGTCAATCTTATTTCCAAAGTCATTGTCATTCCTCGAAATAATATCAAAATAAAGTATTGTTCGAATCGACAATGTAATTATCATGGTAAATGTATATTTTATTGGAATAATTCAATAGATAGTACATTTTGTCAATGTGATCGTGGATGGTCAGGTAAATATTGTACAATTGAACATGAATGTATGTGTTCATCAGATTCAATATATATCGGTGTATCTGCTCAAAATCGATCGATTTGTTTGTGTCCAATCGATCGTCTTGGTCCTCGATGTCTCATTCATGATCAAACATGTTCATTGAATAAAACATCATGTCAAAATGGGGCACAATGTTTACCTAATCATGATATATCTATTTCAAAAGAATTTTTCTGCATATGTCCACAAGGTTTTCATGGAGATTATTGTGAAAATTCCAATTATCAATTTAGTTTCTCATTTGAAAAACATTTTATCATTCCATCATCTATCTATATTTATGGTTTTAAGTTCAAATATATTCGTGTTCAACTGGCATCCCAAGAACAGTTAGTTCGATCGATAAGATACAAACGACTTTCGAAGAAACAAACTTACATTCATATATCATGGAAATATTTACATGATTTAATTTTCATCGAAAATATTGCTAATAAACACTATTATCTAATTCAAAATTATGAAAATGCAAATGAAAATGAAAATGAAAATATCTCGAAAAATCTAACGAAAGTTATCACTTCTTCAGATCGTTGTTTACACATAAGTGAAATATCCAATATAAGTATATCGAATTTACGTACTTTTGAACGTTTGAAATACTATCATATATTATGTCAAATTACTGCAATAAATATTTCATGTTTTCAAGAAGATACTTATCTATGTATATGTAAGACTGGTAGTGATACATATAAGACACGCTATGCAATTTGTCTACGATATGGAAAAGAATTTACTAACCAATGTCCAGATGATAGTCATTGTCATTTCAATGGTCAATGTTTTCATTATAATCTTCAGAGTGGATTTTATTATGAAGGGCCCGGTTGTTTGAAATCGATGTGGTGTGTATGCAATCGATGTTATTATGGTACACAATGTGAATTTAGTACGAGCGGATTTAGTCTATCGATTGACAGTATTTTAGGATATCATATTGAAACTCAAACAGAATTAAGTGATCAATCATTAATCGTACAAATAAGTCTAGCATTAACAATTCTTTATTTAATTATTGGTTCAATCAATAGTTTATTCTCATTTATAACATTTAAAAGTCGAATAACACATGAAGTTGGCTGTGGTTTGTATCTATTGTGTTCGTCTGTAGTCACATTTATATTGACAATTTTATTTGCTTTGAAAATGTTCGTTCTTATTTTTACTCAAATTTATGCTGTTGAGAATAACATCTTTCTACAAATTCAATGTCATTCATTGGATTTTCTTCTTCGTTCTTGTCTATATATGGATCGATGGTTAAGCACATCGGTTTCTGTTGAAAGAGCTGTTTGTGCAATTCAAGGTATTCGCTTTAATAAAACTAAAGGTAAACAAATTGCAAAATTTATCATTGGTTTTCAGCTGATTTTTATTTTGACTACAAACATTCACGATCCAATCTATCGAAAATTAATTGATAATAATAATGAAATGGATGATGAGCATGTGAAACGAATCTGGTGTATCAGTGATTATTCATCATCGTCGATTCTATTGATCTATAATAATATAATTCATACATTTCACTTTTTCATACCGTTTATTTGCGAGATAATGGCATCAATTATTTTAATTGCAAAGAAATCTCGTTTCGAAGCAAATGCACATAAAAATCGACAATTCAAACATCATTTACTACAACAATTTCAAACATATAAACATCTATTACTTGCTTCACTTGTTCTCGTGATTTTAGCTATACCAAATTTGAGTATCACTTATATGAGCAAATGTATGGAATCAATCGATGATGCATGGATCTATCTTATTGCTTATTTCATTTCGTTTGTTCCGCCAATGTTAACATTTGTTATTTTCGTGTTACCATCGAAGTTTTATAAAGGAGAATTTATCAGAAGCATGCGAAATATTCTACGACGTTTACATTTCATTTCTTGAGAAAATAAAATCATGTGTAAAACGAACACTGTGACTATTTTGCATATTGCATTTTAAATGCAGAACAAAAAGACTTTATAAGGTTGTTTTTGCTTCATGTAATCAGATTGAAGGAGAGAATCAGTTGTTTCTTTTTGATTTTATAAATAAACAATGAAAAATCAAAGGAAATTTTATACTAGAAAAGCAATATCGATGTTCACTCGAAGAGAAAACGAAAATATTTGAAGTAACACTGTTTTTTTTTGAATTATTACTGTATGATCTAACAATCTTCTAGACGTTGTAATGATATTCGATTCTCATCAGCATGTAAACTATGTTGTCTTGATTTCATATTTGGTTTGTTATTGCTTGGTATTATCTTAACTGTAGTGTTAATATTGACATTACGTCCGAGTAATAATTAGAATTTAAAAAGAAACATCGATTTTGAATTTATATTTTATATAATTTAATAAATAGCAATCACGACAACAACAGTAACAACGACGACGACCAGTGAGTATCTCATGATCTAGTAGAAATGTATTGTTGTTGTATTCTAAAGCGTATGGCAGTGACTATTTGAGTCAAGTGATTTATGCAACTGGAGCTAATCCTGTGGGACTATCAGTAGTCGACGTGAACAATGATAATAAACCTGATATTACAATTACCAATTACGGTGCACATAACAGTCGTGTGCATTTCAATACAGGCAATGGTACATTCGTTACGCCAACGATTTATCCGGCTGGTGTTTCTCCACTCTTTAAGAGTTGCCGATGTTAATAATGATAATAAACCGGATATCATTGTTTCAAATACTGGTTCGGGTAATATAGGTATCTTGTTTAATACAGGTAATGGTACTTTTCTTTCTCAATCTACTTACACAAGTGGAATGGTTGGACGTCTGTTTTCTGTGATTGATATAAATACCGACAACAAACCTGATATTGTTGTTCCAAATGCGAGTGGTACCAGCGCCTGGATTCTTTTCAATACAGGCAACGGTAGTTTTCTTTCACAAGCGAACTATCCAATTGGCGTTGATCCACACGCATCAATAGTTGTCGATGTAAATAGTGACAACAAACTTGACATTGTTGTTTCAAATACTAATTGGAATAACGTAGGCGTTCTTCTAAATACAGGCACTGGTACATTTCAACCTCAAATTACTTATTCAACTGGCATTCGACCATTATTCATAGATGTAGGAGATGTAAATAGAGATGGCAAGCCAGATATCGTTGTGCCAAATGCTAGCTCGAGCAATATTGGTATTCTCTTCAATATTGGCAATGGTACATTTCTTCCACAAATTACTTATGCAACAACTAGTAGTCCTCAACATACTGTTATAACTGATGTCAATGGTGATAATATACCTGATATTGTGGTTACTCTCTCAACTACGGTAGGTATTTTTCTGAATGCAGGTAATGGTACATTTCTTCCTGAAATCAGTTATGCAACTGGTGTTGGTCCACATTATGTAGCAGCTGTTGATGTCAATGGTGATAATAAACCTGATCTCATTACGACAAACTATAATTCGCACACAATTAGCGTTCTTTTGCATGTTTAGTTTTATTTTATTAAAATAAAAATGAATGTATAACACAGTACATTGAGCACACAATTTTTGATACTCGCATATTTTCTTTAAATAGTTAGTTATTCATTAAAAAATTCTTCAGCATTTATGTCACGTACAACTTCCCTCAATGCTACTATTTCAGCCAGTTCTTCTTCTAGTTGTTTAATCAATGCAGCAATGACATCGGCAGTTGGATGATTATTTTTAAGAGTTTGTACTAATGAATAAACATCATAAATTGCGAAGACTCCATTGAATATTACAGTACCCGTTCGAACCACTGCCATAGCTCCTGTTTTACTTACATTGAATCCAAAATAAGCAAGTCCTTTCATTAATGCTTCAGATTGTAATCTCATACCCTTCCAAAAATAACCTCCATTACGTATAAGTACACCATAAGTGCCCTTTCCCAGCTGGACACATTTGCTCAATTTCATTATATCTTCAGCAGTTGTTTTGGTGGCATTCGCTTTAGAAGCAATATTTACCAGTGATAAGAAATAGGCAATTTCTTTATCAATTTTTAAAGTTTCAAGCTGTGCAGCTACGTCTTCCAGTTCAGCAAAATATTCCATCAATCGATTGGCTACTCCATTTCGTTCATCACAAATAGCCTTGATTTGACTTTCTTCTATTCGCTGAGTTATCATATCAGCTATGTCAGTCGCGAGGTTCACACCAGCTCCTCCTATACTTGCTATAGCGCCGACGCCTGTTGCTGCTACTATCGAAAGACCTCCTAGAATTACAGTATCATCGTTAAATCTAGTTTGGTCATATTTATCTTATCTAGCTCGTTACCTGTAAATGGAGCAGCAAGAAGTGCACCTCCAATAACAGCTGCACCGCCGACTGACGCAGTCGTGCCTACTGTTTTAGCAACTTTGCATCTTTGATGATGTTCATGGATCCAATCCAATTTTTCGTTTAACGTTACGATGATTTTGTTCGTTGCTCCGCTAAATTCGTCTAATGTTTGCAAAAAATTTTCATTCGCCATTTGAATTCTTTATATTTCGGCGTTTTTCGAGTGAACTTATTGCGTACCAATCGATGTAAAAATGATATCCTTCCATATCTATTTATAGTATAGTCATGATGCTTTTTATTACTTTAAATTCTTTTGGGTTTTTTTTTCATCTGAGAAAAAACTAAATAATAAATGTCAAGATCATAAATATATTCGACAAACGTGCGTCATTAGTTATTACAGACAGATTGTGCAATTCGAAGTCGAAGAATTTCTATTCATAAAAACTAAACCACTTGGTTTCATTGTGAAATTTCTATACAATAAGCCAAAATAACCCTCACGATTATCAATTAAATCTCCATCGGAAAATTCATAAACACAAGCAGCATGTATAAATGATGACCATTCAGTTTGTATGATATGAATTGCTTGTTGTAAATGATCAGCTTGTCCTTGTAAACCAGCACCAAACCAACCAGTAAAACTACTAAAACCAAATTCAGTAAACCAAATTGATTTCGTGGTTTCATTTTGTTGTTCAACCATATAATTACGAATTTTTTCAACACCAGTTTTAAAACACCAGAAGTTTGATGCACGTGTCTCTAAAAAACATTCTTCAGGTCCATATTCTTTTCCATATTGACTTGTACCTGGCGGATATGATGATGTATATGGATGCATAGCTAATCCATCGTAATAAGATTTTATTCCTGATCTATACATTTCATTTAAATACTCAACATCACTTCCAGCTAAACTTCCAGCAAGTATAATGACATTCGATGATATAGATTTCATTTTTTCTGATGTTATTTTAACCATTTCAGTATATTCTCGAGCGGCAATTAAATCAATAAAATCCATCCATTCATCATTCATAGTAACAGGTCTTGGACATACACCTTCATTTGATTGACATTCAGGGCGTAACCATGAATGTTTCATATTGGGTTCATTCCAAATTTCCCATGCGTAAATATTATTACCATAACGTTGCAATAGAAAACTTAACGTATCTGCATAATCACTATAGTTTTTTGGACGATAATATAATTGTGAGCAATTGGGAGTTGTTGATGCCCAACATGGTGTTTGAGCCATTTGAAGAATAATTTTTATATTTAATTGTGTTAAAGCTTGAATATCTTTATTCATATTTGATAGATACCATGTTTGATATTGAGATTTTCCATGAAATTCTAATTGATTCCATGAAACAAGATAGCGTACAATTTGAACATGAAGCTTTTGCAATAGATCAGTTTGTGTTGATAAACTAGTTCGAAATGTTTGCGTTCCAAATAGTGTTTCAGATACTGAACAATGAAATACTGTTAATATTAGTAAAAAAACGAACATTGCTTTTGAAAGAAAGAAAGAACAAAAAAAAAACTTTTATACTGAAGATGTAAATCCTTTTTTAATTGCTTTTCAACTACTTATATTTCAAAAGAATCAACTACAATTATATTGCTTGAGTTGATAGTTTAAATAAATAACCATAAGTACAAGTCTACGAAATGAACACAAAACATTGTACTAAGTTTGTGTAGATGAAATTGTTGAAATTGAATTAAAATCCAATACCACCATCGAATAGGTGTTGTTAAAATGTGCATAGTGGAATGACTGAACGTAGCATAACATGAAGCAATCAAGTTATTAGTTACAATTGTTCCTTCGAAAGTTAAAGGAGCATAAGCATATTCTTCAACATGTATAGTAATATGAACTGCGGTAATTTCGATCGGTTTACCATGAAGGATTGAAAAAACAAAGTCTCCTACGGACACATCTCGTGCAAATCGATATTGTTCGATGTGATCATATGGTTTTCGCGAAAGAATTGAGTGAAATGGTGTAAGACGAAGTGGTTCAGTTTGATTGTCAATAGTATGCAATTCAACAAATGGAATAGATGAACGATAATGGCGAAATATAGCCAAAACTGGACTTGTTTTACGAGAATCAACACGTATTCGATCACCCACACGAAGATTACGAATCATAATATTATTATTGTTTTCTAATGTAATCATTGTCGTTTCGGAAAAACAGGGTGGAACAGAAACCGAGAATTTGACTTTAAATTCGCCTAATACTGTTATAGGTTTTGACAGAACAGATGAAACCTTTTCTTTTATAGCTGCCCACATCTTGGATTTTGTCGTCGTCGTAGCAGTGGTAGTAGTAGTGGTGGTTGTTGTTGTTGTTGTCGTAGTGGTAGTAGTAGTAGTAGTAGTGGTAGTAGTAGTGGTAGTAGTTGTGGTAGTAGTTGTTGGTGTAGAGTTATTTATTAATAAGATTGATGAAAGTATGACTGTAGCCAACAGTAGTAAAATAGAAGCAAA
>ERZ778020.2186-NODE-2186-length-14740-cov-3.820906_pt1 | contig 14740 bp, 15 predicted proteins | sample MGYA00375750_ERZ778020 | MGnify/ENA primary metagenome ERZ778020 (study PRJEB29350, sample SAMN05389818) | bioreactor metagenome | isolation source: Ammonium sulfate bioreactor | place: South Africa: University of Cape Town | collected 2014-03-17 ...
GATTTTGGAATCACCAGCTGATCGATATGGAAAAACAACGGTATGCATGAGAAATGCAAAACGTATATTTAAGTGTGCCGCCTATGTTGTTTATTTCGTTGGCGTTTTGGTCTTTGCTGTTGCAAGCAAAGGTTCATTTCTTCTTATGACACAAAGTTTAGGCAATCGTTTACAAGTTCGTTTTTTTTTCGTGGAAGTTAAATTAAAAATAGTATTATATTTTCTTTTGTTTCGAAAGGAAAAACAATATGCAAGTCGATGGTCGTTTATGTTAGTGGCGACGATATGTGTACCGTATGTATTTTTATTTCTCGAAGCATTGGCCAAAAGTCTTTTTCGTAATCGACGTGGACCTGTTTTTACTGATTTAATTACGGTAAACGAGTTTCAATCAACTAGAATTTCAAGAAAAATCGACTTTTGTTTTTGTTTTTTATTCAGATATTTCTTCTTGAGAGTATTCATACATTTGGTGTTTGTCTACTCGTCTTTCGTGTTCTGCCAAGTTGTGATGTCATACGTGGTCTCTTATTAATGAATGCTGTTTGTACGATTCCAGCTTTTTGTAAATTGACACTATCAAAAAGTAATTCCAAGCCTATGATGCGTTTTCTGACGTTATTCATTGATTTGGCTGCATTTGCTGCTCAATGTTCGGTCTATTTTGTCGTTACAAGTACTCAATATACGGCATTTCTTTCAAAACCACTTGCAACAACAACAACACCGGCAACACTTGTCGATGAACCATCATCATTAGATTCTCTCGATTCAATTAATACGGCTATAACAAATTCAATAAAAAGTGCAAGTGATACAATTGAACAAGTTCAATTGAGATTCGGCTGGGAAGCACCTGTTGCATTACTTTGTGTGTCGATTGTTTGGTGGGAGAATTACGTCGATCGAGATATTAAATTTGGCAAATTAAACATTCCATTAGGAACATACAAACGACATTTACAATCGGTTCGATCGAAAGCAAATATTGGCGCATCAATATGGAAGATTGCATTGACAGTTGCATTTAGTTATCTTCTTTTACCACGAGAACATTTCGATAATGTTTTCGTTACAGTTGTGAACAATCCCGCTGGTAATCTACCTGTAGAATCATCGGCGCATACAGGCGGAGATTTGAATACATTCGATGGTGGTTCATCATCGAATCAGTTCGATTTCAATAATAATAATAATGAGTTACCTGTTCGGCATCGACGACAAATGCCGTTCCCTGATGATGGAGGTAATAATACGATTATGGGTAAAATTGGTGGTGGGGCTGATCAATTACTATTTCCGGGTAATACTGACGAAGATTCAGGCATGGCAGCAGATCCGTTCGATTTTCAACCTGATCGAGTAATTTTCAATAATTAGGAAATTTTCAAATTTGAATTTGAGTTTTTTTGCTTTTCTAGGAGAAAACTATCGATGATTATTGGCATTCAATTGGACCGTTTGTTCCGATGATAATACATTTTTTTTCGACGGGTTTGTGTTATTATTTTTCAAAATCAGCTTGTAAAATGCAGATGCAACGTGTTGCATTCGCTGTACCATTAAGTCTTGCAACGCCCGTTACATTAGCGATTATGATTGGTTTATGTCAATGGAAAACCGATCAAATCGTTTTCATACGTGAGGTCATGTATTGGGAATGTAGTGAAAATCTGCAACTGCCACGTATTACTTGGCATATTATTATTGGTCTCGGCCTTTGGTATTTATCACAATTGTGGATTACGTCACATGTCTGGTTTCCTGAGAATAAACGTTTAGCAACAACAGAAACGTAGGAAAATGATTTTTTTTTATTATTGAAAAAGAAAAATCTGTTTGAAATCGTTTTGTCAATAGATTATTTGTTCTTCCGCAATATGATAGTTCACTGATTGAACAATCATTACTTCTAAATCGTCGTCGAAATGAATTTGAACATCAAAAGAATAAACTCGAAGAACATTTCGAAGATCTCGATATTATCGATGGCATGGCTGCATTTTGTAAGTTATTCAAACAATTTCATCTCGTTCTTTTGTTTGTTTTGACATCATAGTCAAATGTATCGATGTCGTAAGAGAGTATTGTTTGATAGAGAAAAGAATATTTACACATAATCTTCTTTACGTGTGTGTGACCATTGAATTGTCAAACGTAAGATAGTCGATGATGATGATGATGATGATGATGCCCTTTTTTTGTTCTTTTCATTGTTGATTAAATGTCTGGACAAATATTCGAAATATGATCATGAGAAAATGTCGTTTTGTTATTGTTTTAGCTGACGATGAAAAATTGGATAATAATACGAAGATCTATCTCTGTGGTACCCTATGGCATGAGACGCTTAGTGAAATGATTTTGATGTTGAAATCGATTATGAGGTAAAGAACAAGAGAGACAAACAGAAAATATGAAAAATCGAAAGTACATTCCATAGAATGGATATCGATCAAAGTGCGAGACGACAAGCACGAGATGAATTTCAAGTTATCGATCCTGATTATTACGATATGGAAGGTTTGATATAACAAAGTGAATCAGCTAAATTTTTCGTATTTTTCCATTTTAGCACATGTTTTTTTCGATGATGCTTTTTATCATGATGAAAATCAACAACGAACAATAAATATGTTTGTCAAAGATTTCTTTGAAGCAATCAATAAAGCTGCTGGGTAAATATTGAAATTTATTTGATCGAGTCAAAAAGAAAAAAAAGCGAAAAACTATTGTTTCAGTATTGTTCATGATGTCGAAGGCATGAAATTAGCACCACCACAGAAAACAGCTACACCTTACGGTGGCCGTTTGTCTTGGCGATTACCGGGCGGAAATCTGCTTGTTGTTCATTTGAAAGATAAATTAAAAGTTAACAAGAAAAAACGTTGGAGTCAAGTGATGTACATGTATTATTTACTTGGTTATCGAATACTTGGTCAATGTGAACAACGTATGAAATCGTTGATTAAATTAATCGAAGAATCACCGGATAAGCGAAACTATCGACGACATTTCGATGAGAAAGAAGATCTCCATGTTTATTATAAAGATGTACTGGGACCACGATTATTACTTGAAGTAAACGATAAAGAGATGATTGATTGCAAAAAACTAAAATGTTCGTTTTTTTTATGTAGGCAGAAAATACGTTTATTCTTTCGGTTGATGGAGATGTCGACTTCGGTCCTGATTCAGTTCGAATGTTAACTGATCGAATGAAGAAAGATAAAAAAGTCGGAGCTGTCAGCAGTCGAATTCATCCAATTGGCAGTGGTCCACTCATCTGGTATCAGGTAGAATTTCATCGATTTATTCGATGAATGAATAATCTTTTCTTGTTTTCTAACCAAGAAAATGGAGTATGCAATGTGTTATTGGCTACAAAAAACAACTGAACATAGTCTCGGTTGCGTTCTATGTGCGCCAGGTTGTTTCGCTTTGTATCGTGCATCGGCTTTACTCGACGATAATGTGTTGAAAGCATTTGCCGGTCGATCTGAATCACCTGAAGATTATCTTCTTCAAGATCTTGGCGAAGATCGATTTCTAAGTAAATTATTAATCGAACAAGGCTATCGAATCGAATATTGTGCTGCGGCTGATGCCTACACACATGCACCGGAAACATTCACAGATTTTTTCAATCAACGTCGTCGTTGGATACCATCAACACTCGGCATAACCATTTCGATATTGAAAAACTATCGTCGAACAATTCGTGTCAATGAAAGTGTCTCATTCTTAGCTGTACTCTATCATGGTTTCTATCTTGCTTTGTACATTCTCAGTCCAGCAACAATAACTATCGCCATAGCCGATGCATTCAATGCAACAACGGATATCGATGTTTGGGCAGCGTATACACTTGCTTGTTTTCCGGCTATTGCTTTTCTTATGATTTGTTATCACGATATAACTGAAGAGAAGAAGATCATATGTGCGGCAATATTCGGTACATATTATTCGATTGTCATGATGATTGTTGTTGTGGGAACGATTGTTCGAATGGTCGATGGATCATGGAAAACAACAGCCGTGTTCTTTCTACTATTCATGGGAATTATTTTCTTTTTTACGGCTATTTGTCATCCGTATGAACTAAGTACGAATTTCAATTGAAAAATAATTCATGAATTTACTTTGTTTTCTCGTTTCTTTAGATTGTGTTCAACCATGTTTACTATTTTTTCTCTGTGTTCCAACATCGTACGTTCTTCTTGTTATATATGCATTGACAAATTTAAATGCCAATTCTTGGGGTACACGAGAAGATATTTTCATACCGAATCGTAAGAAGAAACCGAAATTTCAAAGTCAAGCCGAATGTTTACAATATCTCGAACAACAATTTTCCAATGCCAAAAATTCGAATGAACTCTTAGCTGTTGTGGAAAATCTTATCGACGAATGTTATTCTCAACGAACGGAATCAAGCGATCAATTACTCGCACAAATAACAGCTGTTCTCAATCGAATCAATATGTTCGATGATTTAGATAAACGTTTGAATAAAGGTTTAGATCTACGTGGTCTCGGTCTCGAAGAACTCGTCGAAGAACAAGACAAATTACAAACAGTGAAAAACGACAATGAACAAAATCCTAATCAACAAATAGCAACGAAATATGATGATCGTATACATCCGTACTGGTTCGATCATCAATTGGTTAAATATGCTGATGTTAAATATTTAAATGACAATGAATTCGAATTTTGGAGACGTTTAATACGAAAATATTTGAAACCAGTTCATATGGATGCGTTAGAAAAACAAAAACTTCAATTAGGCTTAAATGATCTTCGTGATCGAGGTGTATTCGCATTTTTTATGCTCGATGCACTTTGGATTGCATTTGTTTTCTCGGTTTTACTTGCTCAAGATCGATTGAAAGACATGTTATTCATTCCTATACCTATTCCAAGTTCATACAATGATCATGCCATGATCGAACCATTAGGTGTTATGTTAATCTTCTGTTTTGGTATCATTTGTCTCATACAATTCATTGCTATGCTTTGCCATCGATATAATACATTTCAACATATATTAGCATCGACTAAACTTCGATCGAGTAAATTCGAAGGCGTGAGAATCGAAGATATTATGGATATTGTTAAAATGTTACAGCAGATTAAAGTAAATCGAATGAAAGAAAGAAAAGAAAAATGAAATTCGTGATTTGATTTTAGCCAATTGATGAAGAAAATGAACCACTGCCGGATTATAGCGATGGTGAAATGGATAAAAATGATAATCCCAATCAAGGAATGCGAGGTGATGATGATGATCGATCGGGTGGTGGATCGGGTGATGAAGATGTTTTCATTCAAGCTGCAGCTCTTGCTGGAGAATTGAATCAAGAAACAACAACAGGAAAATATCATGTTGTCGATGAAAATGGAGCTGTGAGTTGCCGAATGAATATTAGTTTGATCAACGTTTCGTTTCGTTTTGTAGAGAAAACTTCGACATCGAATGAGTCGACGTAAGACAACCGATGATCATCGACATCATCGAAAAGGTTTAGATAATCCATCGTATCAACCCGATGAAAGTCAACATGATATCGAACGATTAACATCGCCGAAACGTAATCGAAAAAATCGTTCGAGTAAATTTGAACTTCATTTTGAATAAAAAAAACGACTTTTGTTTATTTCATCAGGTGCAAGTCCTTCGAAAAAACCTCGAAATCTCAAGAGTCGTAATCATAGTGAACTTCGTCATTTAAGTTCGCATATTCGTCCGTCAGGTCAAACTCAAGATCTCTCGATCATGAGTGGAACTCAAGCTGGTGCGAGTTCATCACGTCATCAACGACGTACACATTATAATAAAAAATTACAAAAGAAAAATTCGTTGGACGCTAATTTTCGTCGACGTGTCGAAAAATTAAAAGAAGCAACAAGTTCAACCGAACTCGACATGAAATTACTCGATAAAAAAATGACCAAAGTTCTTTTCAATATGCATGGTGTTCCTGTTGGACCAAATGTTTTATAAATACAAAAAGACAAATGAGCGAGCGAGAGAGAGAGATTGTGTTCATTTTTATCAGTTTTTTTCTATAGAAATTGATCGCATGTGAATTTGTGTGTCACATTGAATCGAGACATGTTCAGTACACATATTGTCAAGGTTAGGGGAAAAGAAACAAATCGATATGAATTAAAATGTGAATAGTTCTTTTTTTCTTCTTCTGTTTGCGCACATACGTGTGTATATACTTTTTCATTTGTTTTCAATGAGAAAATGATGACATACGTCCTTTTAATAAATAAACTATATCATTTGATCAATCTATCAGAAAAATTAGTGTTAAGAAGAAAATCTCTCATCGTGTTTTGATCATCGATCGGAATCTTTTGTGCATTTTAATCCGGAATTGTAAGACAATTTCAGCACCTGTCTTATGTTCAAACTAAAGCCGATTGAACTCCGAACGTATGCGTCTAATCATACGTAAAGCTTTCAACTGTTGCTAATCTATCCAACAATAGGATACCAATGGATAATCATCGAACAACAAGATCTATTCGTGCTTAAGGCGTCATTTAGTGCGATGAACCGATATTGAACAAGAGAACGAGATTTTCATTTCAAGATGATCTATATTCTTAACATAATCTTTTCAAAAAGACAAATACATATTGCTAACGGCGCCGACTGTGTGTGTGTGTGCTAATGATGATGTCATATTTATTTGCTATTACCGTCTACGTTAATCATATTGAACATTGATTCAATTATTTCTTTAGGTTAGATTTTATGCCCACTTGAAACTATCCGACTATTAAAACATATTAGAAGACGCTGTTGCTGTTGTTGTTGTTGTTATTTTTGTTGTTATACTCGCATATTAGTTCCAAACATTTGAAGTTTGAATACTTGAACATATACATATGCAGATGAATGGGTCGCGTCTTATTCACTTGGATGGATCTAATGAAATTGAAAGGAAAGAAATCGCTAAACTGTACATTAGACGCGCATACAAACTCTTAATTTGTTCACATCGTCGCGCTGCTGCCAAATGGGAGAGAAATTTTCTCTCTCTCACTCTCCCAGTTTCTCTCTCATTTTGACATTTATTTCAATAAGCGCGATAATAAATGTGTCTAAGACGAACAAAAATCTATTCATTCATATAAAAACGTGTTTGTCGAATGCAGGTATGTATGTATGAACAGTTTGTAATAAACTTTCATGTTTTTTCTTCATTGAATATTTATCGAATTCAAACGAGTATCTAAGGTTTCATGAAGGAACTCGACAAGATATTTATTTTCTTAAAAGATCAAACTCGAGAACTTTTCTTAGTCATCATTGAAAATTAATTTGTCTTAAAAAGGTTTCATTGATCGTGCTTCGACATAAATGAACCACGTAGCCGTGAAAATAATCTTCGATCTTGTTGACATATATGTACAACTCGAATGACTTTCATTTGTCTGTTATTATTGATTGAACAGAATTATTTAAAGATGACAATGCCGACATCACAGACATCGAATCGCCTGTAAATATCTTATTCATGAGATTCGAAAATTCATAAATGTGTTAAAAGATTGAATTCGAGCTCACGTTCGTCAAACAATACCTTTCGTTCTCTCTCTTTTTGTCTAAAGAGCTGATAATAATTGATCATAATCAAACGTTCTCACTTTCTTTTCATGCAGTCAATTGATTCTTTCCGCATTCGTTTTCAAAGAAAAAACAAAAGAAAAAGACGAACAGTAGGGGTGCTTTCTTTCTTTCTCTCTCTCTTTTTCTCTCAGTAGCATTTTCTTTCTCATTTTACATACAATTTAATCAACTGTACATGAAGTTCATTGTCAAGAGGAATACTGATGAGTTCTTATACGTCTTGTTATAAAGATGAAAAATGACTTCCGTTTATCACTTTCAAACTCGAGAAACAATAGGAACAAAGAGGCAACGGATTAGTTCAATTATCATATAAACAAATTTTCTTAATGTCTATCATCGCAGACATTTGATTTTCAAAGATATAAGAAGGTAAAATAATAATAATAACAGAAATGTTGTTTTGTATGTTTTATGTTTCGATTGTTATCTTTTAAGTTTTCATTAGAAACAAATTGTTGTCTCAGGTATTTAGATAAATGCATAGTTTGATTAGATGATATTTGAACCACATGTAGAGAAAAAGAACACATAATAATCGACATCTGATTAGTATGTTGGCCTTCTTACGTCAAGACGCCTCAAGGTATCTTCTGTTAAAACAATTGTGTATGTATGTGTGTTTGAACATATACATACATATTATCTATTTGATGCCTTCCAGCCGTGTCCTTCTACCGTTGTCTATCGTTTATCGGCTTCTCTGTCGGTCCGTTTAGTAATGAGAGAAAGAGCAAATGAATTCTTCTTCAAGGTGTGAATGAATGCCGCGTATGTGTGTGTACAATAACAATTATCTTTCTTCTCTTTTTTACTCCATATTGCGTATGGAATGTTAGAAAGATGTATAAGAAGAAATGAAATTTGAATAGTACCAGTCATTTTTCATCATTAGACGTTTTCTTTTTTTTCTTCTTCTTCTTCTTCTTCTTCTTATTTAAGATTGAAATCTAATACAGTTAGCATGAGTAAGTAATCGACAATGAAGAAGAATAAGAAGAAAAAGACCGAAAAATAGTTCGTGCGTGTTTAATATTGTGTAATAGTAGAGTTATTATTCTCCAGTTTTCTATTTCTAATGAGAAGATGACCGGTTAGTCTAAAGATTGACCAAATGAAATCACCGGTAATTAAGCACAACGTGCGTGTATACCAAGACGAAGAAAAAAAACGTGAAATCACGTCTGACATTGTTGTATATGTATACATATATACAATATAGTATGTATACATGTATACAATGTGCGTGTGTTCTGTTAAAACAATCACTGGTCATAGGACATAAATCATTGTTGAAACAGAAGACGACATGGGATTGCGATGGTCGTTTTGGTCACGTACAAAACGTGCGACTCATTTATTTCAATGAACTTCAATCTAATTTTCACTGTTAGTGGAACAAATGGACAATCTCGATGTCTTTTTTTTCTCTTCTGTTGTCGTCGTTCTTCGTTCTCAATAGAAAATGACACATATAAGGTATATCCTCTTGTTCTTTTTCTTCTTCTTCTTCGTTTCTACATTGGTCATCATTGGTAGATGTCCGACAGAGAGAAATAGGAGAAGAAAAAAGAAAGAAAGAGAAAGAGGAAAAAGGTTCCGTGTAAAAACATTTGCTAACTGTATATACATTTACATTGAAAGAGAAAGTATGTACACATATCCATGTTTTGTCTAGTTTAAATAGAAGTAAAATGACATTAACACTGAGCATTTGAAGTTCACTATCGATTGATCCTTATTAAATCTGTTTATATTCTAGATGTTTTCTATAATCTTCATCTTAATCAATTTATTTCCTCTCCTACTTTGTATTGAAACAAATTCGATACAAACAATTAAAGTCCGAGAAAATGTTAATGTGACAATGACATGTCGGTTAAATTTACGACAAAATCTTCTGTCGACAAATCAATTTCCATCTGTTCCAACATTGTCATCGTTTAATAAAATGTTTGACAATCAATTTTCGGGTAATATTATACTTTGGTATAAAGATGATACGCAAGTTATTGGCGTTAATTCGATTTCGAATGATCCACAAAAATATTTAATTCAACAAGAAAATTTCTACACATATGTTTTAACGATACTTAATGTGCAATTGGAATCAACGGGCTTGTATAAATGTCAAAATTTTACAGCTAAAGAAGAAAATCTTTTTCAACTTAATGTCATGGGTATGTTGGAAACAAAAGAATTATGAGACGAGAAAAGAAAAGAAAAACGTTTCTCTGATTGACTCGAAAGTACGACGAGTGTTTAGTATCTAAGATTAATCTTTTTGACTCGACACGGATGTGTCTGTTATTATTAGAATATGTCAAGCAAACTGTTGGCAGTAGGAGCCGATATGTTAATTGTTGCATCATAACTGACAACATCCAAATATCGAGATATCAGCATGATTATGATCGTCGAGAAAGCAAGAGAGAGAGAGAGAATAAAAAGCGACTACTGTTTTCACGCTTCTATTACAACATATACATCAAACAGCTGTACTAAGTTCCGGAAAATCAATCTCGTTTTTCTCCGTTTCGCATCTTGATAGACAAATCGAGAATGAATCTTCTTCTCAGCTTGAAAGATATAATAAGTTGACATTTTTTTGTGTGTGTGGTCTCTGTAATTATTCTGATGGATGATGCAATAAACTCAGTTGAACAAGACAAGAAAACGACAATAGGATAGTATATGTAGTTGTTGTTGAGGATGAACGACTCGTGCGTAAATGAAGAACATAATTACTAACTATTATTTCATCCGCACGACAGGACTTTTCTTGTTCTATTCTTTTAATTTTCTTTTACTTAAGTCAAAGTTCATGTTCATTGAACTGCATGGTTTCTATTCAAGAGTCAATCGAGAGATCAAGGTAAACACACATCTGCCATTGACTTGTACCTATTCAATCTACGAATGAGGATGTCAATGAGAGGTTAATCATCAATCATTGTCGTCCATTGAGAAAAAGGAAAAACTCGTTAATTTAGTGAACATACATCCATCTCAAGATGAATGTTTAATAAGACAAAACGAGGATCCATCTCGAGTGATTAAAGGAAAAGGTTAGAGAGAAAACAAAAAGTCTCAATAGACAAGCAAAAGAAAATAAGAACAGTCGTACAATCAATTATGATAGACACAAAAGTCGTGTCTGTTCAATGTATACCATCAATGAAAGATGATGACGGAGAGAATAATCAATTTTTCTTCTGTAAATCAGATAAATACAACAGACGAAATGAACAAACAAACGTCGAGTTTATTGATGAGATTAGTCGAACATTTTGCACCATTGTCTTCTAATTCATCATTTCCGGGAAACGAAAAAAACAAATTTGAAAAAATTCTTTTTTTTTCTTTTTGAAATTTTTGACAAATCAATATGAAACAATTAGTTCTCATTCATATCTTCTCTTGCTCTATTATTTATCTGTCATCCGACAGGAAGATGAACATTCATTAGTTATTCGAAACAATAGAGTAGCGAAAGGACAAAGAAGGAACACATACACGTATGTATGTACATACACCTTGAAATAATTACAGACGATTGAACAGGACGTGCTTCGCACGTTAGTTAGCCGCTTAAAGCCGTCGGGGCATTTAAACACGAGATATGTCACACCCCCGCCTTCGATATCGAGACGGGAAAATATTTGTCAATCACTAACGAATATGAAAAGGTGTTAGTTCATGTTGACAATTTATTGACACTAAGATGACGAAAATAATCAAATTGACATTTACAGAACACAATCGTTTGATCTTGTAAATATTTCGTTTGTTCTAGTTCCACCATCACGTCTTCGTATAAGCCCATCGCCACAATTACCTGTTGCTGATGGTACACCAGTTGTTTTCAATTGTACAAGCGAACGAGCTTATCCAACGCCCGTATTTCAATGGTTTAAAAATAAACAATTAATTCAACAGTAAGTTTATGATGTTTCGTTGTTTGTTTGCTCATTTATTTTGATCGTTTTGTAGTTCAACTGGCATTATTCATAATAATCAAACGAGTTTTACCAGTTCGTCACTTCTAACATTAACACTTTCGCCTCAAGATCATAATCAAATGCTTCGTTGTCAAGTAACCAATGAAGCGAGCATTCATGATACAAATGTTGAACTTCCACTCGATGTGCTTTGTAAGTAATTCAATCAATTGAACATTGTTTCGTTGTTCTTCGTCTTATTAAAAGGCTCTACTTGACAATTTCCTTTGATCATTCGACTGGCACATATATATTTTTTTTCTTTTTTCACTTCTAGTTAAACCCATTATCAATATATCATGGAATCAAAAAGAATTGTCTACAACACTTACAGTCATTGAAAATACATTTGAAACAATCAATTGTGCAATCTCAGCCAATCCGTCGGCAAACGCAAATATTCAATGGTTTAAAAATGATCAATTAATTCGAGGTAAGAATTCATGCGAAACATTGACGCATTTATGTATTCAACATCTGTGCATCATACGTTAGACATACATTCATTAATTGCTTTTTGTCGTCTCGTTGTCTCCCTCCTCTTTCTATACGCATACACGTATTGATATTGTTTTTAGGAGAAAATCATGAACAATTAAAAATCAATTTCACTCGAAATGAAGATATTAGAAAATTAACTTGCCGTTCGAGAAATACGATTGGACAAGCAGAAGCCAGTGTTGATGTTGATATACTTTGTAAGTTTAAAATAAATTTCAGTGGAAAAAAAAATGCAAAAATATTCTTGAATAGATCCACCGAAATTATCATTAGTCGAACGTTTAACATTGAATCAAGGCGAAAAACTTGTTCTCCGATGTTCAATCGATTCGAATCCATTGTGCCATCAAATTCGTTGGTATCACAACGACAAAGAGATCTTTACTCAACCTTGTTCGACTATGAATCGAACGCAAGCCTTTTCGGAATATATCGTTCCGAATGTCTATCGAATACATTCAGGAAAATATACATGCGAAGTTAAGAATTGGCTCAATACAGGAATGGACAATCGATATGAAGCAACGACAAGAGTTTCAACAGATGTACAAATACAATGTACGAATGTGTTTTTTTTTTCATAACAAATTCGAATTTTGATCGATTATTGAATTGCGTTTAGATGCGCCGTTTATTTTGAATTCAATTGGCAAATTAGCTGTCATTGAAAATCAAGACATTACTGTGGAATGTCTTGTCGATGCACATCCAAAGGCTGATATTACATGGTTCGGACCGTCAGGTCAACGATTAAGTTCATTTGCTATCGAGAAAATTCTCAATACAACAGTGATTTCATCGGAATTACATTGTAAATCGAATAGAACGAGCTTTTATTTCTTTGAATAAAATGATTTTTTTACTTTGTAGTACCACCATCGTATTCATCAATGCTTGGGATGTATCAATGTGTCGCGAGAAATGACTTCGGTCGACATGAATTCTCAGTACAATTTCAACGACCTGGTCTTCCCGACGCACCAAAACAATTGCAAGCAGTCAATGTCACTCATTCATCGTTTGTTATTACATGGCAAGCGGCTTATAATGGAGGTTCAGACGTGATCTATCAAGTCAGTCTCGGTGGAAATCGATCTGAAGAACGGCAAACTAGTTTAACTTCAATTCGTTTTACCGGTACGTAAAAAAAGAACATTTGTTTTTGTTAAATTATTCGAATTCGAATTCATAGATCTCAATGAAAAATCACGTTATTTCATTAAAATTCGTTCGAAAAATCAACTTGGCTTCAGCGAATATTCACAAAATTTAGTTATTCAAACACTGGACAGTCCGTTACCATTCGAATCGTTTCCGTCGATTCAACGTGCTCATTTCACAGCCGATGGTCGTCGAATTCGTTTTCATCTCAGCGAATTTCGTTCGAATCTTCTCTCGAAAGATCAACTTTGTCTTCAACATTATCACGTACCTTCATCGACCGTCGAAACAACCAACGAACTCCCACCTTGCGTACCATTGACATCATTTCAGTCGACAAACGACGAACTCGAAATCGCCATCGATCAAGCAAATCTACGGTTGAAACTTTGCTTAATCAATCAAACGGATATTTGTTCGAAATCATTGGCGATTCCAACGGGTGTCGAATTAAGCAGTGATTCATCGGAAATTATTTTGATTTTAATCGGTAAATTTAAAAATAAAAAAGAAATTTTTAATGATTTTAAAATTTCGTTTATTCAAGGTGCCATATTGGGTTTGTGTGTAGTCGCTGGTTTGATCGGTTTAGTTCTTTGCGTTCAACAACGTCGACGAAAATCGAAGTCAAAAACAAGTTCAACCGACACATTGAAAGCTCACCCGAATGGCAATCATTTCGATCATTTTCATGCGACACCTGTTCGAGTTGTTGATACGAATTCTTGTCTTTATTTTCCGACACAAACTGGAACAGTCAATGAAGGTAGATTAACATTCAATCTTTATTTTTTCTCATACGTATTTCTCGTTTGACATTTAGTTCGAGCGCCAGGAACATTGTTCTATAACCAAGATCTTCCGAATGGTATCTATTCTATTCAAGGTATGTCAATATGATAAAAAAAGCATTCGACAGTTGTTCGCTTTTCCCTTTTTGTTCTGCGAATAAACGAGCATGTTTTGTATTCAATCGCAGGTACAAACAAAATGGCCATAAGAACAGGTTTCGCAACAGTAAAACGAGGCTTACAAGCCTATTAGTATGAATCGCCACTTTATATTATATATATATATATTTGTCCGTATGTGTGCTTGTTTGATTGCTCACCCCCAAAAAAAAAGACACAAATCATTAAAAAAACGAAACATCTGTTTTCCTTATTCTTTCTTTCGCTCACACATACACACACTTCAATGTCGAAGAGAATAAATAAATACTTGAAAGATCTATCTTTTTTGCATTGAAATATTCGAAAATTCTTACTAATTTTTCACATAAAATTCAAATGAAGAAAAAAAGAAACGAATGGATTTCTAATTGATTTCGGGTTTATGTTTATTTAGAAAAGAAAAATTCCATGTGTTTCGACTCCGGTATGCCATCGACAACTTCAAACAATTCCGATTCAGCTTGTTCGCAAGC
>ERZ778020.2195-NODE-2195-length-14683-cov-5.683894_pt1 | contig 14683 bp, 15 predicted proteins | sample MGYA00375750_ERZ778020 | MGnify/ENA primary metagenome ERZ778020 (study PRJEB29350, sample SAMN05389818) | bioreactor metagenome | isolation source: Ammonium sulfate bioreactor | place: South Africa: University of Cape Town | collected 2014-03-17 ...
TGTCTGTATTGTCTTTTTAGCGAGCGAAAAAGTAACTGTTTGCAATAATAAAATGAGAGAAAAACAAATATTAGTTTATGCGAATATGAATCTCATAATTAGTCATATAAGGGGTACATTTCGAAATAATTTTTTTTTGCTGCATGCCCTCAAGTGACGTCAATCTAATTTTTAATTGATAGCAGCGATAAAATAGTATTCATTCTCACATTTGTGATTTTTTTTAATGTATTTTCAAAAGCGTCAATCACTTGATAAATATCTCTGCGTTTTTCTTCTCTTGGCCGCCTTCACTCTTATTTGATATAAGAATACATCGGGAAAATTTAATCATGATCGAATGTAAAGACCGTGACGAAAAAATATTTTTGAAATAATTAATCGAAAATATGCAAATATGTCGTCAATCGACAGAAAATTGCACAAAATATTGAAATTACAGTTGAATATATTATTGCATCTTTTTTTCGTTTTCTAGGAGACTAAAAAAAACGCGTAGCTATCTATTTTAATAATATGCTATTCTTGTTTACAAAATCATATGATCGCGTTTTTGTAATATGACGGTAGATTAAATGAGGGAAAGTATTGCACCAGTGTATTATCGCGATTTTTCGACCAAAGAAAAAAGTTTCCCGTTGAGTGTAGGTTTAGTGGGATGGTAACTTTATTACTAATAACGAAATCAAATAATATCTAGTTCTTTTATCTTTCTTGCTTTTTTATTTGTTAGTCAGGGATTGGATTATTTCGCAATATTTTTGTACCGTTTGTCTCTTACATATTATCAAAACATAGATTCATTTTTTTTTTCGTGCGTAGAAAAATAGTCACAGGATCACTCCCGAAAAAAAGGCTTTCGTTTTTTTTCTCGTACCTTCATGTCTTTTGTTTTAATTCGATATTATTTTATATTATGTTTTTTTTCTTTCTCTATCTCGTGCTCACAGTATAAGAGAGCGCATATATTATCGTTTATCTATTCATTTTATCACTTCTTTCAGTTTCATATATTGGTATTAAATCATGTACTCTTATACCCCATCACAAGTATGTAAAATTTTGCAACAAAAATGTCCTTGTTTTGATAAATCGTTCGTATTTGCACTTAGATATTTACCATTCAACAACAACAGCAGCAGCAACGTCTTCAGCAAGCAGTCGTTGTTCAACAGCAGCAACAACAACAGGGTGCTAATTTACTTATGCATCAGTATAATCACATTCGATCTCTTCAAGCCGCTGGCTTCATAACTCCACCGCTAACTCCACAGGGCTACACTACACCAACCGGTATGGATCCTCAACAGCAGTTACAACAATTACAACAATCCCAACAATTACAGCAAATTCAACAATCTCAACAATTACAACAGCTACAACAATCTCAACAATTGCAACAGTTACAGCAATCTCAACAACTGCAACAAATGCAACAATCTCAACAATTGCAACAGCAGATGCAACAACAAATGCAACAACAATTACAACAATCCCAACAATTACAGCAAATTCAACAATCTCAACAGTTACAACAAATTCAGCAATCTCAAGCACAACTATATCACTCCGAGCAATTAGTTCCTCAAGTAGTACAACCCATTCCCCAATATCCTCAAGTGGTACAACCAATTCCACAATATCCTCAGGTTATAGAACCATCAAGTCCAGTTAAAATGCTCTCAATATCCGCACCTGACTCGTGGCTTACAAACAGTCCACTACCTCAAAATCCCGAAGTGTTTCATCCAATTGTTCATGCAATGTCTCGTTCAATGCTCGAGAGACCTTCATACGGTGTTCGTACGAATAGCATCAGCAGCGAGCCATCATCATCATTACCTCTCAGTGCTTCATATGATTCATCTCAATTGCAATCGCATCGTCATTATTATTCTTCACCTAAACAGGTAACACTGGACAGTCATCATCGACGTCAACGACTCAATAGTGGGTCAAGTTGCTATTCATCCGAGTCACCTGATGTTTCCGATGATGACGATCAATTTAATGTAAGTCAACTTGTCATGGCGCTCTTTTCTAACTTTGAAATCAGTACATCTATTTATAAAATTATTTTTCTTGTTAATCGATGCATGCGATCGACGTTCATTAATATATACATATTTGTTTTTTTTTTCTTTTTCGACATTGCTAGTGGCGGCCAGCTCATAGCAAATCTTCACAAGTGACAAAAGCTCGTACGAATTCTATGAATCATTCCGAATATGATATTTATCAGAATTCATACAACAATAGCGGTGTTTTTCCATCGATAAATGCGATCTATCAATCGTCATCATCATCATCACCCTCGAAAAATAACAATAGCAATTCACGTCCCAAACTTCTTCAATATGTCTCCGATAATATTATCGGCAGAGATTATATTTTCAAAGGACCATACGGCTCAAGAAAAAGTAAGCTTGTTTTCTATTGATTAAAATATATGCGTGTTTTTCTAGTGATGTATTGTGATTATACGGCATCTGGTCGACCATTAGAATTTATTGAAAGCTATATTCGAGTCAATATTCTTCCATTGTAAATAAACATTTGAATTTTTCAAAAAAAAGAATAAAACTAAAGAGAATATTTTTATTAATTTTTTTCAGATACGGTAATACACACAGTGAAACAAGTTTATGTGCTCAACAATCGACAAAATTTCGTGAAGAAGCTCGACATATCATCAAAAAATCGGTGAATGCCAATGAAGATGATGTTTTATTGTTCACTGGAACGGGTTCAACCGGTGCCGTTCATACACTTGTCGATAATTTTGAACTTCATGACGAAGCCAAACGACGTAATCTTGTCGTTATGATCAGTGCATTCGAACATCACAGTAATATTCTACCATGGAAAGAAAAAGGAGTCGAAGTAAAAACAAACCAAAAAAAAACTACGTATTTCTATTTACAATCATTTAGATCATTCGTATTCCTACAACTCAACAAGGCATACTCGATATAGCATTTCTAAAAGAGAAATTAGAACATTATTCAAACTTAAAAAAACGTATTATCTGTTCATTAAATGCTGCTAGTAACATAACTGGCATCTTCACAGATGTTGATGCGGTTTCAACATTAGTTCATTCCTATTCAGGTTTAGTCTTTTGGGATTATGCAACAGCTGCACCTTATGTTAAAATCGATATGAATCCATCGGCAACAGCATATAAAGACGCTGTTTTTATTTCCACACATAAATTTCTCGGTGGTCCAGGCACTCCCGGTATTCTTATTGCCAAAAAGAATCTCTTCAATTTGAAACCACCGAAATTCTGCGGCGGTGGTACGGTTAATTTCGTAACACGTACAACCCGAGAATATAATTATAATATTGAAATACGTGAAGAAGGTGGCACGCCCGATATTATCGGTTGTATACGAGCTGGTCTCGTTTTTCAATTGAAAGATTCGCTCGATGCGAACTATATTCAAGCACGTGACGAAGAACTAGTCAAACGTTTCCATCGACGTTTTCGAAATCACATAAATTTAATTGTTCTCGGTTCACAAACAGCTGCACGTTTGCCAATATTCGCATTTACAATCTATATTCCTGGTGTTTGCAAATATTTACACCATAATCTTGTTTGCCGATTATTTAACGATCTATTCGGTATTCAAGTTCGATCGGGCTGTGCTTGTGCAGGACCATACGCACTCGATCTATTGAATATCAATGATGCTAAAACGGACATTTATAGTATGTTTATGACCGAAGATGTTTGGTAAGTCGAGAGAAAAGATTTTCTTTGATAGAATTCTCGATTTTGTTTTGTTTAGTCTTCGTGGCGACGATAAAATTGTTCGAACAATGATGATGAAGTATGCTTTTTGTTTTGTATTTTAAAATAAAAAAAGTTAATTTTTTCAAAATTAGACCTGGTTTTACTCGTCTCAATCTTCCATTCTTTGCTACTGATGATGAAATCAATTATATCTTCGATGCCGTCGATTTCATTGCGACACACGGTTGGAAATTCTTACCATTAGTAAGTCGACTAACTTGTATTTTATAAAAAAAAAAAAAGAAACAAAAACGTCTTTTCCAATTAGTACACATACAATCCAGCAACAGCCAGTTGGACAACTCGAAATCGTTTCGAATTAGCTCAAACAAGTCTTGAAAATATCACTTACAAAGCCGGTAAAATGCAATTATACGTCAAAGCAAGTAATTCATCATCGTCAAGCCAAGAAAAAAATCTTCCCGTAAATAAATACAACATGTTTCATCGATCGATTGATTGATTGTTTATTTAGGATCCATTACGTGAAGCTAAACTTCTTGCTCATGATGCTGTTCGTCAAGCTCTTGATAACATTGACTATACAACTGATCCGCCATTAAATGTGCCCGAAAAATATAAGAATATGATTTGGTTTGCATTGCCCAGTGATGTTGCTTTGTTATTATTCAAAGAAAGAGAAACTGGACAAGAAGTTGTTTGTGATGTCAACACAATTCCATTCATTCCTGACGATGCTAAAGTTTGTTTTTAATTTAAGAACAAAAAAATGATCAAAGATTTTTTTGAATTCAATCGTTTATAGACACGAATTCTCAATGCAACTAAAACGAAAACAAGTAAATCTGATGCATCGAATACTCGACGTAAGAGTGGCAGTTCCGGATCATCACGTGTTCGATAAAGTCCAAAGAAGAACCAATAATCATAATTGAACTTTCTTTTGTTTTTTTTTTGACAAAATGGTCGCATGTTTTTTGCTTACCCGTTTGTATATTTTTACACATAGGTGATAAATCTTTTTCAATAAATCATTCAGTAGACTGATGTCTATCGTCTGTGATAGATACGACAGTGACAATGTCAAAACGAACAGATCATTTGTTATTCGAAATGAAAACATTTGTTTTCTTGAGTTATTTCGCAGTTAATTTTGCATTGAAAATCAACTTTTATCCATCGTTTCGACAGATTAAACAGGAGTTTTCAGTTAAAAATCGATATGCTTACTTATGTTGCAAACAATCCGCTTCTCAATACAAAAATTCTCTCGGTTAGATTTAATAATCCATCGATTACGAAAGTGAATATGACTTATCTGAATCGCGGTCTTCATTGGACATCGAGATATGAAATAATGATTGTCAATGAACGATGTAATTCGAAAACTAACATGAAAAACTCATTTCCTATTGATAACTGGTGATATGCCGTTAGATATAGGTGCTTCATCACCCAATGTATATTATTTAACTCATACATCTTACGGAAAGTCTGATGTATCTACATTGAATATACGTTCATATAATATCAGTCGCCGTTTTTATCTGTTACCGAAATCGATCAAAATTTATCCATTTTTCACGTCAAAAATCAGTCTGAAATATACTCTCGAAGCTTCGATCTATCTACCATCAATGACGCAAATCGGTCTCTTTCGACGTAATACATTTACTATTCAAGTATCAGAAGAATAAAGAACAAGTAATTCAACTCGGCACTGATTACGATGTTGAATATAAAATTCAAAATACAATTACAAATATTCGAACTAAAGAAGCACTAGTTCAAGATTCAACTGTCAATGTTGTCATTTCAAATAGAAAATATAAAAAATCTGTTAATTCAATCTTGGAAATCTCTTCTCGATATATATTAACGACCAATCAATGATTCGTATTCAAGCGAATTTAAAAGCAAACACCGAAGAATCGTGTACATTTCATCTTAATGTATCTTCTCCATTTAACTAATCTTATCTATCTGCTTTTTTGTCTTATTTCAAAGAACAAGTTCGTTCTTTTCAGCAGCTATTATTTTTTTTACCCTCAAAAGATAACGATCTACCCTTGTTTTTGCTTCTGTATTGAAATATTTTATTCAAATAAACAAAAACAAAAGAAATATATATATATATATTTACATATAAAGGTGTGCTGACAAGTCAGGTGTATTTTGTCTCCCATGCAGATGCAATCGACCGAAAGTTTTTTTCAATCTGATCTATGGATATTCTCGTTTTCTATTCTTGCAATTTATCATATTGTCTTTTGGTTTTGTAATATCTGTCTGATATTTATTGAACTATATGATATACCATGGATTGATCAATATCGTATACAAAAACAGAAGAAAAAGCTACGTTTTCAACCCGATATGGTTCGTTTAATGATAAAAGAAACGATCACGAATGAAATCAGTTCGATTTGTTTATCACCTGTACTCTATTTTATATTTACATATTTCGGAGAGGTACAAATTCATGAACCACGACCTGCATGGTCAACAATTCTTTTTCAATTGGGATTATTCATTCTTTCTGAAGATACGATTTTCTTTTGGACACATTATCTATTTCATACACCTTGGTTATATCAAAATATTCATAAAAAACATCATGTTTATCGACAACCAACAGGTGTAACAGCTGTTTTAAGTGATCCTATTGAAGGCGTACAAAGCCAATTTGCACTTTGGTTTATGCCGATTGTTCTACGAGAAAAACATTTGTTTACTCTTTGTCTTTGGGTTGCTATTCGTGTTTATCAAACTGTACTTGCGCATTCTGGCTACGATTTTCCGTATATTTCAACACAATATTGGTTTCCTGAATTAATGCCAGGCGCTTTAGCTCATGACTTTCATCATCAACATGGCAAATGGAGTTACGGTTCATTTTTTTCGATTTGGGATCAATTGATGGGCACACATCGACTAAGTAAACGACCTGTTACTTAACATTCGATTATTTCCCTCAAGATTTTCTTTTCATTTTTTATGAAGTGACCATACATCAATAATGAGAGACTATTTATTTATCTGTTCTTTGTCTTTTCGCCAACGCAGGACTATCTTCTCTTGTGATAAGAATCCTACATTAACACACTATCTTATATAGAGATACCTTTTTCTCTCTCCTACCACTTTTATTTAACACTTGAATATTTGTTTCTTACCAAAAAAGGCCAATGAATATCAATGAATCATCCTCAAATTTAAGCCTATAAATATATTCATTGTAGATATCTTTTGAATTATTTCAAATAATGGCAACATTTCGAACGACCAAGTCACGATCGAATAGTACCGCTGAAGAGAATGCAACGGATTTAAAGAATACCGTACGAGAAAGTCGATTGATTCAACAAGATCAATGGGATTTACCGGGAATTCAGGAGAAATTCGAACGAGTAATTTATCGTGTTTCTGAGTGAAAAAAAAATTATTTTCATATTTATTAAAGGGTTCGATTGATTTTTCTGAAGTTTACGGTGTACTTCAGAAACTTGGAGTGAAAATTCAACGATTTGAATTAACTCTATTACTTGAAAAACATGATAAAAATAAAGATCAACGATTAACAAAAGAAGAATTTGAAGAAGTAATGTTAACTTATTGTTTTTTCTTTAAATTCTCTTTCGTTTAGCTTTATTTGCAAGTTCTCGCTGAAAAAGATGCAGGTACAACTTATAACAAAGCAGTGAAACCAACGACTGCTGGTGTCGATCGATTCGGTGCAGGTAATCAAGCAGGCAATGTTGCAGTCGATCCAGCATCTGGTTACCACAGTGTTTTAGTTGAAGAACGTGTTTGGACTTCCAATTGGATTAATCAGTAAAAATTGATAGAAATATAAAACAGAATCGAATTTCTTTTTATTTAGACTTCTTAATGATGATCCTCATTTGAATTTAAATACATCACCCATCGATGTAGACGATCCACAAGCACTTTACAAACGTTGTCAAGATGGCATTTTACTTTGGTAAAACAAAAAATGCGAAAGATAGTTGATAGTTTTGTTGTTTTTGTTTTGTAGTAAATTAATTAATGCCGCCGTACCGAAAACTATCGATGAACGAGCTATCAATTTAAATCTTTCGAAACAAGATATATTTCGTCAAGGAGAAAATTTAGAACTCGGTAAATAAATACTTGTTATTTTCGTTTTTATCTTATGTCCTTTGTTTTCCTCTAAATTAGCCATTAACTCTGCTCGTGGTATCGGTTGTAAAGTCGTGAATATTCATCCGGAAAATATCTCCAAAGCTGTGCCACATTTAATCATGGGCATACTTTGGCAAATCATTCGAGTAGGAAAAAGTTTTATTGAATAATCTTTCGATTATGAATTTATATTTTGTCTTAGATTCAATTAACTAGCGAAATTAATTTGAAACATGTTCCTGGTCTTGTTCTTCTTCTTAAAGATGGCGAAACACCTGAAGATCTATTGAAATTATCACCTGAAGAATTACTTTTACGATGGTTTAACTATCAACTTCAACGTTCGCAATACAAAGGCAAACCAGTAACAAACTTCAGTGGTGATATCAAAGTAAAATCGTCACACTTTCAAATATTCATTGATTTCATATTGAATTCTTAGGATTCGGACGCCTACACACATCTACTCAATGTAATCGCACCTGACAATACGAAACCTCCGATGACATTAGATCCATTGAAAGTAAAAAATCAAAAACAAAGAAAAAATCCGTTTAAGTTTATTTGTAGGAAAATGATTTACATAAACGTGCTGAATTAATGTTGAAAGAATCGGATAAAATTAAAGCTCGAGCACATATCACACCGGATGATGTTGTCAAAGGAAATCCTAAATTAAATTTTGCGTAAATAGATTCAAAGAAATTTCATCGCCTATTTATTTTTTCGTTTAGTTTCGTTGCAAATTTATTTAATACGTATCCCGCATTAGATCTTCCGACTGATGAACCAGTTCGAATCGAGCCTGGCGTTGTCATCGAAGAAACTCGAGAAGAGAAAACCTATCGAAATTTTATCAATAGTTTCGGTTTCGATCCATATGTCAATTATCTTTATTCAGATCTTCGTGATGGTTTGATTATTCTTCAGGTAGATAAATAAAAAAAAACCGAATAAAAAGTAAAATTCAATTCGTGTTTTTAGTTGTACGATACAATTAAACCAAATACAGTTGAGTGGACGAAAGTTTATAAAACATTTAGCAAAATTAAAGAACGTTTTCAAAAATTAAGTCAGTTTTTTTCAATGCTAATTCATTTCTTTTTTTTTCTATGAAATTGTTTTCAGATAATTGTAATGCTGCTGTCGATTACGGAAAAGGTCCGTTCGGTTTTCGAATAACGGGCATCGGTGGTTCAGATATTTTAGATGGAAATAAAACACTTACACTTGGTCTTGTCTGGCAAGTTATGAGAGCATATACTCTCTCGATTCTACAAAAACTAGCTAAATCATCGACACCAATTGCTGATAAGGATATTATCAATTGGGCTAATGATAAAGTAAAGTCAATCAATCGATCGTTGAAAGAAATCGATGATGATTGTTTGTTTGTAGTTGAAAAGTGCAAATAAAACAACATTCTTCAATAGTTTTCAAGATCAAGCATTGAGTGATTCGATGCTTATCTGTGATTTAATTGATGCTATTAAACCAGGTTCAATTCAATTCAATCTACTCAAACAAGCTACAACAAAAGAAGTACGACTTATTTGTGTTTTTTTTTTCTATTTCGAATATTTTTTCCTAGGCGAAAATGGACAATGCATTGTATGCTATTTCGATGGCAAGAAAAATTGGTGCACCAATCTATGCACTTCCCGAAGATATCGTTGAAACAAAACCCAAAATGCTTTTAACTGTTTTTGCCTGTCTTATGGCAAGTGATTTACTTGAACCAAAGTAATAACGTGTTAGTTTCGGATCAAATTTTGTTTCTTTCTTTTTTACTTTGATTTATTCTTCCAGTCTTTTATCCTTAATATTTAAATTTTATGTATCTATGTAAAAACAGAATGGTAGATTTTTCAGATTGTGTGTGATTCTTGTGTCCTCGTTTTGTTTTAACCTTTACAACAAAATACAACTATTCAAATCACATAAATATATTCTGATTATTTAATTTTTTCTTTTAAAAAGCAAAAAAGCTTACGACACTCGGTATTCCCAGGCGGTCACCCATCCAAGTACTAACCGAGCCCGACGTTGCTTAACTTCAGTGATCGGACGAGAACTGGTGTATTCAACGTGGTATGGCCGTAAGCGTTTCTCATACTTCTATTCATCCTAATCCTTCATCTCTACAACAATATCATTTGTGCTTTACTGCAAACATAACAACTCTAAGCTCTTCTAATTTAAATTTTCTCTATTGTTGATATGAAAGTATATTCAACTAGTCATTGTATATTGATGAATGATTTGGATGGATAGAAGTATGATGAACGCTTACGGCCATACCACGTTGAATACACCAGTTCTCGTCCGATCACTGAAGTTAAGCAACGTCGGGCTCGGTTAGTACTTGGATGGGTGACCGCCTGGGAATACCGAGTGTCGTAAGCTTTTTGCTTTTATTATTATTATTATTGAAAAGCTACAGAAACATACAAGAGACAATTTTCTGGATCTTAATTAAGAAAATAATTTATTCAATATTCTGTATAGTATTTTCCGTGAGGATAAATATAGGTCGTTAGTGGTTTTCTGATTGGAGTGTCATAAACAACACGACGAGTGGTTTTTATTGCCGGCATTTTGGTTGTACGTGCATAGACAGGATCAGAATTTGATCGTTGTTTGATAACAACATATCTCGATGTTGGTTCAGATCGTGTTGAAATTTCTGTTGGAACTGTTCGATGTTTTACTATACGTACATATTGCGTTGGCTCTTCGTCTTCGAATTCATCTGAATCGTAGACTACACGTGCTGGATGTTGCTGCAAATAGAATTTTTTCTGTTTTTTTGGTTTATCCTTTTCATAAATCGTCTCTCGATCACCTGTTCGAGGATCGATAATAACCTTTTTAATGACTTTCGTTGGTTCATCATCAGCATAAGCAACTTGAGTTTTTTTCGTAAAATAATTTGTTTTCTTTGCCGGTCGTGATACAATATGGCCGTTCGGTTTCTCATAAAACAATGTTTGTGCTTCACGTGGTCGATGTCGAGGTCGTCGTCGTCGTGGTCGTTGTTCCGTCGATGAATTCGATGGCGAACGATTATCCCGAATAACTTTCAAAACATTATCATCTTCATCTAATATCACACGATTACCATCTCCTGTTTTTCGAATTTTGATTCTATTCTGAACATAAGAAAAATTATTGAAGGAGAAAAAAAGTAATTCATTGAAAAAAACACACACAAACATACGCACATCAGTCAATTCTGCTGGTCGATAATCAGAATCATCTTCATCATCAGAAACGTACTTCTTGACGCGTTGTTTTTGTCGTGGCATTCGACGATATAATTCTGGTTGATTGTCATCATCATCATCGTCGTCGTCATCATCGTCTTCATAATCATCATTTCTGTAATAATATTGTTTCTTTTTCTTTGGTTTTCGACTTTTCAACAGAACAAATTCAGAATTACGATGAGCCATATGAAAAAATTAATTCGTGAAATGACAAATACAAGAAAAAAAATCTCATAGAAAGTTTTTTTGTTGTTATATCGAGCTACGGGAGGTAGTTAATTGAGTTTCTATGCAACAAGCATACACATGCAGATCGATGCTCGTGTGTAGTCAATATGAATTTCAAGAAAATGATGAGATTTTTTCTTCTCTCTTGCCTTATTGTGTATAAAAGAGAAAAGAGTCTTATGGTTTCATCAAACAATATTTTTTGTTTAAATATCTAAGGGCGCGCGAGAGAATAGTCTCCTCGATTTTGATTTACGTTAAACAATAAATAAAGAGAAAAAGAATGAGTCCTAATTAAACTGAAGATGATTGATAATAATTGAATTTCTTTCCTGTATCAGCATTTAACTGTGTCGTAGCACAAAATGAAAGTATCTGATTAGTATAATATTACATTCGAACCTTTCGATATTCGTGTTTCACAATCATTAAAAAATTGAACATTTAGTCACTATTATTCGGAACGATGTTTTATTGATTCAGGTCAAATCATAATTACTATTAGTAATACTAATTGAGGAAGTACTTGGTATTACATTGCTAGTATTTTTTGGAAAAGAACTGTATAATTTTCATTATCTTGGAAGAAAAACATCTTGTCCATTTCAATAGGTAGCTCTATCTACAGTGATATTTCAATGTACACAGGAAATGTTGGTGAATCACATTCTGATAGGTGTACTTTATTCGTTTCACAAAGTTGTACCGTTCGAGAATATCCGATCTGTCTAATGAAAGATATTCATACTGAAAGTATACATTATATGAAACAATCTTTCAACAAGTGAAAATTTCGTTTATTCACCCTCAACACCCAAGCTATGATAAATAAATAAAATACTCATAAAGCTGAAAAACGATTTCTCTCTCTCATTTAAATCTAAAGATCAAAGTGTTATTCTCAAAGTATGAGTATTCGTAAAGAAAATGTTTATCTGTCATACGAATCACATTGTAATAATGTTCCGTAAAAACGGAGAAATATTTCGATTGACCTCACTTTGAAACAACATTTGTCGATGAAGTGATCAATTAAAAACTCTTCTCTCCTGTCTGTCACACGAAAATATTAAGAAAAAAGTACGAAAAAAACCGTTGATGTTCCATGTACTATTTTTCTTTTCGATGACAAAATTCTTTAACAATTATCAGCTACTTGAATGCGTGTTGTTTTTTTTTCTTTTCTCTTCGGTGATGTGAGTTTAGATATATTAGTTGTACAAAATCTGATCAACGACACTTGATTAATAAGTGACAAAAAAAGAAAAGGAAAGAAAAAGAAAGTGAAGAAAGAGAAAATGTAAGAAAAAAGGCATCATACACGACAAAGGTGTTTGACTTCGATTGTGACGAGAGATTTTTTTTTCGTCTTTTTTTTTCAATTGTCCTCAATAAGAGAGAGAAAAACTCTTCGCTGTTGTTACTGTTACTTGATTATATACATAGAAGAAAAAAAAAGAACAGATTACGAGAATCTATTGATTATTCAAATCTTAACTAGCTCTTTTAATGTCTGTGAAAGTTGTCAACGTTTAAACAAAAATCAATTTCGAATATGCCAACGAATTGTTCAACACTTATTCAGCGTAAACAGAATATTCTCCATAAAATCTTACGAAGCAGCAGTGACGACAAAATTCAGAATGGTGAGAAGCAAATTTTTTTTAATACAAAAAAAAATGAAGAAGAAGAAAACAGTCTGTCTATCAGAAGTTCACATTTTGGAACCATCGTACTTTTACAATCAAATCAAAAGTTTCGATTTCTTAGCCGAGAAAAAAAGAAGAAAAAGTTTGAAAGTCAGGAAACCTTTAAATCACTAGTAGATTACATTTCGAGATTCAAAGAATTCTATTATTGTAAAAACATACACTCGCACCATGGAAAGGAAATTAAATTAAAAAAAAAAAGAAATCTCGTTTTTCTATTCGCTTGTCGCTTAGCTGTTGCTGAAACAACGTCTGAATTACGTGTAGCCGGTACTCAAAAATTTGCAGGTCATTCCGGTTCAGCTAATCATATTAATTCAACGTCACCTGCTGCTGCTGCTGCCGCACCATCAACAGCACGTCGAACGACTCTATTCACAACAAATCGAGTTCAGCCAACCAATGACCAATATTACGAAACGCATTTGCCATCGATTCGAGACGCATCGGGTCCTGTCGACCGAACTCAACCGTCATCCGATGATGTACATTCTCGTTCTCGACCGAAAACACCTCTGACGACGACAGCAGCCGCAGTCAGCCCGAAGAGTACAACTCGACCTCCATCAGCTTCGATCTCTTCTCTTTTCAATACACTTGCCAAACGATCAACTGACAATTTTCATAGTTCAAACGGTGAAATCGATGAAATACGAACAACACCACAGAGTCGTCAATCACGACGAGCAAGTAATGAAAGTAGTAAATATGCTACGAATAACACGCCAACTAAACATACCTATTCAACACACAAATATTCGGGCGATAGTGGAGTCGAAAGTCGACATTCATCGAGTCCATTAGATGCCAATCAACAATATCGAATGGCGGCTTATTCAAGTCGAATACGTTCGGATAATTCTCCTGGTCAAGAAACAACCAAAGACAAAACAATCAGTGGTAAATTTTCTTCAAGTTTTTCTTTTCTTTCTTTCTCAAATTGATTCCTATTTTAAAAGGACAATTGTATCAACGACGTACAAATAACAATACTAAAGCGCCAACAAAACAAAAAATCGATAAATTTCGTCGTCGTTCCGAAGAAGTAACACAAGCAACAACAGCACATACGAATGGATTACTCACTGCAGCTCATACCGGTCTATCAGCAACAACACCTGCACTAACAACAACATCATCAGCTCGAATTAAACCACCGTCAACACCCAAACCTGTTCGTCGTGTTACGTCAGATGCAGAAATTCAAGCTCGTCTCGAAGTTCTTCGTTTATCAATGGAATCGAATGCTGTTCAAACTGAACAAGCCAATGTTCGTCAACGTGCCAAATCTCCTTATTTATATTCTACACATCAACAATTAGCTCCACCAACAACACCACAAACATCATCTGCACTTCGTCGAAGTCAACCGATTTCAACGACTACACACAATTCAAATCGACAAACACCAGGTGTTATCTATCGTCGACAACAACAACAACAACAACAACAGCAACAGACTCAACAATCATCAAATAAACAATCACAAAATTCCAATCAAGGAAATCTTTATTTAGCTTTTATAGCATCACGTCATTTATCAACAT
>ERZ778020.2205-NODE-2205-length-14638-cov-3.515326_pt1 | contig 14638 bp, 9 predicted proteins | sample MGYA00375750_ERZ778020 | MGnify/ENA primary metagenome ERZ778020 (study PRJEB29350, sample SAMN05389818) | bioreactor metagenome | isolation source: Ammonium sulfate bioreactor | place: South Africa: University of Cape Town | collected 2014-03-17 ...
CTCGTCCGGCGGGCAGCCGGCATGGATGTGCCACACCGGATTTTCCAGCCGCTGGGCATCGCTGGTGCCATCCCCGTGATAGGCGTCGAGAAAGGCGATATATTCGTCCACCGCCTTGGGGATCACATCGAAGAACAGCCGCTTGGCGGTTCGCGGCTTCTGAAACATGAACAGGCCCAGGCTTTCCTGGGTGCCATAGGTCAGCCATTCCTCCACCGACAGGCCATTGCCCTTGGACTTGGAGATTTTCTGGCTGTGTTCGTCCAGAAAGAGTTCGTAGTTGAACCCTTCCGGCGGCATGCCGCCCAGCCCCTTGACGATCCTGGAGGACAGTTCGACCGAGGAAATCAGATCCTTGCCCGCCATTTCATAGTCCACGCCCAGCGCCAGCCAGCGCATCGCCCAGTCCGCCTTCCACTGGCACTTCACGTGGCCGCCGGTGACCGGAAGTTCGGTCTTGATGCCTTCATCCTCGAACACGATGGTCCCCGCCGCGGGATTGACCTCCAGCAGCGGCACCTGCAGCACCTTGCCCGAGCGCGGGGAAATCGGCAGGAAGGGCGAATAGGTGGCGCGCCGCTCCTCGCCCAGCGTGGGCAGCACGATCTTCATCACGGCGTCATAGTGCGCCAGAAGCGTCAGCAGCGCCGCGTCGAAGCGGCCCGACCTGTAATAGTCGGTGGAGCTGGCGAACTCGTAAGCGAAGCCGGCCGCATCCAGGAACGCCTTCAGCCGCGCATTGTTGTGGGCGCCGAAACTGTCATGGCTGCCGAAGGGATCGGGCACCTGGGTCAGCGGCTTGTCCAGATAGCCGCGCAGCATCTCCTGATTGGGGACATTGTCCGGCACCTTGCGCAGGCCATCCATGTCGTCGGAGAAGGCGATCAGGCGCGCGGGAACATCGCTCATCGCCGCAAAGGCGTGACGCACCCAGCTGGTGCGCGCCACCTCGCCGAACGTGCCGATATGCGGCAGGCCGGACGGGCCGTAGCCGGTCTCGAACAGCACGCCGTTCACCGTTTCGCCCCGCGCGCGGCGGCGTGCCACCCGCGCCAGAAGCTTGCGGGCTTCCTCGAAAGGCCAGGCTTTGGCGGCAAGCGCCTGTTCGGCCATGTTTTTCACTTTGGGATTTACCCTTCGTTAAGCGGAACTTTAAGCGATTTGAAAGGGCGCGAAAGCTATTCTTCCACAAGGAATTGCGCAATGACCGTTGAAAGCCCGCCGGACAAGCGAAGTGCGGACGCGATTTTCGCGGGACGCATCAATGTCCTTTACGCGCTCGGGCGCCATTATCTTTCCCTGCCCTTTGCCGTCCTGTGCGTGCCCGCCACCGTGATTGCGGGGCATTTGCCCTCGGCCGCCTCGCTGATGCCGCTGGTGCTGCAGATCGGCGTGGTGATCGCCGCCGAACAGCTCACCACCGCCTATCGCCAGCGTCCGCCCGGCAGCAGTCCCCATTACTGGGCACGCCGCTATACCTTCGTCTCGGCCATCGCCGGCGCCAGTTGGGGCGTGGCCGCCATGTTCTGGTTCATGTGGGATTCCTTCCCCGCCCAGGCTTACCTGAGCCTGGCCTTCCTGGGCATGACCGCCACCGAATTCATCGCCCGCTCCGCCCATCGGCCCGCCTATATAGCCCATACCCTGTTCGCACTGGGTCCGCTGGTTGTCCTGCTGCTGATCCAGGGCGGCCTCTATCCCAGCCTGAGCGCGGTGCTGATCGCGCTGTTTGCCGCCGTGCTGATCAGCTACTGCCACGACATGGCGCGGCTGCTGGATGAGAGCGTCCATCTGCGCAACGAGAATGGCGAGCTGGTGGTGCGCCTGCGGCGCGAGAAGTCCGAGGCGCTGGCGGCCCGCGATGCCGCGGAGAACAGCGCGCTTGCCAAGGCTGCCTTCATCGCCAACATCAGCCATGAGCTGCGCACCCCGCTCAACGCCCTTCTGGGCATGGCCCAGCTTCTGGAGCGCGCGGAGCTTCCCAAACAGCAGGCCGATCATGTGAAAGTGATGCTGCAGGCCGGCCGCGGCCTTCAGACCCTCATCGACGACGTCATCGCGCTGACCCGCGACGAGGACGATCGGCTCGGGGACGAGGATTGCGATCCCGCGCAGGCGGCGCGCGCGGTGGCCCGCCTGCTGCAACCGCGCGCCTGGGAGAAGCGCCTGCACCTGACCCTCTCGGCCGCCTCGGGCCTGCCGCGCGTGGCGGCCGATCCGCGCAAGGTGCGCCAGGTGCTGCTGAAGCTTACCGACAACGCGCTGAAGTTCACCGAGCGCGGCCTGGTCGATATCCGCCTGGATCTGGTGGAAGACGGCAGGGCGGTCCGCTTCAACGTCACCGATACCGGCCATGGCGTGGCGCCGGAAGTGGCGCATCAGCTGTTCACCCCTTTCTCGCCGGGCGATTCGTCCTATGCGCGCAAGGAACAGGGCGCCGGGCTGGGCCTGGCGGTCGCCAAGCGCGTCATCGAGCAGGCCGGCGGCACCATCGGCTTCACCAGCACCCCCGCCGAGGGCGCGCAATTCTGGTTCACCCTGCCGGTTTCCGGCCTGGCCGCGGTGCCGGGCAGTGAAACGGTGCCCCAGCACACGCCGCCGGCCGGCCTGGCGGTGCTGCTGTTCATCCGTGCCCCCGAGGTGAGCGCGGCCCTGGCCCATATGCTGGAGCCCTTCGGCAACCGCGTGATCCAGGCCACAAACATCGCCGACGCGATCGTCCGCGCCGGAAAAAACCATTTCGACGCGATCATCAGCGGAGGCGGCGATGCGGACATGCTGGCGGCGGCGCCCGGCGTGAAGGCACCGCTGATCGCCATGCTGCTGCGCGGCGACCGCGCGCCCGCCGCCACGGACAAGGTGCTGCGCTGGCCTGTGGAGGCCGACCAGCTCTATTTCGCGCTGGAAGATGTCGCGGCCGGGGCGGACCCCGCGCAGGTGCCGCAAGCGCCTGCCGCGATCGACGCCGTCGCTTTCAGTTCGCTGGAGAAGTCGGTTGGGGTGAAGGCACTGGTCGAGATCCTGCAATGCTATGTCGTTACCGCCGAGGAGCTCACCACTGCGCTGTCGAACGCCTGCAACGATGAAAAGTGGGACGATGCCGGGCGCCTGGCGCAGGACATTGTCGGTGCCGCGGGCGGCCTGGGCCTTTCGGCCATCACCCAGGCGGCGCGGCAGTTCGCGACGGCGGCGCGCGAGGGCATGGACCGCCATGCGCTGCGCAATGCCGCGCAACTGGTGATCGGCGAGCATATGCGCGCGCGCCAGGCGCTGATCCAGCTATATCCCGACGTGGCATAGACGCCGGGGGGCAAAGATAATCCTGTCAGTTTTGTGAGCGCCGCAGCATGATCGCGGCCTCCATGGCCTCTTCTCTCGAAAACCTGATCGGGCTCGTGCCCGCGCCGCCCGGCGGTGCCATTGCGCATGCCGATGGCACCGCCGAACGCATCGGCCTGCATGACGCGCGCCCGTTGTTCGAGGGCGGCGACGTGCTGGTGGCGCATGGCACCTTTGTCGCCGGCCGGCTGGGGTTGCGCGCGGCGCCTTTGCTGTTCGACGTGCTGGAACTGTTCGCATTCGTGCGGCCGGGCCAGCCCTTCGTGCCCAGTGCGCCGGGTCTTTGCCGCGCACTCGGGCTGGACGTGCCGCGCACACCCGAAGCATCCGCCGCCAGCCTGTTCGCCATCGCCGATGCGTTGCTTGCGGAATTCACCGGCTGGCCGCAAGAAGCGCGCCAGGCCCTGGCGCCCATGATCGGCACGCTGGAACGCGCGGGCTGGCGCTGGGCGCCGCTGCTGAAGAAACGCGCCGGAGAAGCGCCGCACGGCTCGCCCATCGCCGGGCTGGAAGCCTGGCGCGGCCTTGCCGCCTGGGAAGACGCACCCCTGCCCGGCAAGCCCGGCTCGCAGCCTGTCGAGCCGCAGGAAGCGCGCGCGCGGTTGGCGCAGCTGGTGGACGAAATGCGCCCCGAACAGGCGGCCTATGCCGATGCCGCCACCTTTGCGTTCGGCCCGCGCGAGCAGGCGGGGGCGCCGCGCGTCGCGCTGGTCGAAGCGGGCACCGGCACCGGCAAGACTCTGGGATATCTGGCCCCCGCCAGCGTCTGGGCCGAGAAGAACGGCCCCGGCCTGTGGATCAGCACCTATACCCGCAACCTGCAGCGCCAGATCGTGCAGGAAATCGCCCACCTGTGGCCTGATCCGGCCGAGCGCGCGGAAAAGGCCGTCGTGCGCAAGGGCCGGGAGAACTATCTTTGCCTGCTCAACTTTGAAGAAGCCGCCAAGCGCACGGCATTGGCGCCGGGCCAGCGCAGCGTTGCCCTGGCACTTATCGCGCGCTGGGTGCAGTCGGGCACCGACGGCGACCTGTCGGGGGCGGGCTTCCCCGCCTTCCTGGCCGCCTTCATGCCGCTTTCCACCGTCACCGACCGGCGCGGGGAATGCATCTATGCCGCCTGCCCGCATTACCGCATCTGCTTCATCGAGCATGCGGTGCGCCGGGCGCGCCATGCCGCCATCGTGGTGGCCAATCATGCGCTGGTGATCGCCCAGGCCTCGCAGGATTTCGGTGCGCAGGACTGGATCGGCGAGGACGAGACCACCGATACGCCCAGCGAGCGGCGGCTGCGCTATGTCTTCGACGAGGGCCACCACCTGTTCGATGCCGCCGACAGCGGTTTCTCCGCCCGCCTGTCGGGGCGCGAGATGGCCGAACTGCGACGCTGGATCCGCGGACCGGAGGGGCGCGCCAGAAGCCGCATGCGCGGGATCGAGGAACGGCTGAAAGAGCTGATCGCCGACGATGAGGCGGCGCAGCAAGCGCTGGAAGACGCCGTGGCGGCGGCATCGGTGCTGGCGAGCGAAGGTTGGCAGCAGCGCATCGGCAATGGCCCGCGCGGCCCCGGCGAAGTCTTCCTGTCGGCGGCCTATGCCCATGCGCGGGCGCGCAGCGAAGGCGGCGAAACCTTTTACTCGCTGGAAGCCGAAGTCCAGCCCATGGGCGAAGACCTGGCGGCGGCGGTCAGCGGACTGGCGCGCGGGTTGAAACGCCTGGCCGATCCGCTGATGCGGCTGGCCGGTCATCTGCGCAAGGCCATGAACGACAAGACCGCCACGCTGGAGCCCTACACGAAAGCACGGTTGGATGCGGCGGCGCGCGGGCTGGAGCGGCGCGCACGCGGCATCCTGCCCGCATGGATCGCCATGCTGGAGACGCTGGAGAATGGCGAGGTGCCCACCGAATTCGTGGACTGGCTGGAGATACTGCGCGAGGACGGGCGCGACGCCGATGTCGGCCTGGCGCGGCACTGGATCGATCCGACCGTGCCGCTGGCGGCCGAAGTGCTGGAGCCTGCGCATGGGGCGCTTATCACATCGGCCACCTTGCGCGATGTGGGCGGGGCGGCAGATGACCATTGGGCCAGCGCCGAAGTGCGCACGGGCGCGGGCCATCTGGCCCAGCCGGCACGACGCGCCAGTTTCGGCTCGCCCTTCCGCTATGACGAACAGGCGCGCATCTTCATCGTGAAAGACGTGCCGCGCCGCGATCCGGAGGCGCTGGCTGCCGCCTATCGCGAACTCTTCCTTGCGTCCGGCGGCGGGGCGCTGGGCCTGTTCACCGCCGTGCGCGCGCTGCGTGATACGGCGAGCCGCATCGTCACGCCCCTCGCCGACGCGGGGCTGACGCTCTATGCCCAGCATGTCGACCGGCTGGACACCGGCGCCCTGGTCGATCTGTTCCGGGCGGAGGAAAACGCCTGCCTGCTCGGCACCGATGCGCTGCGCGACGGGGTGGACGTGCCGGGACGCAGCTTGCGGCTGGTGGTATTCGACAAGGTGCCCTGGCCAAAGCCCACCATCCTGCACAAGGCGCGGCGCGCCCGCTTCGGCAAGGGCTATGACGACCTGATCACCCGTTTCCGGCTGAAGCAGGCCTTCGGGCGGCTGATACGGGGCCGCCAGGACCGCGGCTGTTTCGTGATCCTGGAGGGCGCCACCCCCAGCCGGCTTCTGACCGCCTTTCCGGAAGGCGCCCCGGTCAAGCGCTGCGGCCTGGCCGAGGCAATTGGGGATATCCGGGCCTTTGTCGGCACGCCGTCAGATGGGGCCGTGACCGGCCCGGCCCAGCCGCTTATAACCCCCGGATGGCCGCGAGCCCCGACATCCTGACCCAAGACGAAAGCTACGGCCGTCATTCCACCGGCATCCTGCCCAGCCATGTGCTGGCGCGCCTGTTCGCGGCGGGACGCGAGATCGTGGCCAGCGAGCCTTTCCTGCCGGGGCAGATCCAGCCCGCCAGCCTGGACCTCCGGCTGGGGCCGGTGGCGTATCGCGTCCGTGCCAGCTTCCTGCCGGGGCCGAACGCCACGGTGGAAGACAGGCTGGCCCAAGTCTTCATGCACGAGATCGACCTTTCCGAGGGCGCGGTGCTGGAGGCCGGCTGCGTCTATATCGTGCCGCTGCTGGAACGCGCCGACTTCTCGGCCCGGATATCGGGCACCGCCAATCCCAAAAGCTCGACCGGGCGCATTGATGTCTTCACCCGCCTGATCACCGATCACGCCGCGGCCTTCGACCGGGTGGCCGCCGGTTACAGCGGGCCGCTCTATGCCGAAATCTGCCCCCAGACCTTCCCCGTGCTGGTGCGCAAGGGCAGCCGCCTGAACCAGCTTCGCGTCCGCCACGGCTCGCCGCAGTTCAGCGACACCCAGTTGCGCCGCCTGCACGAACAGATCCCGCTGGTGGCCATAGATGACGGCAGGAGCGAACCCAATATCGAAGGCGGCCTGGCGCTTTCGATCGACCTGAAAGGCAACGCCGACGACGGCAAGCGCATCGGCTTTCGCGCCAAGAAGCATACCGGGCTCATCGATGTGGACCGGGTGGGCGCGCTGGACCCGCATGATTTCTGGGAGCCGATCCAGGCCAATGCGCGCGGCGACATGGTGCTGGACCCGGACGAGTTCTACATCCTGGTGAGCCGTGAGCGCGTGGCCATCCCGCCCGACTACGCCGCCGAGATGGTGCCCTTCAATCCGCTGGTGGGCGAATTCCGCGTCCACTATGCCGGCTTCTTCGACCCCGGCTTCGGCTATGCGCCGGGGCAGCCGCCGGCCGCGCGTGGCGTGCTGGAAGTGCGCTCGCGCGAGGTGCCTTTCATTCTGGAACATGGACAGATCATTGGCAGGCTGGTTTTCGAGCGGCTCACCGATCCGCCTCCGGAAGGTTATGGCGCGGGTTTGGGCTCCAACTATCAGGGCCAGGGCCTGAAGCTCTCCAAGCATTTCGCCTGACCACCCCGCGAGACTGGCCTTGCCGGCCTCGCGCGACCCCTCATTGTCCCATTCACAGCTCTGCCGTCTTCTCGATGGGAGCGAAATTCAGGAGTTACGATGCGCGCGTCTCTTCTTGGGCTGATGGCCGCAACCGTTCTTGGTGCGCTGGCGCTCTCGCCGGTGGCGAAGGCCGGCCCGTTCGAGGGGCCGGAGTTCGACAAGGCGATGACCCGCTGGATCGAAAACAACCCCGAGATCGTGCTCAAGGCGATCAACAGCTACGTCGAGCGTCAGAAGGATGCGGAGGCCAAGCAGGCTGACGACGTCGTTCTCAAGCTGGCGAGCGAGCTTTCGGATCCGGGCAAATGGACCCCAATCCTCGGCTCGAAGTCGGGCAAGATCGTGCTGATCGAGGTGATCGATGCGAACTGCGTGTTCTGTCGCCGCATGGAGCCCGACATGCACAAGGTCATCGCGGACAATCCGGATCTCAGGGTGATCCGTCGCTACGTCCCGTTCCTTTCGCCGAGTTCGGAATATGCTGCCCGGATGGCATCCCTCGTCTGGCGGCGTCATGAGGGTCGTTACGCCGACTTCGACAAGGCGCTGATGGCCGAGAAGACCAACCTGTCCACCGACAGCGTCGACCGGATCGTCGGGACGGTGCTCGGATCCGAAGCGGTGATGGTTCTGAAGTCCGAGCTCGCCAGCGGGCTGGTGCGCCAGGAGCTCGACGAACACATTTCGACGGCTCTGGAGCTGACGCATCGCGCCAAGATCAATGGCACCCCGTTCACGATGATCGTCGGGGCCGGCCGTGACGGTCTCTTCCGCGGCGCGGTGCCGGCGCCTCGTCTGCAGGCCGCCATCGACAAGGCCCGGGCGGCAAACGCCAGCAAATGAACGACGATCTCGTGGTCCACGAAGCGGCAACGGAAGGGGAGCCGACGGCAACGCCGTCGGCCGAAGCCCCGCGCGTGTCGAGCGCGCAGCGTCGGCCGCTGAAATTCGAAGGTCTCCGGATCGACGGCTTCAAAAGCTTTGCCGACCGCGTGGATCTGCCGATCGAAACCGGGATCACGGGCGTCGTTGGTCCGAACGGGTGTGGAAAATCCAATCTGCTCGAAGCGCTCCGCTGGGCGCTCGGCGAGCGCTCCGCGCGCAACATGCGCGGCGACGGCATGGATGACGTCATCTTCGCTGGTAGTGAGCGCCGCAGTGCCCGCTCCGTCGCCGAGGTGGTGCTGAGCCTCGACAATGCCGGCCGCACAGCAACCCCCGAGTTCAACGAAACCGACCGGCTGGAAGTCTCCCGCCGGATCGACCGCGGCCAGGGCACGAGCTATCGGGTCAATGGCAAGCCGGCACGCCAGAAGGACGTGCAGATCCTGTTCGCGGATAACGCCGCCGGCGCAACCTCTCCGGCGATCGTCAGCCAGGGGCGGGTCAACAAGCTGATTCAGGACAAGCCATCCGACCGTCGGATCGTTCTCGAAGAGGCCGCCGGCGTTTCGGGTCTGTCGTCGCGGCGCCATGAAGCGGATCTGCGCCTCAACCAGACGGAAGCCAACCTCGCCCGCGCCGATGACGCGCTGGTTCAATCGAACGAACTCGTGGCGTCGCTTCGTCGCCAGGCGCGCCAAGTCCAGCGCCGGCGGGAGATCGATGGGCTTGTTCGCGAGGCCGCGGCCCATCTGATGCATCTACGCGTCATGGACGCGGAACGGGCCGAGAGCTTGGCCCGGGCAAATCACAAGGAGGCTGACCAGCGCGTTGAAGGGGCTATCCTCGCGGTGCGAGCGAGTGAACGGAATCGTGACGAGGCCCTTTCACGGGTAAGCCCGGCCCGCGACGCGCGCGCGCTCGCCGAAACCGCGTTTGCTCGCTCCGCTGCTCGGCTCGAAGGGATCGAGAACGAAGCCGCGCGCCTTGTCCAGGAGCTTCAGGACGCCAGGCGCCGCGTCATGGAAATCGCGGTTGATCGCAAACGCGTCGACGATCAGATGGCTGAAGCATCCCGGACCGTTGAGGCATTGACCTCCGAGCGGGAGGACCTTGCGGCCGAGTCCGCGGAGGCGCCGGAAGCTATCGAGCAAGCCTCGAACGCGACCGAGGCCGCGCAGGATTTCGCCCGGTTGGTCGAGATCGAGGTCTCCGATCTTGCGGCGGAGGCAGCGACGCGGCAGGCAACGCGCGCCGCTGCGATTCGGCAGCGTGATGAGGCCACGCGTCGGCTCGAAGCGGTTGAGCGTAGGCTTTCGGAAGCGGAGCTGAAGCTTCAGGCCGCGCGTGGCGACCTGTCCGAAGATGCCGAGGACGCTGCAATCGCTGAGGCCGTCGAAACGGCGGAGGTCGCGGCCAGGGAGGCCGAGGCTGCACTCGTCGATTGTGAGGCGGCGCTGGCACTGGCCAAGGATCATGAAGCTGAAGCGGAAGCGCGGCTGCGCAGCCTGAATGGTGAGGCCACGACGGTCGCGGCCGAGATCAAGGGCCTCGAGGCGGTCGGGAGCAACTCGCCTTCAATGGATCCGGTGTCAGGACGCCTGATCGTTCCTGCGGGCATGGAACTGGCTCTCGCCTCAGCGCTTGGCGATGGTCTGGATGCTGGAACCAACCCGAGCGAGCAGACATGGTGGGAGGATGTCGCCGGAGATCGCCCAGGTGGTCTCGCTGATCAGGTCGGCGGCGTGGCCGAGCTACGGACCGCATTGACCCATGTCGAGCTCTGCGACAGCGACGCCGACGTGTTTGGCCGGGCTCACATGTTGTCTCCCGGACAGATCCTGGTCTCACAAAGCGGCGCCTTCGCGCGTTGGGATGGTCTGCGCGGACGAGGACGAGCGAGTGCTGGCTCTGAAAGCCTTAAGCGCGCCAACCGGCTGCGCGAGCTGCGTGCGCAGGCCGATGTGCTTGCGTCTGAGCTCGACGTCGCCCACGTCGAGAAGAATGCCGCGCACGAGCGGTTGGAGCGGTCCCGTGCCCTCGCCGACCACGCCCGGAGAAAGTCGCGCCAACTGTTCGACGAGCTCGTACGGTTGCGTGAGACCCTTGCTGCGCGCGCCAAGCTGGCTGAGCAGCGCAAGAGCCGTGTCGTTATTGTCGAGAGCGAAGTCGCGCGTGCCCGTCAGGAGCGCGCTGATGCGTCGGAGCAGCTCCTCGCCGCCAATCAGGCGGTAGCGGAAATCCCTGCAGATGACGAAGCCTCCCGCCGTCTGGAGGAGGCCCGCCGGAAGCTCGATGCTGCCCGGCGCGAGGAGCAGGCTACGCGGGCGCAATTCGAAAAACTCCGTGCGGCCCACGCGTTTCGCGAGCAGCGCTTCCGCACTATCATCTCGCAGGAAGCTGATTGGCGCCGGCGGCTCGGCGAAGCGACCGAGAACCGCGCCCAGTTGACCGCGCGCGCCGAGGAAGCCGAACGCATTCTCGAAGAGGCAGCGCAGCGTCCGGAAAGCCCCGACGAGGTCGTTGAGATTGCCCGCGCCGAGGTTGCGGCTCGCCGCGAAGAGCTTGACCAGGCCATCGCCAAGCAGGACGAGGCTGAAAGGCTCCGCGAGCAGGCGGATCACGAGCTCAGAGGCTCTGAGGGACAACTCGCTCAGCTGCGCGAGGCGCGCGCTCGGGACCTTGCGGCGATCGAGCAGGCAGTAGCTACCTGCCGTGTGATCGCCGACCAGGTGAAAGAGCGATTCGAGGTTGAGGTCGCTGCGCTTGAAACGATCGCCCCTCGACCGGACTGGCCGATGGATATGCCAGCGGCGAAGGCCGCCGCGGAGCAGGCGTTCGCACGGCGCGAGCGCGAGCGGGACTCCCTCGGCGCGGTGAACTTCCTTGCCGAGCAGGAGCTGGCAGATCAGGAGAAGCGGCTAGGTGAGATGGAGCGCGCGCGCGCGGAGCTGCGAGACACCATCGGTAAGCTGCGCGAGCAGATCACCGAGATCGAGAACGAGGCGAGGGTTAGGCTTCAGGCGGCCTTTCAGTTGATCGATCGCCATTTCGGCGAGCTCTTCGTGCGCCTGTTTGGAGGCGGCGAGGCGCAGCTCAAGCTCGTTGGCTCGGAAGACATCCTCACGGCCGGTCTGGAGATCCTCGCTTCTCCGCCGGGCAAACGCCTGCAGGTCCTGTCGTTGCTCTCGGGTGGCGAGCAAGCGTTGACCGCCATGGCGCTGGTTTTCGCGGCCTTCCTGTCGAATCCTGCGCCCATCTGCGTCCTCGATGAAGTCGATGCTCCCCTCGATGACGCCAACACGGATCGGCTCTGCCGTCTCATCGAGCAGATGGCGCAGAACGACGCAACACGCTTTCTCGTCGTCACGCACCGCCCGCTTACGATGGCGCGAATGAACCGTCTCTACGGAGTGACGATGGCAGAGCGGGGCGTATCAAGCGTGACCCGCGTCGATCTCGACCGTGCAGTCGAATTCGCGAAAGAATGAAGTAATGAACATCCAATCCATGAATCCTCTCGAATCATTCCTTGATCGCGCTTCGGCTCTGGCCGCTTCCGTGCCGGAAATGGTGCTCGGAGTTCCGCCCATTGGGCTTCTTCTGGCCGGCGTGCTCGCATCGGGAATTGCGGCAGCAACCGCCGCAAGCCTGGAGAATGCGACGATCCTAGGGAAGGTTGCGGCCTATTTTCTCATCGGGATTCCCTTATTCGCGTTGGGGATCAGCTTCTGCTATCTCGCGCCAGCGCTGGTATCCTTCGATTCCCTCATGAGAACGGCGGCTCCGCTCTCGCGATAAGGACTGATCGCCCTGATTCAAGGATTGATGTGGCTCCTCTGCCACGATCCTTTCGATGTTAAGGATTGAGTGATTAATCCTGTTGACGCGGAATGATGGGCGTGGTCTGGTGATTTCACGGTCAACGTTTTGGTGGTTCGTCATGTTGGTTCAGTCTTCGGCTCAGTGCCCCGCTCCTGCCGCCTCGCAGGTCCCCATGGATGTTGCGTGGCGCCTGGCCACGAAGACGATCGAGCAGCGTGCTGGCGCTCAGATTTACGCCCACTTCCTCCGTCAGCTTTCCTTCGAATCGTTCAGCGGCGGCATCGTCGCCCTGTCGACCTCGACGAAGTTCCTCGCCCACCACGTCCTGACCAACTACATCGGCATCATCACCGATTGTCTGCGCGAGCAGCGCGAAGACGTGGTCTCCGTCGGCGTCATCGTTCGCGGCGGAATGAATCAGCCCCCGAAGGCTCCGATCGTCGACCTCAGCGTTACCGCCAAGCGCCGCGCTCCCGTTTCGGTCTTCGCCGAGGGTCCGCAGCCTCGGACGGTTGCAGTTCTCCAGTCGATCGTCGGGCGCCATTATGGCGTCTCACGGACCGAAATCATCTCCGAGAGCCGCGCGCTCAAGCTGATCATGCCGCGACAGGTCGCCATGTACCTCTCGCGCTCGCTCCTCGACAAGTCGACCGGCGAGATCGGGCGTCGCTTCGGTGGTCGCGATCACACCACCGCCATCCATGCGATCCGCAAGATCAAGGCTCTTCTCGAAGGCGATGCCGATTTGCGCGCCGCGGTCGACAAGATCACCCAGGAATTCGCCACCTCGACCGTGGCGCCGGCCTCCGCGGCGACGGAGGGGGACGCTTCCGGCGCCGTCGAGCTCCAGGCCTGACCGACAATCTCTTCCGAGTTCGTCGACCAAGAGCGGGAAGCCTGGCTTCCCGCTCTATTTCGTTATGGCCGGAGCTCATCCACCGTTCAGGCAATTCAGGCTCCTTCCGCTGATTGACCCTTCGGTCGAATGGTCCGATCTATCGGCTGTGACCATCGATCGGCCTACCCAATGACCCATGTGTTCGATTCCATCGTTGTTCTTGACGAGGACGGCTTGCTGACGGCTCGTGGAGCGCGTGGGCAATACAGGCTTGCCCTCGTGATGGGTGAGAGAAGCGCCTGGCATGTGACGGGTCCGGTCGGCCCCTCTGGGGATGCGCCGCTCGCAGCAATGGCTGCAGGCCTCGAGGATGCACTCGTGTTGCTGGGTCGAGCAGCCTTCGGTCCGGAACCGGTCAAGCTTGTGGTCAAGCTTCCTTGCGGCAACGAGTTTTCGCGGCCGGGGCGCGTGCCCGTCGAATCGGTCCTGGCAGCATTCGGATATGCCGTGATCTCGCGACTCGTGGGGTTCGCTGGTTACGTGGCGGAAGCCGGAACGCCTGAGGAGGATGTTCAGAGCACGCTCAACCAGGCAGCGATCGCTTCGGGCATGATAGCGGGGGGCGCTTCTCTGGTGGAGAGCGACCGGCTGGGCGATCATTGGGCGGTCGATGTGACCTACCCTTTCTCAGGTGTCATTCGGCGCGAGACGGCGGGCGCGGTCCTCGCAGAAGCTATCCAAGAGGCGGGGCTCGAAGTCATCGACGAGATGGAATGCGAGGAGACCGGGGATCACCCGGCGAACGCCGCTTCAGTCTACCACATGCGAAGCTTCACCGACGCGGCCTGACCATGACGCGGCTAACCACCGAGATTCTGCTCGATGACGCCTTTGCTGCCGTCTTCGGGACTTCGGTGGACGCAGCTCGTCAGCGGGCTGCTATCGGTGAGGCTCTGGAGGAGGTCGTTCAGTTCATTCCTAGAGAGCTGCACGGACTCGTGCGCGAGAGAGGTCCGATCTACGTCGTGGTTGACGGGACTTCGATCCGCTGCTCGGTGCCGTCGAGATCGACGCTGGATCTACAGCTGTCGTTTGAAGGGAATTCCGTCAGGATCAGGATTGCGCCCTGGAGAGGACGATCCATGGGAACCGTGATGTCCTGTGACGTCGATTCCTTAACGAGCCTGGTGACGATGGTTAGCGCGTTGGGGCGCGCGTGGCGACGAATCGTCTCCGTAGCTGACCCTGATCGGTAACGCTCAGGCGCTGCAGAAGCCGAAGCCGCTTCCCATCATCGTGTTCATGATGATGCAGGTCGAGACCTTGCTGTTGGCGAGAAGCACGCCCGCGACCAGGAAGGTGATGCCGTGGCCCAGTGTGGAGTTGGAGCGTCCTTCGGCAGCCGACTTCATAAGAAAAAGCCCGCGGACAAAGGCGATCGCCCCAAAAAGCGTAAGGATCGTAAAGATGTGGCCGATGACGCTCTCATACTGAGCGAGGATGCCGCCGACGTTCGAGTATCGCAGGATGGAGTGGCCTTCCATTAGGCCGGAGCCGCCGATCGCACCGGTCTGACCGGTGATCGATTGCGTCGCGGCGCGAAGCAGAAAAGGGCCATTCATCATCAGCACCGCGGTGAGGACTTTCATCCACCAGCCGGGGGGAAGCGCGCCGCGGTTCTGTTCGTGGCGGGCGAGCTCGCCGATCGCGCCTGCGAGCTGAACGTGCCGGCTGATCTCACCGGCTACATCGCGCGC
>ERZ778020.2240-NODE-2240-length-14500-cov-7.741641_pt1 | contig 14500 bp, 16 predicted proteins | sample MGYA00375750_ERZ778020 | MGnify/ENA primary metagenome ERZ778020 (study PRJEB29350, sample SAMN05389818) | bioreactor metagenome | isolation source: Ammonium sulfate bioreactor | place: South Africa: University of Cape Town | collected 2014-03-17 ...
AGGCGGACCACCTAATCACCCGAGCCAACTCGGCCACTTTCGCGGATGTCCGGTTGGTGGTGTGCGTCTGCCGCCCTTGCCACGCTTGGAAATCCCTCGGCAGCAATCGCAACAAGGCACAGTACGACGCGCTGATGCGCACGCTCCTGCCCGCAGATCGTGTGGCTCTATGGGATAGGTGTGAGGCCGATAGCTGGCGGCCACATCGCACATTCTCATCAGATTGGAAGCTTGCAGAGGTAGCTCTGAAAGCGATGCTGCCTGATCGCGAGCGGGTGGAACCGGCCGCTGCCTTCCTAAAACAGTGACCAGAGAAGATCGAACAACACCCCTCCACGCTTCTTGATCCAATCCTTTGTTGCCTCCCAAGCGAGCGTTGCAGCTATACCGAGTCCCGCCTTACCGAAGCGCCGAATGAGGCGCCCCAAATGTTCGATTCCGGTCCTTATATAGATTGCTGGTATAGTATCGGCTTCTTTCAACCGCGCGGCGAGAGAGGTCAACCCGTCGATTACGACTGCTTGTTCTCCGGGCGCATGGATCGAGTAACCATTGTCATTGCGGGCTAACTTGACCGTCTCTTCAAGTGTCTCGACAACCTTGGCAAGCTCGGGGCTGCCTCGATCAAGGGGAATTGGCTCCCACTCTCTCTCGGGCTTATCGAAGTCGCTATCCGTGATATTGAGGCGGCGTTCCTCTCTGACGATATTATCGAGTGCCTCCCGAAGCCATACATTTTTGGTCCTGCCAACTCGCTCATATTTCCAGTAGAGGCTGCCAGCATCCGAGTAGAGAAGCTCCCATTCAGTTCGAAATTCCTCCGCGGGCACAATCAAGGGCGGCGCAAAATCATCTAACTCTAAGGTAACTAGCCGCTGATCCACTAGAAGTCGGATTGCCAAGTCAAGCATCCTACCTTCGGAAACCCTGTAGTAAATCTCATCTGGATCATCTTCGTGAGGTTGAGCGAAGCTGTTTACAATGTCGGTCTTGGTGGTCGCCGTCAGTTCCTGCAGTAGGTGGCTGATGATGGCCAGGGCGTAATATTGCGGAGCTTTGCTTATAAATTCAGCCTTATCCACCGCAAGCCTCCTGTTCAGTCGTCCTATGCGGTCGTTTATTAGGCATCATCAGCAAGAGACTCCACACCAAGCCAGTCCATGTACGCACGAGTGGCAGAGTCGTACACGAGCTCAAATCTAGGAAGCTCGATCGGTCGGCTTAGCGCGATGTAGGGACAAGCTTGGATGGATGTGTGGTTAGCCGGCACGATGTCGCCACGGGAGCCGCGCGTGATCTTCCTTTTCCTGTCGGGCAAAAACACGACCTTTAGCTCTCCGTCCAACCGTGGAGTTATATCAACCAGCTCTTGCGACTGTGCCGGACACCAAACACTATGGAATTCAGCTTCGACATATCTGGCGTGCTGCCAAATCATCCAACCGTTTAGGCGGGCGCCCCCGTGGCTTCGTACCCGATGAATTACGTTGCTATGGCACTGAACAGCGCGGTAATCCACTTCAAGATCAGTGTAAAGAAGGATTACCGGATCGCTATCACTGAGCCTTTTGCAAAATTGGCGAATGAAATCTGTCAACGGAAACGGCGGTGTTGTGGCTCGTTTCCCGCGGTCCTGGGCTTCTGCTGCGATCAGCGCGCTCAATGCGAGTGGCATCGAAACAACGTAGTCCGGCCAGTCAAACCCACCTTCGAGCAGCAAACTTCTACGCCGCTTCGCTTCGCCCACTAGCGTTCCTCGTTTCCAATCCGCGTTCCAGCCATCGCACCCTTGTTACCCTACTACCATGACCGACGGCGCGTTGGAAACATTCGGTATCATGCGGGCTGGGCTGCGGAAGTCCCAATAGGTTAGCGCAGAACGTGGTACCCTTATTCTATGTCATCTAAGAAGCCGAAGATCGCAGCGCGGGAAACGCCCGACGCCACCGATGCCACGGAGGCTCTCGATAACCTGAGACGTGAGAAGTTCTGCCGCTACTATGCGCAGGGCGAGGGAACGTTTGGCAACGCGACCCTCTCATACGCAGCCGCCTATGACATCGAGCTTGGCGACCTGTCGATCGTCGACAAGGAAGGCCGCCCCGTCGTCGAGAAGGACTTTCGCGGGCAGTATGAAGTGTGCGCGACCAATGGCTGGCGCCTGCTGAAGAATGCTGATGTGCAGGCTCGCATAACGGTTCTCCTCAATGCGCTGCTGAAGGACGAGATCGTCGACGCTGAGTTGGCGAAGGTCATCAAGCAGGATGGCGACCTGACTCCCAAGGTGGCGGCCATCAAGGAGTTCAACAAGCTCCGCGGCCGCATCATCGAGAAGACCCAGTCCACCATCCTGGAGCGCTTCGACATCGAAGACGTGCGCACGATCATTTCAGTTCTTCCCCAGGAAGAACAAGACGCATTTTATGAGCACCTCAACACCGTCATCAACCGCGCAGAGGAACATCGACGAAGTACTACGCAAGGCGCGTAATGTCCTCCTAAGCGATGCAGTCAGCATCCGCCGTCGCTACGGCGAGAAGCCCATTACCCTACTCAAAACCATTGAGCCGGATTTCCGCTTCCCAAAGAAGCTTCGGATCATATTTGCCTGCATCTGGAAGGGCCAGGACCTACAGGGGAACCCTGCAACCCGCTTTATCATGAAAGGCCCGCGCGGAGGCGGTAAGACAAAACTGCTGTCTGGCCTCGGGTTCGTGAAATGGTACCTTCAACTTCGCAATACCATCGACCTCGGGGGTTCGCTTACGCAGGCGCAAGAACTTTACAATTACTTCGTGAGCTACTGCTACTCGACCATGGGTATACTGAAGTCTCTAGCCAAGGAACCGACGATATCCAAGACGGAGACCGACCGCGGCAACTACTTCAAAGCGGTGGCTGCCTCGCAGAAGCAAGTACGCGGCCCGCACCCCGACACACTACTGATCGACGAGATGTGCGAGGTGAAGGACGAGCTGGCGCTGTCCGCCATTCCGTCCGTCATGCCATCGCAGCACCCCCTCATCATTCTGGCCTCCACCTTCCACAAGATATTCGGGCTATTTCAGGAGATATGGGACAACGCCGAGGCGCTCGGCTATGTGCGCTTCTCGTGGGACATCTTCGACGTTTGCCGAGAGTTTGATCCAGCGATTTGGAGCGATGAGAAGCTCAACCGTGAAATCCCCGACCTGGCGCTGCTGCGGGCTCGTGCCAAAGGCAGGACCGGCGACCCGGACGGTTGGGTGTCCATCCACAGCGTCATCCAGATGTGGCGCGAAAAATCGTCCCTCGATTGGTTTGACGTGGAGTGCATGGGCTCGCGCCCGTCGACCGCCGGCCTGGTCAATGACCCGGAGGACGTGGACGCCTGCACGGTCGCCGACATGCGGCCGTACGCCTATCAAGCCGGCGCGGATGTGTGCGGTGGATTGGACTGGGGCTTCCAGGGCATGACCGCTTGGACGCCGTGGATGAGCCACAAAGATGGAGTGAAGGTGCAGCTTGAGAACCGGGTCTACACCCAGGTGCGCTCGGCGGAGATCATCAAAGAGATCGTGCAGGACGTTCTCACCTACCGGATACCGACCATACACGCTGACAGTTCCCACCCCTTCGAGAACGCCGACCTTCGAGCGGCAGTCAACAAGGCACTGATAGGGAAGGACTGGAGATGCGCGGTGATCGAGGTGTCCTTCGGCGCGGAGAAGTTTGGCAGCATGGGAACCGACACGTTCGAAGGAATGTTCGGAAACTACCGCGCTTACTTCCAACGGCGCCTGTTGCGCATCCCCGCCAAATTCAAGACCGCCATTTGGCAACACAAGCGCTATCACTATCAGAAAAACAACGACAAGCCCGCCAAGGAGGATGACCATATCCCGGACGCCAGCATGCTCGCGCTGAAGCGCTGGCCGCTCGGCAAGGTCGCCAGCTCCATGCCGAAAGACATGCCCCCCGAGCGAGATGTCCACAGAACCATCACGGGCGGGCTGCTTGACGAGCAGTTTTAGAAACGCTCGTGATATGATTGGCGCATGCACGTCTTCGGCTATGAGCTGAATCTCTCACGCACGGCGGCCGAACCGACTGCCCCGATCAAGACGACCAAGAAAGGCTTGGAGATCGGCGACAGCGGCACCCGCATTCTCTCCGGCATCATCAACGAGGAGTACAACCCCAAGCTCCGCGGCCAAGCCGGCATCGACGTGTACGACGAGATGCGCAAGTCCGACGCGACGGTGAAGGCAGCGATCCTGGCCACCACTCTGCCGATCCGGGCCGCCGAATGGTACATCGAGCCAGCCAGCGATGATGCTCCGGACCAGGAGATAGCTGACTTCGTCCAAAAGGCGATGTTTGAGTGGCAGGCACTCGATTGGGAGGACTTGCTACGGCAGGCACTCCTCTCCCTGCCATTCGGCTTCATGGTGTTCGAGAAGGTGTTCACCACCCGCCAGGAGGGAGGAAAGACCTACATCGTGTGGAGCAAGATCGCACCACGCATGCCGCGCTCAATCTACAAATGGGCTATCGAAAACGACCAGCCGGGCGTCACGCAGTTCCGCAGCGACGGCACGACCGTCGAGATACCGATGGAGAAGCTGATCGTTGTCGTCAATGAGATGGAGGGCGACAACTGGGATGGCACGTCCATCCTCCGTGCCGCCTACAAGCATTGGTTCATCAAGAACAATTTCTATAAAATCGACGCCATCGCTTTCGAGCGTCAGGGCCTCGGCGTTCCATATGCCAAGCTACCTGAAAATTACACCGAGACGGACCGCGCGAAGGCAGAGACGATCCTCAAGAACCTGCGGGCAAACTCCCAGGCGTTCATCGTCGAGCCACACGACTACGAGATTGGCTTCAAGGACATGATGGCCAAGACGACCCGCGACCCGGAGTCGTCTATCAGCCACCACAACCGAGAGATTCTGAAAGCCGTGCTCGCCCAGTTCCTGGAGCTTGGCGGCGGTGCCAAGGGTGCTAGTGGCAGCCGTGCCGTCTCCCAGGATCACTCCGACCTCTTCCTACAATCTCTCGAAGCCGTGGCGGATGGAGTGGCTATCGCATTTAACAAAGGCATCAAAGAGCTGGTCGACCTTAACTTCGACAACGTAGGGAAGTACCCAACGCTTACCTACGAGGGCATCACAGATACCGATGTGGCAAAATTGTCTGGTGCATATCAAACTCTGACAACAACGGGGGCAATAATTCCGAGTGATAATGATGAGCAGTACTTCCGTAAGCTACTTTCGCTTCCCGAGCGTGATCCGAACGAGGAAGGACGCACCCTGCCGGTCAAGACCGACCCGAGCAAACCGGACCCGACTGCACCCGCAGCCGACCAGGCGCTTGAAGGCCAGGACGCGGCCGAGATGAGCGAACTGGTGTCGTGGCTAAAAAAAAACTCTGATCGGCAGTCGTTCGCCGAGGACGACACGTTTAAGCCATACCGAAAGCTGACGTTTGCCGAGGGGAAAGTCGACTTCGAAGCCCTACAGCGCCAAATGGACAAGCTGGAGGCGGAGTTCGATGCCCGGACCAAAGCCCTGCTTCATGAGGCCCGCAACAGCTACATGAAGGCGCTCACGAAGGCTGCCCACGCCGGCGATACCGCTGCAATCAAGGACGCCACCCTCAAGGTGCAGGCTGACCTTGCTCGGATCATCAAGCAGGGCATGACCACGGCTTATACCTACGGCAAGGCGAACGCAGCCAAGGAGATGGGCGTCGAGGCACCTGCCAACCCCATGGACATCCTCCGGCAGATCGACATCCAGGCCGACACCATCGCGGACAAGCAGATTGCCGAGATAACCGGCGACAGCAAAAACGCCTACGTCCAGGCGCTTAACAAAGGCACCTCGGTGACTGTGGCGCTGGCAGCGGCCGACGCGGCAGCCCAGGCGGCCATTGATGCGCTGACCTCAGATGCCAGCGCCATCCTGATGGCTGGCTATATCAACCACGGCCGCAACACCGTCTTCACCAACAATGCCCCGGACATCCACGGCCTTCAGCGCTCCGAGATACTCGACTCCCACACCTGCAACTTCTGCCTCTCGGTGGACGGCCGCATTGTGGCGACCGACGACAGCTTCGCCCAGAACACCATTTTCCATTCGAGCTGCCGTGGCATCTGGGTGGCGATCAAGAACGACGAGGCCGAGCTACCGCCGATTGGTGGGATACCGAAGGCTGTGCGTGACCGCTTTGGCGATGCGGTCAACGACCTCATACAGCCGAAAAAGCCGATGGTGCGCAAGGATGCGCCCGCTGCCAAGGAAGCCCAGCGTCGTATCGACAAGCAGGCCGCCGATCCAACGCAGTAACTTGTGCCTACCGTCTGCCGCATCCCGGTGCTATAGCCGGGATGTCATATCCCACTGTGATGGCAGTAATAGGGACATTTGCAAACAGCTTATGGGCAAAGGCATCAAATTGGCCATCGCAGTTAAACTTCGTATCGATAACGTAGTCTTGATCGATGTTTTTTTGCATTATATTGCTCCATATCACCGCCGCATCTAAAGCCGCACCACTTGCGAGCACAACTTCGGGGGCTATCTGGATAAAATCCTCTGCATGAGGTCCCTGATAGAATTCTCGTACAACGGGATCAGCGGCGTTGCCACACAGAGAAAGGCAGGATGCTTGGAACTGACCAGATATATACGGTTGCTCGAATTGCCCAAACGTCATTCCAAAAAGCTTCGGGAATTTATAGTTATTTGAGAATTTCGTAAGGTCAAATTGACATTTGTTGGATATCATCATGTGAAAATATCGAACTTCGTTATCTTTGACGCCAACAGTAACCTCGCAGCCACTAACTTTGTAGATGCGGACGCCGGGATATATCCTCCATGCCGGCCCAACGTAATGTTCCAGATAAGTCACCTGTGCTCCAAGCATGTCCCGATCGAACACGGTCCGCAGCTTGTCAGTTTGAGCGCTAGACTCAAAAGGGAGTGTAAGAGCGACAATTACCCCCGCTGCTGTTAAGGCATGACGCATCGTCATCTTCCCTCCAATGCTTCTTTACGGCGCTCCACCGACGGCTAGTTATCAACACCATGCGCGCCGCCGGAGCTTGACCCTGGCTGTATGATAGGGGGATGAAGCAACAAAGCGATAGCAAGAAGCGAATCGCATTTCCGATCCAGCTCTTCAGTGACGCTGGCGCGGGTGTTGCCATTCCGGATGAGATACACATTGTCCCCACGGGCAAGTGGGACCATCCGGTGTACGGCGAGATGGAGATCACCTCGGCCGACGTCAGCCAGTTCGTCACGAACTTCAAGGCTGGCGTCCGCAGGGACATTCCCATCACCGCAGGGCATGACAATGGCATGTCGGGTGGTGAATTGCCGGCAATCGGGTGGTTCAAAGAGTTGATTGACCGCGGTGTGAACGGTCTGTGGGCATTCGTCGAGTGGACGGCAGAGGGAAAGGGGCTCCTGTCAGATGGAGCATTCAAGTACTTCTCGCCCGAGTTCTACGAGACGTACGCCGACCCAGAAACAGGTGAGAAATACGACAACGTGTTGGTTGGCGGAGCGCTGACGAACAAGCCGTACTTCAAGGAGCTATCACCAGTGGTCGCGTTTAGCGAGCCGAGCATTATGAAGCAATTTAATTCCCAAACTATGAATTTGAATGACATTGTAGCCAAAAAGCCAGAAGACCTTTCCGCAGATGAGAAGGCATTTTTGGTTGAGCACAAAGGCGAACTTACCGACGAGCAGAAGGCCACGTTTGAAAGCGTGATCCCTGCGGAAGGCGGCCAGGGCGAGGGCGGCGAAGGAGCCGGGGACGGCGCTGGCAACGGCGACGGCAACGATGAGGGCGGCGCTGGTGACGGAGTGCAGGCGTCAGAGAAGGGCAAGAAGGGCAAGCAGATCCTGATGTCTGAGGCAGAGGCAGCAGCGCTTCGGGAAATGGCAAATAAGGGTGCGAAAGCCTTCGCAGAGGTCGAGAAGATGAAACTGGCGGCGGAAGTCGATAAGCTCGTCTTTTCGGAGTCCAACAAGGATGGACGCGTTCTGCCAAAGCAAAAGGATGCTGTCGTGACGCTGATGCTTTCGCTCAGTGAAAAGCAGCGCGACCAGTTCCGTAATATCGTCAACAACCTTCCCAAGGCCGTGTTGAGCTTCGACGAGATCGGCGACGGAGGTGCGCAAGGCGGCACCGACGTGACCGGCGTAGCCAAGGAGGTTGAGGATGCAGTCCAGGGCGCTATCAAAGCGTCTGAAGGCAAGCTCACTTACTCTGCGGCACTCGCAAAAGTCTACTCCGAAAAGCCTGATCTGAAGAAGCGCTACGAAGAGGCGCTCTCAGCGGGTTCAAACTAATAAATTAACTCACTACCTTATGTCTCAAAATGTACACGGCATGGAGCGATCGTTCGTCTCCGATGCAGACCTGTCCGCAAAGCAGTATTACATCACCAAACTCACCTCGACGGGTGTTGACCTCGCAGGAACCGCGACCTCTCTCATCTGCGGCGTGTTGCAAAACACCCCGGATACCGGCGAGCAGGCAACCGTGCAGTTCCTCGGCACTTCGAAGGTCAAAGCAGGCGGTAATGTCGCAATCGGCGACTGGGTAACGGCTACCACTGGTGGCAAAGCTGTCGCGACGACCACTGATAAAGACTTTGTCGTTGGCCAAGCACTCGAAGTAGCGGTCGACGGTGACATCTTCGAAATTCGCTTGTGCCTCTTTACTCTTTCTCACGCTTAATACGTAACTACCAACCCTTATGACTAACCGCTATCTTGGTGTAGATCCTATCCTCTCAAATGTATCGATCGGCTACCAAAACTCTGCCTATGTTGCGGAGTTGCTTTACCCGACGCTGCCGGTTGCAAAGCAATCTGGCCAGCACTTTATCTATGACAAAGGCAAGTTCCGGATCAACGACAGCAAACGTGGTGCAGGTGCCGCATCGAAGGAGGCGACGCTCAACCTCACTACAGGGCTGCCGTTCTTCTGCGAGGACCACTCACTCAAGCAGTTCGTACCTGATGAGGATGTGGACAATGCGGTCCCACCGATGGACCCGATGGTTGACGCTACCGAGAACGTCACTGAGATGCACATGGTTGCTCGCGAGAATGAACTTGCAGCAGCACTGACGGATACGGCTGTGCTCACCCAGAACACCACCCTCTCCGGCACCTCACAGTGGAGCGACTACAGTAACTCGAACCCCATCAGCGACGTGCGCACCGCTAAGCAGACTATCCATGAGTCGATCTACGTGGACCCGAACGTCCTTGTTCTCGGCAAGCAGGTCTACGACAAGCTTGTTGACCACCCAGCCGTTATCGAGCGCGTCAAGTACTCACAACTCGGCATCGCATCGCCAGACCTGTTGGCACGCCTGTTTGATGTTGAACGCGTCATCATAGCGGCAGCAGGTAAGAACACCGCGGCCGAAGGCCAGACCGATAGCATGAGCTATATCTGGGGCAAGAACGCCATTCTGGCCTACATCAACCCACGCATCGGCCAGAAGACCATCACACTCGGTCGTACCTACCAATGGAAGCAACGCCAGGCGGAACGCTTGCGCGGCACCGACGAGGAAGACCGCAAGGGTACCTACATCCGCGTCGGCAACCACTACTACGATATGAACCTCGTATCCGCGAGCGCCGGCTATTTGGTCAAAAACGTAGTCGCCTAAATTATTCCGCGCAAAGCCCAGGAAACACCCTGGGCTGAAGCGCATAACCTACTCCCTATATGTCAGAAGTTTATCGAAAAGACATCCCCGTCGTGGCACCTGAGTTCCAGGTGGAGAACAAGACCGGGATCACCCGAACCAAGCGCGAAGGCACTGTGGTTCGTGAGGTGGCGGTCGCGACGTACGACGTAACCGGAGGCGACAGCGGCACGATCGCTGCGCACGGCCTCGGCGTGTTCATCCCCACCAAGGCCATCATCACGAAGGCATGGGTCGACGTTGTCACCACGTTCACGTCAGCAACCGACGCGACCACGATCGCACTCAAAGTGCAAGGCACGGGCGACCTGACAGCCGCTATCGCCATATCCGACTCATCGAACGTATGGGATGCGGGCATTCATGGCTGCCTTCCTGGCTCATATGCAGAGGCCACTGTAGCGGGCGACAGCGCGATCCTTGATGCCGCTCGCAATGCGGCATCCTTTATCAAGACCACGGCGGTTCGCGAGATCACGGCAACGGTCGCCGTCGAGGCTCTCACAGCCGGCAAGCTCAACGTCTACCTGGAGTACGTCCTCTCCGATTAGTCGCCTAACTCATGATCTATGAACCCAAAAGAGTATTACGTTGCGAGTTCACTCAACCATAACAACAGGCAGTACGGCCGAGGTCAGATGGTCACCTTGGACCCCGAGGCAATCGGTACTCAGGTGCTGCTTGAGGATGGGATAATCTCCGAGACCCCGGTATCTGCCAGAGAGCCTCTAGCGGCCCCTGAAGCACCACAGGCAGCGGAGCAGCCCAAGATTGGCGGAGCGCCAATGGAGACCGGCGAGCCGTCGCTTGACGGTCGCGGCGAACCAGGCGCCGAGGGGCAGACCAAGGACATCACCCCGGAGGTTTCGGAAAAGATGACCCGTCCGGAGCTAGAAGCTTTGGCCCGTGAGAAGGGCCTAGCTGACGCAGAGATCGAGGCGGCACCGAACAAAGGTGCCCTGGTCGAGATGATCGTCGGCGGCACGACGCCAACTCCTGAGGCGGATGCTGAGCCGGCAATCGACCCATCAGCTAACCTATAACCCTATGATTAGAAGCTACAAAAATTACGCAGGCGCGGCAGTGCTGGTGTTGCTATGCGGGTTCGGCGTGCCAGGCGTCGCCCGGGCCAACCCGTCCTACTTCGCTGTGGGAACCTCCACCAGCTCGGCAAGCAGCTCACCGGCCTATATGACGCCGGGTGCTGCAACGAGCACGACACCTGTTTTTGACGCCTATGCGCAGACATTCAATGGCGGGCAGACCTTCAAGGCGGACTCCGCGGGCCTGTTGGTGCAATTTACCGGCTCATCCACCGCTAGCGTCCTCAACCAAAGCGTGGAGTACTCGCAAGACGGCATCGACTGGTATCGCAACTTCGTAATCGATCCTAACCAGGTAGGCACCACCACCTGGCCGGCGTTTACCGTGGGCACACCATTCTCGTCTTCCTGGAAATTTGCGTCCTCGTCCGTGGGAGGCGCGGCGCCAGCAGCCAACAACAAGCGGTCGACCGCTGCGGTCCTTGTCCCGACACCCTTCCGCTACACCCGAGTGGTGTTCTCGATTACGGGCGGCAATGGAGCAGTCTGGGCACAGTTCGTCCCGATCAAAGAGCGGCCGTAGCCAATGCACCATGGCGCTTGATCCAACAGCCAACTTTGCCAAGGTAACCGTCTCATCCGGCTACAACGCGACGGATACCTCCGTCGCGCTTTCGTCGGGTGACGGGGCAAAATTGCCCCAGCCGTCGACAGACGGGGCCTTCAACTTGATATGGTGGAACGCGACCGATTACGGCGACCCGGCGGATGATCCGAACGTCGAGATAGTGCGGTGCACCGCGCGGAGCACAGACACATTGACCGTGACGCGTGCGCAGGAAAGCACCAGCGCAACTCCCAAAGAGACGACCGGTAAGACGTACAAGATGATCTTGGCCGTCACCAAGAAGATGATTGCCGACATCGCCGCAGCCGGCACACCCGTCGAGAATGAGGTAGTGAGCGGCGGTGGCACGTCTTGGGCGCTGGAATTCACGCCTATAGACGGCAGTGTTAGACTGTATGGAGCAGGGCCGAGGCTTACCCCAGGCGTCGGCAATGATTACCAGATAACCGGCGCAGATATCACCACTGCCAACAGCTATGCGGCAGGGGCGTTGATTGCCGACTACCGAAAATGAACACCAAGCGGCTCGCACTAATAGGAATTACGCTCGTGGGTAAGCGTCCGGTCTTCGCCGTGTAGCGGCGCCGGTGGCACGCAGGGATATTGCTGATCTCTGGAGCCTCTTTCTGGACTCCAGAAGGAGGCAATTTTGTCGGACATAGATATCCTTGGTCCATCGGATCGGCGGCGTGTCTGGAGTGCGCAGGAGAAGGCCGCTTTGCTGGCGGAGATCGATGCCGAAGGCGGCAAGGTTCGGCTAGTGGCGCGGCGACATCAGATCTCGGAAAGCTTACTGTACAATTGGCGGTCGGCACGCAAGGCGGCCGCGGTGGCGATGGGGGCCCCGGAGACCGTCGAGTTTGTGCCGATCGGCCTCATCGAGGGATCAACATCGAGCTACGTGGGGACTTCGGGGCCGTCACCGCCAGAACCTGCCCAACCGCCTGTCGCATCTGACGGCCAAGCCGGTTCGATCGAGATTGCGCTGCCGAATGGCGCGCGGGTCAGCGTCGATACGTTCGTTTGCGAGAAGGCACTGTCGCGCGTGCTGCGGGCGTTGAAGGGGATGGCGTGATCAGCCTCGCGCCCGGCACCAAGGTGTTCCTTGCCTGCCGTCCGGTCGATTTGCGCAACGGGTTCGATGGCCTGGCGGCCAAGGCGCAGCAGGTGATCGGCGCTGATCCGTTCAGCGGCCATCTCTTTCTCTTCCGCGGCAAGCGGGGCGATTATTTCAAAGCCCTGTATTGGGACGGCAGCGGCCTGTGGCTGATTGCCAAGCGGCTCGAGAAGGGCCGCTTCGTCTGGCCGCCGATCGTCGATGGCGCGTTGACGTTGACGCCGGCGCAGTTCTCAGTGCTGGGCGAGGCGATGGATTGGCGGCGCACCGTAGCACCGCCGCTGCCACCGCAACCCGTGCTGGTCTGACAACTCACCGATTCCCGATCGATTCTGGTTCGGCCGATCTTGCCCTGGTAGATTGGGCCATGTCGCTCGCCACGGCCGAACTGCCGACCGATCCCGAGGCGCTCCGCGCCTTCGCGTTGGCGTGCCAAGGCGAGTTGAAGGCGGCGCAGACAACGGTGCAGCTCAAAGCGCTGGAGATCGAGAAGCTCCGCTTTCAGATCGCCAAACTGCGGCGGATGCAGTTCGGCCGCTCCTCGGAACGGATCACGCACCAGATCGCGCAGATGGAACTGCAACTCGAAGAGCTGGAGACCGCTGAGGCCGAGGACATCGCGCGCACCGAGGCCAGCGATCCCGTCGCCCCGCTCATCGAACGGAAGAAGCCGAAGCGCAAACCGCTGCCTGATCACCTACCGCGGCAGGAGGTGGTGCATCAGCCCGCCGGTGACGCCGCCTGCGTGTGTCCGGCCTGTGGCGGCGGGATGGGCGTGCTCGGCGAAGACGTGACGGAGGTGTTGGATTACGTGCCGGGGCACTTCCAGGTGATCCGCCATGTGCGGCCGAAATATGCCTGCCGCACCTGCGATGCGATCACCCAGGCGCCCGCCCCGGCGCTGCCGACGCCGCGTGGCCGCGCCACGCCCGCCATGCTGGCGCATCTGCTGGTGGCAAAATATTGCGACCACCTGCCGCTCTACCGGCAATGCGAGATTTACGCGCGGGAGGGGCTGGAGCTCGATCGCTCCACCCTGTGCGATTGGGTCGGCCAGGCCGCCTGGCTGCTCGATCCCATCGTCGCCGGGATCCGCACCCATGTCTTTGCCGCCGAGAAAATCCATGGCGACGACACCACGGTTGCGGTGCTCTCCCCCGGGCTCGGTCGGACCAAGACCGGGCGGCTCTGGGCCTACGTGCGCGATGATCGACCGTTTTGCGGCGGCGCACCTCCGGCCGTCGCCTACTTCTACAGCCCCGATCGCACCGGCGCGCACCCCGCGGCGCACCTGGCGGGCTTCACCGGCCTGCTCCAGGCGGACGCCTATGCCGGGTTCGAGAAATTATATGGCCCGGCGCGCACCAAGCCCGGTCCGATCACGGAGGTGGCATGCTGGGCGCACACCCGCCGCGGCTTCTTCGACGAGTGGGAGCAGCATAAATCCCCGACCGCCAAGGCGGCGCTGGATCGGATTGCCGCGATCTACGCCATCGAAGCACGCGCCGCCTTCGCCCCCATAACTGAGCGGGTCGAACGGCGCCGCGACCTGGCTCTTCTGTTGGACGCCTTCTTTGCCTGGGCCGAAGCGATGCTCGGCAGGATATCGGCGAAGTCCAAGCTGGCGGAGGCGTTCCGCTATGCGATCAATCGGCGCGACGCATTGTCGAGGTTTGTCACCGATGGACGGCTGGAGATAGATAACAACATTGCCGAGAACGCCATGCGCCCGGTGGCCCTCGGCAGAAAAAATTTTCTCTTCGCGGGTTCTGATTCCGGCGGAGAAAGGGCAGCGGCCATCTACACCATTGTGCGCACTGCGAAGCTGAACGGCTTGAACCCGGAGACCTATCTGCGCGACGTTCTAGCGAAGATCGCCGTGGGGCACACAATCAACAAAATCGATGCGCTTCTACCCTGGAACATCACGCCCCGAGGGTAGCGCTACGGGAAGGCCGGACGCTTACGCT
>ERZ778020.2280-NODE-2280-length-14317-cov-4.761254_pt1 | contig 14317 bp, 12 predicted proteins | sample MGYA00375750_ERZ778020 | MGnify/ENA primary metagenome ERZ778020 (study PRJEB29350, sample SAMN05389818) | bioreactor metagenome | isolation source: Ammonium sulfate bioreactor | place: South Africa: University of Cape Town | collected 2014-03-17 ...
TTACACAACTCAATCTTTCACGTAACGAGATTAGAGATGAAGGTGCTCGACATCTTGCTCAAGTCTTACAACAGAATACAGTAACTTTACAGCTACTGTTTCATTTATACCACACATCATACTCGATCTCTCATTAGGCGCTTACACAACTCGACCTTTTCTGTAACTCAACTGGAGTTGTGGGTGCTCAACACCTTGCTCAAGCATTACAACAGAACACAGTACCTTTACAACTAGGCTTTCATTTACATCACATATAACTACTCTACATTCCATAGACACTTACGTACCTCAATCTTGGTGCTAACTGGATTGGAGATGAAGGTGCTCGACATCTTGCTCAAGTCTTACAACAGAATACAGTAATTTTGCAGCTACTCTTCCATCCATACCAGACATAACTACTCAATCTCTCTACAGACACTTACACAACTTAATCTTTACAATATCAAGATTGGAGATGAAGGTGCTCGATATCTTGCTCAAGCCTTACAACAGAACACAGTAATTTTACAGCTACTTTCCCATTGATATCAGACATCACTACTCAATCCCTTCATAGACACTTACACAACTCAACCTTGAAGATAACAAGATTAGAGCTGAAGGAGCTCGATACCTTGCTCAAGCATTACAACTGAACACAGTAATTTTGTAGCTACTCCTTCATTTATATCAGACATCATTACTCAATCTCTCCATAGACACTTACACAACTCAATCTTTCACGTAACGAGATTAGAGATGAAGGTGCTCGACATCTGGCTCAAGTCTTACAACAGAATACAGTAATTTTGCAGCTACTTTCCCATCCATATCAAATATCATTAATCGATTTCTCCTTAGACGCTTACACAACTTGACCTTTCGTTAAACAGGTTTGAAGCTGAAGGAGTTCGACAACTTGCTCAAGCATTACAACAGAATACAGTAACTTTATAGCTACTCTTTCATGTACATCAGGCATCACTACTCGATCTCTTCATAGACACTTACACAACTGAACCTTGAGAATAACATGATTAGAGCTGAAGGAGCTCGACACCTTGCGCAAGCATTACAACTGAATACAGTAATTTTGCAGCTACTCTTCCATCCATACCAGACATAACTACTCAATCTCTCTACAGACACTTACACAACTTAATCTTTACAATATCAAGATTGGAGATGAAGGTGCTCGATATCTTGCTCAAGCCTTACAACAGAACACAGTAATTTTACAGCTACTTTCCTATCCATATCAGACATCATTAATCGATTTTCCTTTAGACGCTTATACAACTCGACCTTTCGTGTAACGCCATTGTTGTAAACAGGCATTATTTCGGCAGTATAATGGAAACCAGAACTGGTTTGTGCATCTCTTTAAGATAAACTTTGTTCTTTTGTCTGAGAATAATAATTTTTTATGAAATAAACCGGACATTAACTTTGAGAGAAAGTATAATGGAAACGAAAATTCATAAGGATACCAGTGTTGCCATATTCAAAATTGTGACGTCAGAAATTTACTCTTAATAAAGTAGAAGTTTGTCAGATGATATTATTTGCAAAATAAAGAGGAGAATGAGGTGCTTTTTCTTTGAGATTTGATAAGTATATGATAATGGCGCACTATATATTGTTTATTGCCTTTGGTCCATCCAGATATTTGAAAAATATAAGCCATAGTGTTGTTTTTGGAAAAGTATATTGAGTGGCCTAAACATAAAAGTCGCGATTTTTTAGTGTCGTTAATATCTTGAAATGGATTGTCAATTAAAAGCATATTTTTTTTATCTTACAGCATATGTTATTGTATGGCGATCGCGACTATCTCGTTTCTTTCACTTCAATTGTATGATTTATTTGATGAATATTACGAATAATAATAATAAAGAAGTAAGGAAATGATGGAGAAAAAGAAACTGTGTCAAGGTAATCATGAAGGAAGAAAATTTTTTTTAAGCGTTTTCTTGAGATTATTCAGAATCGAAGATGAATTGTGATTGAGATACATACACAATAGTGAAGAAAAAAGAAGAATGCAGTTTGAATATGTCATGGTCATAGGGATATCAAGCTGAATTAAAAAAACAAAAATTTAGCATGGTTTAAATTGTTCGTCGTCGAGTTTTGAGAGAATTGATAGTTTCATGCATAATTGTTTCAGAATATTCTCACGTTGAACTTTCGAATTCAACATTGTTTTAGACAACCGGACCGGAGAGGGGAGGGCGTTTACTCCAAATTGTGTATACCAGTAGTTAATTTAAATTAACAGACGACTTAAATTATAACATTTAGTGACGAAAATTGAGTGATTTTTGTCTGAATGGAATTTCGACTAACAGTAACTTTGTATTCAAAACTAATAAGGCACTGATGCGTGATACGATTGTTTGCGTTCGTTCATAATTTTGCCGGTTTTTTAAAAATTTTTCCGGGATGTCACGAAATCGTTTATTGAAACAAGGTCAACAACAGATCTGTGTATTAACTCTTATTTGTAGTCAGTGTGGCATTTTCGTTCTAGGTGATTAACAGAATGAAGAGAAAAATGTGGGTATGAAATTTATCTACGATGATAGATGTCACTAGCATAAAGTTATTATAGACTCGAAAGTAATTAAATTTAAAGATTTTATAATCTAACAATTAGCTCACGGTCATCCTTTGTAATAAACAATTAAAATTAATTTACTTCGTTGGTACAATCGAAAGAGAGAGAGAGACTTACAAAATTACCTATTGGATAGAGACTTTGCTAAAAATTTCCCAAGATGGCTGCGTTTGGTGTTAGAACGATACGATACAAGTGCAAATACGCAGGATTTCATTTATTTTTGTTACTTTTGTATTGACTATTTTCAATGGATACTGATGAAGAATCTAGTTTTATTGCTCATTTACGTACAATTATTATTCTTGCCGCTCGAAATTCTTCATCGTCGGATATTGAAATCGATGCTATCGATAAAATCGTTGAAACAACAATAGATTTTCTCAAAAATATTCTAGAACAAATGGCAAAAGAAAATAAATCGACATCATTTTCACGATCAGATCTTCTAAATACGATTCGAGTGAGAAATAATCTCTAAATCTATATTTCGTTTACTTTTCTCTTTCTCTCTCTCTCTAGCTCAATTCACATTTAATACCTAATCGACAGTTATTTTTTTCGATGCTGGAAACAATAAATCATTTCTGAGATCATCGACTTTTCTCTCTTTTTCTTTGTAGATAATTTGAAAAAAAGATGGTTTTCATAAAGCCAGAAAGCGCTCTCAAACGAGCCGACGGTAGATTTCTCTTGATTATTTCGACCGTAAACTTTCATTTTGCTTTTCATTCTTAGAATTAATTGATGTTGGTAAAAAACAACGTGCTTTAGAAACGCTTCTCGAAGTGATCAAGTCACGTCGTCATCGAACATGGACGAAAATCCACGAACCTTTGATGGAGAAACTTCTCGAGCTCTGTGTCGACTTGAAAAAGAGCGTCGTAGCCAAAGACGCTCTTCATCAATACAAAACAATCGCACAGAGTGTTCGTTTCATCAAACAAATCATCGATTTGTCCTCAATTTTTCGTTTTCTAGGTTTCCGTTAAATCACTTGAAGATGTCATCATGAAATTTATCAAACTCGGCGAAGAACGTTGCACCAATGCTCGTGAAGAAGCGAAGAATGTTTGTGTTGAAATCGACGATTTAGAAGTTCTTCAAACTCCTGAAAGGTATTTATCTTGTCAAATTCATATTTTAACTCGCTACGAGCTCATTTTCTAGTCTCTTGCTGAGTGCAGTCAGTGGCGAATCGCAACAAGATCGTACGGATCGAGATATGCTCTCGCCGTGGCTGAAATTCGTCTGGGAATCTTATAAACAATGTTTAGATTTATTGAAAAACAACAATCGTGTTGAGAAAATCTATCAAGATGTTGCTCAAATGGGCTTTCGGTTCTGTCAGCAATATAACCGACGAACGGAATTTCGGAAATTATGCGAAACTATTCGTTCGCATTTGAGTCAATCGCAAAAATACTCTCAGCAAACCTACAGTGTCAACTTCCAATCAGCAGAAACTCAAGCCCTACACTTAGAGACACGTTTAGTTCAACTTGATACAGCGATCGAGATGGAATTATGGCAAGAAGCTTTCAAAGCCATTGAAGATATTCACACATTCACAACAATTTCGAAGAAAACACCTAAACCTCAGCAATTAGCAGCGTATTACAATAAGATAGCGTTGGTTTTTTGGAAGGCAGGCAATTATGTGTTTCATGCGACGACTGTTTTGAGATTGTATGTTCTGCATAAAGAACAAAAGAAGACGATTACACAAGAGGAATTGACACGATTGTCGACCAAAGCTTTGCTCTCGATTCTTTCGATTTCATTGCCTGCTCCTCGAACACAAATCGACGAACATTTAGAAACCGAAGAGACCATCAATGAAAAACAAAAGCGTTTGACAAGTTTACTCTCGCTACAACAAGTACCAACACGTGCGAGTCTCATACGTGATATGATTAAGCAAGGCGTTCTGAATTTTGTCTATCCGGAATTGAGAAATCTGTACGAATGGTTAGAAGTCGAGTTTCATCCATTACGTTTGTCAACGAAAATGGAAGAAGGCATTCAATTTGTTGAAAATCAACTTGCTCAACCTGAATATTCTCAATATATGCCTGCATTACGTGATGTAACGGTTGTTCGTTTGCTCCAGCAAGTGTCTCAAGTTTATCAAACCATCGAACTCTCGCGTTTTATCAGTCTGGCACCGCAAATCGACCGACATCGTCTCGAAAAAATCATCGTCAACGCTGCGAAAAACAACGACGTTCAAGTTCATATCGAACACAAACTTCAAGCTTTGAAATTCGGCACTGATCTCAATGTTTCATCGGCACAGCTCGATGGAAAAACCAACGTCATTCAAAAAATGCCGAATGAACAAATTCGAAATCAATTGATTTCGATTTCACGGGCGTTGTACTCGTGCATGGAAATCGTCAATGATAAATTCACTAAAGAACGTAACGATAAACTTCGACGTGACATCGCAGCGACTTATCAACGCGATGAGCCGACGCAGAGAAAAGAAATTCTCAAACGTCGTGAACTAATCGAACGTTACAAAGAAGAAAAGGAGAAAGAATCGAAAGATCGAATCCGACAAGTCGAATTGGCGACGAAAACTCGGCAAGCCGAACGAGATGAAGAAGAAAAAGCTCGACGTGAGGCCGATCAACAACGTCGACAACAAGAAGCCGCTGTCGAGAAAGAACGAGAAGAACACCGACTGGCGATGAAAGTTGCGATTGACAAACTACGTGAATCACACATCGGACGAAAGATTATCCTCGTTGTTGGCGAAGACGAACTCTACAAATGCGATCCGAATTCCATCAATGCGTTGCATATCGACGCTGTAATCAAACACAGCCGAGAACAGAAGGAAAAACTCAAAGTTCAATACAAAAAAGTCGATTTTTTTGTTCGAGCGATGCATGAAGCCGAAATTCCGTTGCTGCAAAAGCAAGCCGAAGAGGAAACCAACCGACGACGAGAGATTCAACAAGCGGAACGAGTCCGTGCGATCGAAAAACGCGAGCGGCTCGTGCGAATGGACGCGGATAAGAACGAGTTTCTGCAATCGATTCGCGGACAACGACACGAGGATTTCGTCGAGCAAATGAAAGAATACAACGAGCGTTTGAAAGTCGCTCGAGAAGAGGCGTTGAAACAAAAACGTCAAGAATATGTCGAGAAGAAGAAACAAGAGTTTCGACGAGATCGAGCGCTGAAAAAACAACAGAAAGCTGATGAGAAGAAGAAACAATTGGAGGCTGAAGAACGACGAAAAGAACAGGAGCGTTTGGCGAAGAGACGAGCGATTGACGAAGAAAACCGAAAAAAACTCGATGAACAAACGAGAAAACAACGAGAACGAGAAGAAGAAATCGAACGGCGATTGCAAGCGGAGAAAGAAGCAACTGGAAATGCGAACGTTCGACGAACTGCTGGGCCTTCGCAAGATAAAGACAAAACCGAGAGGTTTGACTTTTCGTCAGGAGAAAAAGTTTTGAGTTTGGTTTGCGTTTTTTTAGTCGACCGTGGCGTCGTCAACCGAGAGAAAACGATGAAAATCAATCGAACCAAGAAGCTTCCAGCAATTCGGCGTCAAACGAACCGTGGCGACGAAGACAACCAACAGCAAGTTCGTCGCACCAACCGTCGAAGAGTTCAGAAACATCAGACAACTGGCGAACCGTTGAAAAGAAACGGACTAATCCGTACAGTCAAATGCAAATTTCTCTCGCAAAGATTTGTGTTTTTTTTTCGGTTTTAGATCGAGACCTGGCAACGATCGTCCGTCACAACAACAACGTTCGGATGAAGGAGCTGCTTATCGAGCCAAACCACGTACCGGTGATGATCAACGAAGTGGTGGCGGTGCTGCTCGTGGTCAACAGTCGAGTCGAGCTGATGAATCAACAAGTTGGCGAGTTCGGGAACGAACACGTATCGACAGGTTCGATTTTGCTTTGGAATCAAATTCCGTTCGATTTGCTTTTGTTTTTAGTTGGCGTGCGAATGACGATCAGGAAAACGACGATCGACCTTCAGCCAGCGGCGGTGGCGGTGGTTCAGGATTCGAGAATCGACGTCGACAAAACCAAAACTAATCGAGTGAAGATAAGTGATCCCATCTCGTTATTATTTCAAATCTTTGTTGTTGGTTTTTCTTTTCTTTTTTTTAAATTTTAATCATCTATTCAATTGATTTCCGTGTCTGTGTCTTTCGTGCTTATTTTAACCTAATCAAATAATTATTTTTATCCATTAATTTGTCCTTTTCCTCTCGTTTTATTTTTTGTTGCTAAGAAAGAACCGAATATCTTATTAACAAAATAAACTTCTTAGTCTTTGTTTTTCTATCAAAATCGAATTGAGTTTGCAGATGTCTCGATATTTGTCTACCTTCGTCAAATTCAATGTTAACATGCAAAAGAACTTAGAACGTCTTTCATTGATCTCATTTCAAAATGATCGAACATTGAAAAAAGTTCAACAAACAATTCAATCAACTGAACTCATTCATCAGGCCAATGTCAGTCAACTTCAACCGTTGTATACGCTCGTTGAAACAGAAATTTGCCCATTGAGACAAACAGACGCCGTTTCAGAAGAGAAAACTTTGCCAGTAAAACAAGTTCTGCAAAATGCGGCGAATACGTATGAAGATTATTTAGTTGCGCCGATGATTGGCAAACGGGACTCGCAAACTGTAGAAAAAGTTGATAAAACTCGATTATAAAAAAAACAACAGCTATTCGTTCTTTTTTTGTTTATTAATAAAAAAAACAAAAGGTTTTCTTTGACGTTTTTGTAGATGAATAATACTCTCGTATCCGATCGACTTTTATTGACATTTGTTAATGTTAAACAACGTCTCGAATGTTTGCTCAGTATTTGTCGTATCCATGAGAAACCCATGTGGACAGGTGAAGATGATTGCGGCGAAGATTGTCGATTTTTTGGACCCTATCAGTCAGATATCGAAGAATTAGAAAAATCCATCAATCAAATCTCATCTCTAATCGAAAATCTCCAACATGAAAAAAGCGAAAACGAAGAAGATAAACCCATGCCGGACTATCCTCTGTGTGAAAACAGATGGACATTGAATAAAATCGATGAAATCGATGACGAACATCCGTTTGATTTAACAATTCTCGCTCAACTCAGCAAATATGCTTACAATTCTGATGAAAATTTAGATCAAATCAATTCTCACGAAGATCTTCAACAAATCGATTCAATTTTAACGAACACAATCAATCTTCTCGATCTGCCTCCAGAAATTCTCCTTCACATTCTCTCCTATTTATCTCCATTCGATCTTGTTCATAGTCTCGCTCCGACTTGTCAGTATTTCGCTAGTTTCATTCTCACACGTGTTTATTCTCATTTGAAACTTTCGAAAATCATCTCCGTATTTGATGTTACTCAAATGCTTGGCTATTTGCCCTATCTTCAATCGATAACATTCGCTGATTGTCACGATGAAATCAGCGTTCTGACTTGGTCGATTTGGTTCGATCGAATCGCTCAAATCTCATCGAATCTTCAGCAAATCACCTTTCAAAATACTCTTCTCTCGCCGATAATTATCTGTTTAATTGTCGAATATTTCTCTCATTCATTGCAAACAATTGTTTTCAATTATCAACAAACGAAAGCCTACGAAAAATTCGACTTAATTCTCGCGTTATTTGCCAATGAAAATATTCAATTGAAACGTTTCACTGCATCGTATCAGTTAGGAATAACAAATTTTGGGATTTTACAATTGATTGATAATCTAAAAACGATTGTTGAGTTGAATTTACTTTATATCGAAGCAATTAGCGACGAGTAAGAGAAGTTGTTGTTGATAGAAAATCTGTTTTTTCTTCTTCTTTTATAGAACAGTGAAATATTTATGTGATAAACATCATCCGTATTTAGAAATTCTTCGAATTGATGGCGCTCGTTTGACTGATAAAGCTCTTGATGATATTGATCAATGTCGAAGACTAAAAGTGATTATGATTGAATTCTGTACGAGATTAACTGGCTTGAATTTTCATATATTTCAAGTAAATTGATTCGTTTTGTTTTTATGTTTTGTTTTTTAAAATTGAATTTCAATAGAATTTTGATAATTTACGAGAATTATGTCTATCGAAATTACCCGATATTCCGCTTGAATCTTTTCAAATTCTCTTCAACGGAAATCATATTTTCAAGCAGTTAACTCGACTTAAACTCGGCGAATGTCATTCAATAGACGATGTTTGCATTCAATCAATGATCAAAATGTACGTAATTACATTTGATTGAGCAAAAAATTTCATTTTTATTTCATTTCTTTCAAGGTGTCCTCGTCTAACTGATTTCAGTTGTACGTGGGCGTACAATTTGACCGATGAGAGTTTCAATGAAATAGTCATTCATTGTCAATATCTTCGACGTTTGTCATTAGTTGGCTGTCATTTAATTCGTGGTCAGATTTTAAATGATGTTCCTTGGAAATATTTATTTCAAATTGAATATTTTAATTTCGAACATTGTATTAAAATTGATGACGAAGTTTTAGTTGAATTATATCGACGATTACTACGGTTCGCGTGTCGATGAAAATGGATAAAAATGTCGATTGTTTTCTTTTGTGTGTGTGTGTGTGTGTGTATTCTTGTATTCAATGTCAGAGGAAAAAAAAAGACGAAATGAATAAATCTTTTTAAACGACCAATTAATATTTTTTGTTCACAGTTTATATAGAATTGATTTCGATGTTATATTCATAAAATGAGGCGATTACTTTTATTTGATTCGATAGAGAAAAGAATACGAGTCCTTGTCCGTGAAGGTCGTTTGTAATTATCTGTTTTTTTTTAAATATTTTAATAATTACATTTGTTTTAATGTCAATGTTCAATAATGTTATGCATGAACGATTCAAATCGACCGTGCCATGTTCAAATTGAATAGAGTCATTTATTTAAAAAAGTGTCTACAGAGAACACATAAGTTTTATCAAAATGAATAAGTGGTCAACATCATTACCATCGATTATTTCGTTATGTAACGATGTACAGTTCAATTTCGAGCCGATGTTTTTACAACAATCACCGCCGTCGACAGTGTCGTCAGCGTCACCACAAGGAAATCTGCCGAGTAGTCGCGCATCGTTGACAGATCTGTCGGCACTCATTCAAACTCAACAACCATTTGCAAATTACGATCATTTTACGAAAAATAAACAAGCAACACCATTCTATGATCCACCGATTCAAAGCAATGTTTCTCCACATGCAAAATTTGTGCCCAATGACGAATTACTTCAATCGTTAGTTGCCTATGCCGATAGTTTTGAATTAGATTCATCGGTTTACTCAATTCCAAATGAAAAACATTTGCCCACACTAACAGCCGCGTCGCTTCTCAATGGTCAAACATCATTGAGACGACGAACACAATCATCAACAACACATTTAACATCGTTTATCGAACAGAATCAATTAACACGACATAAAAGTTGTGAGGACCTCTCAGTTTCATGTTCGATAACAAGTTCAACGAGTAAACCAACGACAATCTTTCGACGAAATGAACAACTAACTAAAGCTAATGAAATGAAATTCGTTCCATCGAAATCTCATCCTCAATTTTTTTTTGCAACGAAAGCAGATACAAAAGCCAGTCAACAACATTTATTAGAATCCAATCCGAAAGAAAATCCAATCGAAGATCCAATGACAACGACAACTGCATCGAAAGTTGAATGGCATTTTTCATCGGATACAATCACAGAATTTAATAACTACGAACCAACGACAAATATCGGAGATATTAATATAAATTATTTGAAAGATCTCGAACGATTTTCTGCACTAACTGCATCGATGGATTTTTCTCCTGAAATTTCCACGAGTATTCCATCGACATCGGCATTACCTCCGCCGCCAGTTGTCATACGAAAAAAGAGCAAAGATGTTCGATTGAGACAGAAAGTTGATATACAGCTACTTCGTCCGCCAACACCTCCAACACCAGCTCCGATTATTATCCGAGAAATTCGTCCTCGACCTCCACCATCGAATAAACCGCCAATAATCCAACAAAAACTAGAAGATACTAGTCAAATTCATCTATCCAAAACCCCATCACCGATTATCATTCGTGAACGACCACCACTTCCGCCCAAACAAAACTTCGCATCGAAACCAACTATTCTCTATCGACGTTTGCCAACTCCGCCGCCGTCACCGCCTGCAGTAATCGTCGAACGTCTCCGACCTCATGTATCTGCAGTTATTAAAAAACCACCGCCTATTTTACTCGAAAAATGGCTGCCCTATCCGCCTGAACAACAACGACAGATTATCTACGAACGAGCGTCACCATTGCCAACACGAAATTCGAATTATTCTCATGATCAGGGAAAGAAAATCATTTTCGAATACGATCAAGTCAATGTTATTGTTAATAAAGACATTAAACAACGTCGAGATATCAAACGTGTTAGTCCAACGGAATATATGAAACAATATGGAAATTCATTTTGTTCACATGAAACACTTCAACATATCCTATCGAATAGGACGTGTTCGTCACAAGTACATCGATTTTCATGTTTTGATTAACGAAATTTTGTTTTTATTTGAAGGTAAAAAACGAACGACCGAAGTCATATTATCAGCAGCATCATTATGAAAATTATTCACCGATGTTTCATTGATTGAGAACGATTTCCATTAGGACGAAATCATCGATTTTGTCCTAGTTTATTCGAATAAAACAATTTTATATTTTTCTTCTATTGACAAAGACTTCAATTTGAGTTGATTTCGAGAAGAATCTTTTATATAATTATATTTATTTTTAAAATGAATAATTAGTTTTGAAATTACAGAGAAAAAGAAAATAATCGCACAGAAAATCGGTTTAAATATCTTGCTTAATAATATTTTAAATCATTGAATTAATGGAGAACAATTGGTGTTTTTGGAACAGTCACTGGTTTACCGACAACTTTTCCATGACCAACAGCAACATGTCGATGACCACCATGACGATGACCAAGACCATGATGATGACCGACATTAGTTCGATGAACGGCTGGTTTAAGAAGAGAGTTTCCTTGTGGCATAACGGGTCTTTTTGGAACATTGAATCCAGTAACTGGTACTGCACGTTTCAATAAACGTCGACCAGGCCAAGCATCGCCACTAAGTTTACCCCAACTATCAGATTGACCAGCAACTATCGAGAAAATGAAGAAAAAAAAATAGATTCGAACGAATGATTACGAAAGTCAATTAGTATTAATACAAACCTATTTCGAAGAAGTTGGAAACACATAGAAGAACTAATCCAAAGAAAATATATTTGAAAACACTTGAAGCGTTCATGTTTATAAATCGATTAGTTTTTCTAAACAAGAGATAAAAAACAACATGTTTTAATAGTCAAAACAAGTAAAAACATACCGAATACGAAATAGAATTTGTGCGATGTATTATGATTATTCGAACGATTAAAAGTACTATTTATACTAAACCAGAACAAAGAATACATCGAGATATATCCAGGTCTTCGGCATATATATTCGTTTAGTCGAACGAAATGCTTTTTCTCGGCTGACGAGATAACTACTATCTTCACTTTGTTCTCTCGAATTCTTTTCTAAATAATATCAATGCGAAAAGATGATTCTCGAACATGATTTCGTTCGAGAATATTCAATAGTCATGAAAAACAAAGATACATCAAAGCTAAATTTGTTCTGTCATATACCTTCACATTTTTATTTAAAAAAACGAACGTTAACCGATGCTCATAAAATATATATGTGTGATTACAAATGCCAAATAAAAAGAGGAGAAGAACAATCTATCTGATTTACCACCAACAAAAGAAGAAGACAAAGCAAAAGTTTAACTTTCATCGAGCTTAACAATTATTTCTTTTTTGTATTTCCACTTGCGGCTAATTTTTGATCGACATTATTCAGTTGAGTTTTCAATGAATCGAGATTGGATTCATAGGTTGCTTTTAATTGTTTTAAAAGTTGATCATTGGCATCGAGTGATGTTTTCAATGCTTGCTGTTCGGCTTCATAATGAGAAAGTGCTGAACTAAATTGAAACGCTAAAAGTACAAACAAATTTGTTCGTTTTTTTATTTTATTTTAATAAGATTCAACCTTGTTGATGAAGTTCATTGAGCGCAATTAAACGTTGTTGAATAATTGGTAAATTCGAAGCCATCGTTTCCCAACGTGACATCATGTCGAACAGTTCGACAGCCTAAAGGCCAAGGTCATTGTTTTTGGTCAATCAATTCGTTTGTTTTTACTTTGCTTTGTTTGTCTTGTTCATCAACAGCTGTTTTTTTCTCGTTAATAGCATTTAATCGAGCAAGAACATTGCTTAATTTAGCCTCGATATGTTCGACATTGGTTCCGTCGAGTAAATTAACACGAGTCGTTAATTGTTCAAGTGAAGTCTAACAAAAAAAAACATAGTAATTAAATTTGTTTTGGTAGAAGTTTAATTACTGATAATGATTTGGAATCAATCTGAAAATGGAAAAAAATCAAATCAAAATCTACGAATAATTCGAATCGATTTATCTTACTGATTGAGGTTCGTTAATACCAATTAAATTTTCAAGTTTCGAAACTTTTTGTTCGAGTTCCGACAGCTAAACAATTGGAAATTATTTTCTTTTTCGAAAATCTCAAATTTATTCTTACTTGCAGAGCAGATGTCGATGAATTGCTGACCGTAGCTGGATTGATATATAACTTAAACGTATCAGCATTCGTTTGCCCTCCATTGGACTTTTTGGCCTCTTGTTTCGAAGCTGTTAATTTTGTTAATAATGTACTGCAAAAAAATAGACATTCAATTGAAATGAAATCGAATCATCGTCTTTCACCTTGTATCACGTCCATTTAGAAGAAATTTTGCTCCATAAACTTTCGATGTATGTTCTTGCAATTGTTGAATATGTTGAACAAGTGCATTGAGATTTTCACTTTCTTCTTGGCTGAGTCCATCTTTCGATGTCTAAAAACCGAGATATCAATTATCCAATCGAGTTGTTCGTAGTTACTTGATTGAATTCTTCTTCGAGTTCTTGTAGTTCAGCCATTAAACGTTTATAACGTTCGATTGGAGTTTCAGCTTCATGTTCAGCATACTATTCAAACAAACAAATAATCATCAATCTTTTTCTTTTTTCTACAAACGTTTTGATAGATTCCATGTTGAACATAACCTCGAGCCTTTGTCGAATCATCTGCAAAGTCTATTTAACAACAAAAAAAAAACATCACTCGTTTTCAAAGATATTTTAATCGGCACATACTCGCAGCTTTTCCGTTAAGATATTTTCCATTAAGTGTATCGTGAACTTCTTTCGAATTGATATCAAATTGTGCAACAGAATCGGTATTATCCTGGCCAACTTCTTGGAATGGCTCGCTGATCGGATAATCGGGCGTTTCAAAACAATCCGGTTGATCATTTACAATTCCCGGTAGATTGACGTAATCAAGTTTTTTCATCATCTTGATAATCTAGAAAAAAAAACAAACGAAACACATCATCAACATGTACAACATCAACAAATGAGATTGATTTGAAAACGAATTCTCTTTTTGAAATCATTCATTCCGAAAAATAAACCAAATAGAGTAAATACATATCACGTGTTGTATGATAGATCGTATATGTATTGAAAATAAACAAAATCATTTGAGACAAA
>ERZ778020.2296-NODE-2296-length-14217-cov-19.926705_pt1 | contig 14217 bp, 10 predicted proteins | sample MGYA00375750_ERZ778020 | MGnify/ENA primary metagenome ERZ778020 (study PRJEB29350, sample SAMN05389818) | bioreactor metagenome | isolation source: Ammonium sulfate bioreactor | place: South Africa: University of Cape Town | collected 2014-03-17 ...
AGCCGCCGCGCCAGCCGCACCGGCAGCGGCTGCAACACCGATTCCTCCATGCGCTCGCTCATCCAGCGGATGCGCTGGCACAACAGTTCGATCAGCTTCACCGCGACTTTCGGCTCACGCTCCAGATGCGCAAGGAAATCCTCGCGGCGCAGAACGAATAACTCGGTCGGCTCGCCGGCGGTGGCGTCCGCCGTGCGGCTCTGGCCGTCGAGCACCGCGACCTCGCCGAACAGATCGCCGGGGCCGAGGAAATTCAGCGTCAGCCGCGAACCGTCGGACGCGCCGGTCTCGATCCGGATCTGCCCGCGCCGCACGCCGAACAGCGCATCGCCGTCGTCGCCCTTCTGGAACAGCACCTCCCCGCTCGCGAGCTGCTGCGTGTGACAAAGGCCCGAGATGCGTTGCAACTCGGCTGCGTCCAGTTCGGCGAACATCGGATTCATCTTGAGAATGACGGCAAATTCGGCCTGTTTGCTCATTGCTCTCCTGTTCCGATGCAAGACCCGCGCAGCTCTTACCGCTGATCGATTGCGCGAGTGTGTCACAGGTCACACTGGTTTGCAGCCCTTTTACACTATTCCTACATTGTCGGGACATTCGGTCGCGCTGGCGCGTTGTGTTCGACGCGCATTGAACCCGGCGGCAGGCAGCGCCGACATCTCAAGTTCCGACATATGTTTCGCGAGGCCGGATTTCCGCATGAAAATTGTCAAACTCGCCGGCGCCGTGATCGCGGCTGTTGTCCTCGTCGCTGTGATCGTTCTCGCGCTCGGCATTCCCTCCGGAATGATGACGTCGGCGATCCAGGCGCGAGTCGAGGGCGCGACCGGTTACCGGATCGAGATCGATGGCACCACCCGCATCGCTTTGTGGCCGACTTTCCATCTCACGCTCAACGACATCACGCTGGACCGACGCGCCGGCTCAGAGGCCGCCGAACGCATCGAGGTCGCGCAAGCGCGCGTGGAGATGCCGTTTGGAAGTTTGCTGTCCGGCAAGCCGATCATCACCGGCCTCACGCTCGAAAAACCGGTCGCCTACCTTCCGTTGCTGCGCGAACGTACGGCGGCGAAAACTGCATCGGCAAGCAACGATGGCGCGCCGACGTCCGCATCCGACGCAGCACAGGTTCGGATCGATCGCATCACCATCAACGATGGCGCGCTGGTGTTCGCCAACCCGCGCGACAAGGTCGAGGATCGTATCGAAGCGATCAATGCGATAGCCGCCATCGGCGCGGACCGGCAACTCACGGTGAAGACCACTGCCCGAAGCGGCGCGCACACGCTCAAGCTCGACCTCCGCGCGGCGCTGCCGGGCGATGCGGCGGCGCGCCGCAATGTGCCGGTGGAATTGACGTTCGAAGCGCCAAGCCTGCTGGCCGAGACACTGACCGCAAAGGCCGACGTCCGCATCGCCGGCGCCATGATGCGGATCAACGGCGTCACCGGCACACTCGGCGGCAAACCGTTCACCGGCTGGGCCTCGGTCGATCTCGCCAGCAAGCCACTGGTGAAACTCGATCTCGATATTCAGGACCTCGCTATCGGAAAGCCGGCGCAAGCCGCAACGCAAGTGTCCGCGACATCGTGGAGCGATGCGCCGTTCGACCTTCGCGGCCTGAACTATGTCGATGCCGACGTCCGCATCTCCGCCGCGCACCTCGCCTACGGCGATCTTCAGATCGCACCGTTGGCGTTCGGCGCGACGCTCGATCGCGGCACGCTCACGGCAAAGGTCGAGAACCTCGGCGCCTATGAAGGCCTCGCCAACGGCACGTTGACTTTGGATGCATCGGGCGCGACGCCGCGCCTCACTTTGCAGGGCGACCTCGCCGGCATTCGCGCGTTGCCGCTGTTGTCCGGGCTTGCCGATTTCGACCGGCTGGAAGGCAAACTGCAAGCGAAATTCACGGTGCAGTCGTCCGGCAACAATGCCCGCGCGATGATGTCGAATCTCGAAGGCACCGCCTTCCTCGATTTCCGCGACGGAAAAATCCGCGGCATCAACGTCGCGCAGATGATCCGTTCGCTTACCGCCGGCACCTTGAACGGCTGGCAGAGCGACGAGGTGCAGGCCACCGACCTGTCGCAACTCAGCGCCTCGTTCCGCATCGCGCAGGGCAAGGCCGAAACCGCCGACATCGCGCTGGTCGGCCCGCTGGTGCGGATGAAGGGCGGCGGTACCGTCGATCTCGGCGCCAAGGCGCTGGCGTTGCGGGTCGAGCCCAAACTGGTGATGTCGCTCGAGGGTCAGGGCGGCGCCGCCGATCCGGTCGGACTCGGCATCCCCGTGATGATCGAGGGACCATGGGCCGCGCCGCGGATCTATCCCGACATGGCCGGCATCCTCGACAACCCCGACGCGGCCTATGCGAAGCTGCGCGAGCTTGGCCAGGGCCTGTTCGGCACCGATCCCGACAACAAGACCGGCAGCGGCGTTGCCGGGAAAGCCCTCGGCGAAACGCTGGGCGGCATGATCCAGCAGGGGCTCGGCGGATCGCAGCCGCAGCAACCCGGCAGCGCCCCCGACAAGCAGGATGCGCCCGCCGGAACGGACGGCGCTTCCGCCATCAACGGCATCCTCAAGCAGCTGTTCGGACGCTGACGCTCGCCTCGACCTAACCATACCGGCAACACCGGCACCCGCTTCCGCCAAATTGTGTTATAGCGTTTTCGAGCGAAGTGGATGCCGGTTCGCGTCAAGAAAACGCGTCAAAACAAGAATCTGGAGCCCCATTCCGATTCTATCGGAATGGAAATGGCTCTGGAGCTTTGCCTCCGATGGACTCGGACGCGCGCATCTCATCATTTGCACGCGGTGGATCACGACGCGAAGCGGCTGGCGCTTCGCCGTGCATGAGGAACGGAATGGCCGGGCAACACGACAGGGGCTGGTGGCGGCGCGGCGGCCTGTTCGCCAAGTATGTCGCGTCGCTGGTCGGCCTGGTGCTGTTCGTGCTTGCTATCAACGCCGCGCTCGAAACGTGGATGATCTATCGCGAGACCCGGACCAGCCTGACCGCCGCGATGAACGACAAGGCGGAAGCGACCGCGCGCCGCATCGCGCAGTCGATGTCGGATCTCGAACGGCAGGTGAGCTGGGTCACGCGCGCCAGCGTCGCCACCATCGAGCAGCGGCAGAGCGACTACGCCCAGCTCCTCAATCAACAGCCTTCGGTGAGCCAGATATTCAAGCTCGACGGCACGGGCCGCGAGCAGCTCCGCGTGACGCGCGGCACGGTGACGCGCGACAGCGGCGCCAATTTCTCGCGCGATGCCGCCTTCACGCAGGGCGTCGCCCGCGGCGCGACCTTCGCACCTGCCGTCTTCCGCGACGATCAACCTTTCATGTCGATCGCGGTGGCGCATTCGGGACGCGACGCCGGCGTCACCGTCGCCGAGATCGACCTGCGCTTTCTTCGCGATTTCGTCGAGGCCGCGCAGATCGGCAAGCACACCACCGCCTATATCGTCGATCCCGCCGGCCGCGTGCTGGCGCATTCCGGCTCCACGCGTCTGGTCGGGCAGGACTGGGCGACGTTGCCGCAGATCGCCGCGCTGTTAAAGCCTGGCGGGGCGCCGCTCGACGCCGGCACGGCGCCGGACGGCCAGTCCGTCCTCACCGCCGCGCAGAGCGTGCCCAAGCTCGGCTGGTTCGTGGTGTTCGAACAGCCGACCAGCCAGGCGCTGGCGCCGGTGCGCGCTTTGTTGCTGCGCATCGCAGCGCTTGCCGCCCTCGGCCTCGCGGTGGCGATACTCGCCGGCATCCTGCTGGCACGCCGGATGGTGGGACCGATCAACGCGTTGCGCTCGGGCGCGCGGCGTCTCGGCGCCGGCGATTTCGATCACCGGATCGCGGTGAAGACCTCGGACGAACTGGAGGAGCTTGCCGATCAGTTCAACAGCATGGCCGGCGAACTGCAGGAAACCTATTCAGGGCTGGAATCCAAGGTCGTGGAGCGCACTCGCGATCTGGCACGCTCGGTCAAGGAACTGGCGAGCGCGCGCGACACCGTGCAACGTCAGGCCGACAAGTTGCAGGAGCAGACCGACCAGTTGCAGCACTGGAATCGTTCGCTCGAAGAACGCGTCGAAAAGCAGCTCGGCGAAATCGAGCGCATCCGCCGACTGGAGCGTTTTCTCGCGCCGCAGGTGGCGCAGCTCATCGCCTCCTCGGACGGTCACGATTCGCTGCTCAACAGCCATCGCCGCGAAGTGACGGTGGTGTTCTGCGATCTGCGCGGCTTCACCGCCTTCACCGAAAGCTCAGAGCCGGAAGAGGCTATGAACGTGCTGCGCGAGTATCACGCGGCGCTGGGCGAATCGATCGTCCGCTACGAAGGCACGCTCGATCGCTACGCCGGCGACGGCGTGATGATCCTGTTCAACGCGCCGCTGCCGTTCCCCGATCACGCCGAGCGCGCGGTCAGGATGGCCATCGAGATGCGCGACAATATCGGGGTGCTCAGCCGCAAATGGCGCAATCGTGGCCATAACCTCGGCTTCGGCGTCGGCATCGCGGTGGGCTATGCGACGTTGGGGCAGATCGGGTTCGAGCGGCGCCTGGAATACGCGGCGATCGGCAGCGTCACCAATCTGGCGTCGCGGCTGTCCGACGAAGCCAAGGCCGGCCAGATCGTCGTCAGCCAGCGCGCCTACGGCATGGTGGATTCCCTCGTCGAGGCAAGACCGCTCGCGCCGCTCAACCTCAAGGGTTTCCATCATCCGATTCCGGCGGTGGAAATCCTGCGCTGGCGCGGGGCGCAGACCGAAACCGATTCACCCGCGCAGCAATCGAGCCGTGCATCCTGAACGCAGAGCGCGCGGCGGCCGACCAAGTTCTTGAGAGACGGCCCGCGATCCTCCGCGGTGCCAGTGATGCCCCCTTGATGCCCCTTGGCGCTGGCGTGCCGCTTCAATAGTCTCTGCCGGCGACGACCCGTTCATTTCAACCGGAATCCCTTTGATGACATGCATTGCCGCACTGTTGCCGTTCCGGCGGCGATTGGAACGTCCCGCCCGGGCGCTGCTGGCCGTTGCGGCGCTCTTCGCCGCGCCGCACGCTGCGCTGGCCGCCACCGAGGCGCCGAGCAACGCGGCGGCGGTGACAGTCTTCACCACCGCGAAGTCGTGTTTCTCGGACATCGTCGATGCGTTCGGCCTGCTGATCCCGCGCGAGGAGATCGCGGTGCGCCCGGACCGTCCCGGCCTGAAAGTGCAGGAGGTGTCGGTCGATCTCGGACAAACCGTCACCGCCGGGCAGCCGCTCGCCAAACTCGCCCAGCCCGAGGGCGGCAGCGTTACGGTTCAGGCGCCGGCCGCCGGCCTGCTCAGCGCATCGACCGCCGTGGTCGGGGCCGTCGCGTCCGGCAAGGGCGAAGCGCTGTTCAAGATCATCACCGGCAACGAGTTCGATCTTGCCGTGCGGGTGCCGACCCGCGACCTCGCCAAGTTGAAAGTCGATCAGCCCGCGACCATCCGGATCACCGGCATCGACGATCTTCAGGGCAAGGTGCGCCAGATCGGCGCCACCGTCGATCCCAACAGCCAGCTCGGCATGGCCTTCATCGGGATCACCACCCGGCGCGCGTTGCTGGTCAACGCCTCGGGACGGGCGTCGATCAAGACCGGCGAAAGCTGCGGCGTCTCGGTGCCGCTGACCGCGATCCTCTACAGCAGCGCCGGCACCGTGGTGCAGGTGGTGCGGCGCGACCGGGTCGAGACCCGGCGCGTCGAGATCGGCCTGATGGCGAGCGGGCGGGTGGAAATCCGCGAAGGCCTGTCGGAGGGAGAAACGGTGGTGACGCGCGCCGGAGCGCTGCTCCGCGAGGGCGATCCGGTGCGGCCGATCATGGCCGATACCGCGACGAAATAGGCAGAACGCTTACAGCGACCTCAGCCGCGACGCAGTCCGACGGCGCTCAGCTTCCCGCCTTGGCCAGATTGGCCGGGGTCGCATTGCGAAAATGCACGTCTTCCAGCAGCGACGACGACACCGAGGGAACCTGCTTGCCGTTCGACGCCTGCGACACCGCCATCCGGGTCTTGTTGAAGATGGTCGCGGCGTCCGCCGTGGGCGAATTGAGATTGTTCAGCAATTCCGCCACCACGGTGCTGTTCTGGCCGATGGCCTCGTCGATTACCTGACCCGGCGCGGCCGAGGACAGCACCAACGCATTGTCCGGCGCGTTGATCGGCGCAAGGCCATGGGAATAAGACCGGAACCGGCGCTCGTAGGGATTGCGACGCGAGGCGTCGACCACCACCAGCTTGGCGCGGGCGCCGCGCTGCTTCATCGCCGCCAACACCGACTCGATGCTGGTGCCGTCGCGACGAACGTCGGAGGCCTTCCAGATCGCGGCATCGACGGGGATCATGTAGCTCTCGCGGCCGACCTGAACGCCGTAGCCGGCGAAGAACAGCATGGCCACCGACTCGGGGCGGATCTTCGCCTTGAGCCGCTCGACCGCGCCGCGCAATTCGCTTTTATCAGCGTTTTCAACGGTTTCGACGTCGAACCCGTCGCGCTGCAGGGCCGCGCTCAGGGCGCGGGCATCGTTGACCGGCTGGGCCAGCGGGGCATTGGCGTCGGGATACCGGCTATTGCCGATCACCAGCGCGACCTTGGCGGGGCCGTTTGCGGCCACCGGGGCGACCGCCGCGACCTTGGTCACATCGGCTGCGCGCTTGTAGAGGGCGGCGTGGGCGCCGATCGCCAGCGACAGGGTGCCGACCATGACCGCGAGCAGGGTTGCCGACCGGCGGGATACGCGAAAGTTTCGTATTTTCATGGGCGGACATTTCCCGTCGTCATCCGTCGCGTCGACATAAGCGCGCCGGTACTCGCATCGGTGTATGGGTTGTCGGAGGTTTTGCCGACCAATTGTGCTCGATTTGCGGCACTGCGGTATAATAAACGGTTACCGTTTTTCGCGCCTCCGTGACAACCCCCGAATTATTTGTCGAACACCGCCTTGCAGGCTGCGCTCAGGCTGGCCTTCTGCTTGCGCATGCAGGCGGTGATGCCCGGAATGTTCGGGATTTCGCTGCTGCACAGCCGGAAGGCGTCCGGGGTGCAGGCGATGCGCTGCTCACTAGTGTAGGCGTTCGCCGCCTGGGCGAAGACCGTGAGGGAACCGGCCACCGCCAGACTGGTGAGGACGGTGCGGATGCTGAGCTTGCTGGAAACCTTCGACATGACACTCTCCCTTTGGCTTGGCTTGGCTTGGCTTGGCTCGGCTCGGGCTTGACGGGGGCCTGGCCGACGCGTCGGCGCCGCCTGTTACTTGTCGAACACTGCCTTGCAGGCCGCGCTCAGGCTGGCCTTCTGCTTGCGCATGCAGGCGGTGATGCCCGGGATGTTCGGGATTTCACTGCTGCACAGCCGGAAGGCGTCCGGAGTGCAGGCGATGCGCTGCTCGCTGCTGTAAGCGTTCGCCGCTTGGGCAAAGACCGTGAGGGAACCGGCCACCGCCAGGCTATAGAGGACGGTGCGGATGCTGAGCTTGCTGGAAACCTTCGACATGACACTCTCCCTTGGCTGTGGGCCGTTCCGTCTGGAGTGGCCGCGTTTGATGCCCCCACAATGCAGTCGTCCGCGCTTCTCCACAGTGATGGACATCACATTTGAAAAGCCGCCCGCTTCGTGACAGCTTTCAGGGGTTCGGGGAGACATGCGGGCAGCCTGTCCCGGCCATCGAGGCCGGCACATCGGGCAAGGACAGCAGGGCGGAAAACCAATTGACGGATGTGCGGTATTTCGCCGGCGCCGCCTTTCGCGCGCTCACGGCGAGCAAGGACGGTCCCTCGCTCTACGACGTGTGCGATCCGCTGTTGCGCGGCGCCCGCGGCAAGCCCGCGCCCGGCGACGCGCATCTCGCGCAGTTCTATCGGACCGCATTGGGCAATCCGGCGCTGCGGCCGCTCTTGCGCCGGGCCGGCTTGCCCGAACTGTGCGACCAGGACCGCTTCAACGCGCTGCGCGCGGCTTTGACCCGCGCCCGCGACGACAGCGACCCCGACTGGATCGCGGTCGGACAGCCGGTGGCCGAACTGGTCGATACGCTGCAACTCCGCCATCCGCAGCCGAAGCCGGTCGCCGCACCCGGCGCGCCGCCGGCCATGAGCGAGATCGACGCAACGATCCGCGTCTGCGGTCAACATCTGCTGCGCTCCTACGCGCGGAACGGTTTTCTGCCGACCTACGCGGCCTTCAATCTGATCGGCGATCCGGATTTGCGCGGCGCCGATTTTCTCGCGGCGCTGACCGGCCTCGACGCGCGCGGCTACAAGAACTCGACGCTGTTGTTCAATCTCGCGCGCGTTTTCATCGCGCGCTCGCCGGCCGCGCGCCTGATCAATCCTCCATGGACCGGCATCGCCGAACCGATGTGGGAGCCGGTGCAGATTCGGCATCGCTCGGCCTACTACGACGCTTTCTTCATCGAGGCGTTGCTGAGCTATCTCGAAACCGGCCTTGCCGCGCCGGACGAGCAGGCCCCGGCGCGCGCCGCCATCGATGCGATGGCCGAGTTCTGCCTCGGGCCGAGTCGGGAAACCGTGCAAGGCCGCGACGGAAAGACCTTCGACGTCATCACCGCGCTGGCGCCGGCGCCGCATCCGCGCTTCAGCCGTTTCTTCGCGCAGATCAAGCAGGACCTCGGCTTCGGCATCTACGTGCCCGACTGCGACACCACCGCCTGTTCGTTTTCGGCCGCGTTGCAGGCCGGCCGCGACGATGCGGTGCTCGATCAACCGCTGATCGATTTCTACGCCGGCTATCAGATGACGCACGGCGCCAACGAACCGCAGGTCACCGTGCCGCTGAACGATCACGTCGACTATCGCGGCGGCATCGTCACATGGATCGACAATCTCAAAGGCGAGCGGCCTTACGGCAACGATCTCGACCCGACACTCAATCTCGACGTGCTCGAAGTCAGTTTCCGCAATTGCGAACGCTGGAAGATCGTCGAGACGCCGGCGCGTCTCGCCGTGATCCATGGCATCGTCGCATTCCAGCGCAGGCTCGCCGAGAGCGGCGCGTTCGCCGATCCGCGCTCGCACATCTACTATCTTCCGGAACTGTATTGCGCTTACTTCGGCCGCTGCTACGCCGCCTTCATGGCGCTGCCCGAGACAGCGCGCCGCGCCATCGATCCCGACGACGCATTCGTCGTCATTCGCGAGAAGGTTCTCGCCTATGTGCGCGACGACCTGATCGCCCACGATATGAATGCATTCGATGCCGCGCTGGCGCTGATCGCGCTGGGGCATCTCGGCGCGGAGCGCGCCGCGTTCGCGGCCCCGCTCAACGTCGTCATTCGACAGCAGGGCGAAGGCGGCCGGCGCGGACCCTACAAGGCCTATGAGTGGAACAAGATGAAGACGCCGACGCGAATCCTGGTCGGCGGTCCGGAGGTGACGTCGGCGTTCGTCCTGATGGGCCTCGCGCTGGCGCGGCGCGCGATGACGCGCTCGTGAGCGGTCGCGGCCGCGCGAACTCAGCCGGCTTCTTGCACGACCGTGCGCGGCCAGCCAGAATACGCCGGATGATATCCGCAAACGGCTCCCGTTGATGTTCAGATCGATATCCCTCGCCGCGGCGATGCTGGCGCTGATCGGGGCGACCGTCGGTGCGCAGGCGAGCAACGTCACCGGCGCGCCGAAAATCCAGACCGCCGATCAGATCGTCATCAATAATATTCACATCAAGCTCGCCGGTATCGACGCCCCGGCGCTTCAGCAGTTGTGTCTCGATGCGAGGGGCGCGCACTGGAAGTGCGGTATCGCCGCGCGCGACGCGCTGGCGGATTATGTCGGCCGCAAGCCATGGAGCTGTCATCTGATCCGGCTCGACCGCCGCGTTCGCACGCTGGCGAGATGCACGGTCGATGGCGAGGACATTCACAAATGGCTGGTGAGCAACGGCTGGGCGCTGGCGTTTCGCGGCGCGCACACCTACGACGCCAACCAGAAGCAGGCGCAGGCCGCTAAAGCGGGCCTTTGGCAGGGCGCGTTCTTCGCGCCGGCGGACTGGCGCGTGCGCAGGAAACACGCGCCGATCCTCGGCGCCGCCAGGCCGAAGGAGAATGTGCGACGGCTGCTTCTCGCGTCGGCCTCCGGTCCGCTGCCGCCGTCGCCGGCCTGTCGCATCAAGGGCAACGTCAACCGCTCGGGACAATGCATCTATCACCGCCCGACCAGCCGCTGGTATGCCCAGATCAAGATGAAAGTAAGCAAGGGCACGCGATGGTTCTGCTCGGTGGAGGATGCCGAGGCCGCCGGCTGTCGCGAAACCCGGCGGTGACAGCGTCCCCGGCGCGTGCGACCCTCGCCCCGCGATGCAACAAGCCCGCGACCTGAGGCGCCGATACTCCAGGGATACGCCACCGCGCCGGCACCGCCGCGTCCGGCAGACCGTGCTGCTGTCGCTGATGCTGCTCAGCCTCTATGGGCTGATCGCCTATATGCTGCTGCCGATCCTGTGGACGCACTACGAACATCAGAAAGGTCTTGCCGGCCTGCCGATGGTGACGCGCACGGCGCAGGACATTCCCGGCGATCCGATCAACATCGGCCTGATCGGATCGCGCGACGACATCGTCTGCGCGATGAAGCAGGCCGGCTGGTCGCCCGCCGCGCCGATCACGATCCGCTCCAGCATCGGCATAGCCGGCAGCGTGATCTTCCGCCGACCCTATCGCGAAGCCCCGGTGAGCAACCTCTATTACCTCGGCCGCCGCGAGGACCTCGCTTATGAAAAGCAGGTCGGCGGCAGCGCCGATCGACGTCATCACGTCCGGCTCTGGCGCGTACTGGATCGCGGCGCGGAGGACCGCCCGGTCTGGCTCGGCGATGCGGCCTTCGACCGCGGCGTCGGCGTCAGCCGCTATACCGGCGCCGTCACCCATCACATCGCGCCCGATATCGACGCCGAGCGCGCAACGCTTGCGACGAACCTCGAAGCCGCCGGCATGGTGACGGCGAAATACCAGGTCACCGGCGTCGGCCCTACGCTTGCCGGCCGTAACGGCGGCGGCGATCCCTACTACACCGACGGCGAGGTCTGGGTTCTGCGGCTGGTCGAGAACTGCCGGAAAAACACCGTCCCGCCCGTCGATATCGCCAGCCCTCTCGCAATCCAGCTCAAGGACCAGATCTGGCAGGCGATCGCCGGCGCGATCCGCAAATAGCGCCGCGCGATCGACACGGGCAATACGATCCGATTCGCCGTCATGCACCGGCGTAATCCGCGCGTCGTCTTCCTCGAAAATGCGATTCTAAATGGGCCTCGGCCGCGTACCGAAAATCGCCGAGCCGACCCGCACATGGGTCGCGCCGAATTGAATCGCGGTGGCGAAGTCGGCGCTCATGCCCATCGACAGTTTCGCGAGTCCGTTGCGCGCGGCGATCTTCGCCGTCAGCGCAAAATGCGGCGCGGGCGCCTCGTCCGCCGGCGGGATGCACATCAGTCCGGAAATCGTCAGATCGTAACTGTCGCGGCAGCGCGCGATGAAAGCATCGGCCTCCATCGGCGCGACGCCGGCCTTCTGCGGCTCCTCGCCGGTATTGATCTGCACGAACAGCTCCGGCCGCCGCGGTTGCCGCGCGAACTCCTTGGCCAGCGCTTCGCACAGACTGTCGCGGTCCACCGCATGAATGGCGTCGAACAGCGCCACCGCGTCCTTGACCTTGTTGGATTGCAGCGGCCCGATCAGATGCAGCGCGATGCCGGGCGTCCGCGCCATCAGCTCCGGCCACTTCCCTTTCGCCTCCTGCACGCGGTTCTCGCCGAACACACGCTGCCCGCTTGCGATTACCGGCGCGATGGCATCGGCGTCGAACGTCTTCGACACCGCGATCAGCGTTACCGTCGCGCGGTCGCGGCGTGCATCGCGGCAGGCGCGGGCGATCTCGTGCTCCACCGCATCCAGCCCGGATGGTGAAGGTGGCGTTAACGAAGCGTCGGGCGGCGGCATCATGATGCGGGATCGGCTCCTCGATTGGACGGCATCGTTCAAATTTTAAGAAAGAGGGAAAAGGCTCCTTGAGCCGTTGCTGCTAAGGACATGCCGGGGCCAGGGGCAGGCAATGTCGCGCAACAGTTACAACCGCCGTAAAATGAAACTCAAGCGGCTTTTCGGCATTCGCGGCCGACTGGTCCTGCTGGCACTGATTCTGGTGGTTCCGCTGATGCTCGAACGCGCGCGATCGCTGGAAGCGGCGCGCGCCAAGCAGATCGCCGCGGTTTCCCAGGAATACAAGACACTGGCCGAGCATACCGTCGATGCCCAGCGCCAGGTCATCTCCTCGGTCGAGGCGGTGCTGAAGTCGTCGTCCTACATCTATGCGCTGGGCAGCGAGGTGAGTCAGCCCTGCATGGTGATGCGCGCCAGTTTCCGCGTCGATCTGCCGTGGATCCGCAGCCTCTCGGTGGTCGATCGCACCGGCCGCATCGAGTGTTCGACGCTGCCCGGCATGACGGGCCTCGATCTCAGCGACCGGGCGTACCTGAAGCAAGCGCAGGCCACGCACGCGCTGGTGCTGAGCGATTACGTCTTCAGCCGTGCCACCCATCAGCCGACCATCATGGCCGCCTATCCGCTCAAGGCCAGTCATCGCAGTCATTCCGGCGCCGTCATCGTCGCCGCCGTCAGCCTGCGCTGGATGTCGTCGGTGATGAACGAGCTCGGCGGCCGTCCCGGCGTCACCGCGCTGTTGATCGACGGCAACGGCATGGTGCTGGCGGCGCCCGAAGATCTCGCCAGCACCCTCGCTCATCCTTTGGCCGACAAGACCCTGCTGCCGGCCATCGCCGAACATGAAATCATATCCCACGCCCAGAGCGGCTCCTTCACCCACCTCGCCGCCAACAACGAAGGCAAGCGCACGGTGTCGTTTTCGCGACTGCCGGGCAGCAGCGCGCGGCTGGTGGTCAGCATCGACGAGGCCATGGTTTCCGCCGCCATCAACCGCGAAATCCGGCTGGCCTATTTCGAGCTGGCCTTCGTCTGTATCCTCGTCCTGCTCGGCGCGTTGCTGGTGGTCGAGGGCCTGATCATGCGCCCGATCCAGATGCTGACCCGCACCGTGCAGCAACTCGGGCGCGGCGACCGCGAGGTGCGCGCCGCGCGGCATGAACTTCCCACCGAATTCGTGCCGCTGGCGCGCGCCTTCAACACCATGGCGTCGCAGCTCGCCGGCCGCGAACGCGAACTGCTGGCCAGCAACAATCGCCTCAGCGTCATCGCCTCCATCGATACGGTGTCGGGCCTCGCCAACCGGCGCGGCTTCCAGAACCGGCTCGAGTTCGAATGGCACAAGGCGGACCAGACCGGCGCCGAACTGGCGTTGCTCATGGTCGACGTCGATCATTTCAAGCTCTACAACGACAGCTACGGCCATCTCGTGGGCGACGCCTGCCTCTCCCGGCTGGGCGAGGCGCTGGCGGCCGTCTCGGCGCAGACGGCAGGTTTCGCAGCCCGCTACGGCGGGGAGGAGTTCTGCGTGCTGTTACCGGCCTCCGACCTTGCCCGCGCGCTCGCGGTCGGCGAGACGATCCGCGACGCGGTGCGCGAACTGGCGATCCCCCATCGCGGCAGCGTCACGCAAAACGTCACCCTCAGCGTCGGGGTCGCCGTCACCCGGCCCAACGCGACCATGCGGCCGGACGACCTGATCGAGGCCGCCGACGCCGCGCTCTACGCCGCCAAGGCCGCCGGCCGCGATTGCGTGATCCAGCACGGCGCGCACGACATCCCGCCGCCGGCGCGCGTCTCGCTGGCCGGCTGAGCACGCCAAAACGTTGACCCCGCAGGGTCTTTTATGGCCTAGTGATTTCAGATTCCGCGCGTCACGCCGGCCTTTCCGCCGCTTGCAGACGCCATCCTCCAGCCGGCTTACCGATCAAAAATGAGTAACGAACGCTACAACGCCCGCGAGTGCGAACCGCGCTGGCAGAAAATCTGGGACGAACAGGCGATCTTCACCACGAAGAACGACGATCCACGGCCGAAATACTACGTGCTGGAAATGTTCCCCTACCCGTCCGGGCGCATCCACATGGGTCACGTCCGCAACTACACCATGGGCGACGTGGTGGCGCGGACCATGCGCGCCAAGGGCTTCAATGTGCTGCATCCGATGGGCTGGGACGCTTTCGGCCTGCCGGCGGAAAACGCCGCGATGCAGAACAAGACCGATCCGGCGAAGT
>ERZ778020.2329-NODE-2329-length-14040-cov-3.608366_pt1 | contig 14040 bp, 13 predicted proteins | sample MGYA00375750_ERZ778020 | MGnify/ENA primary metagenome ERZ778020 (study PRJEB29350, sample SAMN05389818) | bioreactor metagenome | isolation source: Ammonium sulfate bioreactor | place: South Africa: University of Cape Town | collected 2014-03-17 ...
TCTGGAGAAGCAGAAGGAAGGCAAGAAGAAGATGCGGCAGTTCGGCAAGGTCGAAATCCCGCAGGAAGCCTTCATCGCCGCCCTCAAGATGGACGATTGACGGCAGCCGTCTCCGCGGCCCTCGGCCGCCGGGAGCCCAGGTTGCGCCGGCCTGCGCTCAGATCGGTTCGGCGCCGAGCTTCGCTTGCCAATGGCCGAGGCGTTCCTTGAGGATGCGGTCGCGGATATAGGCGAGGCTTTCCTTCTCCAGCCGTTCCAGCTCCTCCAGACGAAACGCCTCCGGCCCATGCGCGTCCCAGGCTGCCTGCAGCCCGTAATGCGTGTGGCTGCGATGGCGCAGGGTGAAGCGCAGGCGGTTCTCGATGCTGGCGAGATCGGGCGCGCGGCCGACCCAGCTTTGGCCGCTCGATTCGCAGCGCAGCAGGTAGATGCCCGCGACGGTCTTGCGTTCCTTGTAGGCGGCAACGGCCGCTCGTCTCTCGTCGTTTCGCATCGCTGCCGCCGTTCCGTGTCCGCTCCCGAGGATCATTATAATCCGGGTAAAAATTCTTCAAGCTATTTTATCCGGGCAATTTCTTTCCGCCGCGAATGGTGTCGTCGGCAGCTGCGGCGGCGGCGGCCGGTTGGCCTGCCTCCGCGCTTGATCCGCGCGGCGGCCTGTCGGAATGTCCTGCCATGAGCGAAAGCGAACCGGTTCTTCTCTTTGGCGATCTGTCCGGCAAGACCGCGCTGGTGACGGGGGCGTCCGGCGGCCTCGGGCTGCATTTCGCCCGGCTGCTGGCGCGCTACGGCGTCGCGGTGACGCTCGCCGCGCGGCGCAAGGCCGCGCTCGACAGCGCCTGCGCCGCCATCGCCGATGCCGGAGGCGACGTGCAGGGCCTGGCGCTCGACGTCGCCGATGCCGGCTCCGTCCGCCAGGCGCTTCACGGCCGCTCCTTCGACATCCTGGTCAACAATGCCGGGGTCAGCGGCGCGGCACGCGCGGCTGACCTTTCCGAGAGCGAATGGGATCAGGTCCTCGATACCAATCTCAAGGGCGTCTTCCTGGTGGCACAGGCTGTCGCGCAGGGCATGCGCGCCTCGGGCCGGGGCGGAGCGATCGTCAATATCGCCTCGATCCTCGGTCACCGCGTCGCCGGCGGCGTCAGCGCCTATGCCGCCTCCAAGGCGGGGGTGATCCAGCTCACCAAGGCTCTGGCACTGGAATGGGCCCGTGACGGCATCCGGGTCAACGCGCTCTGCCCCGGCTACATCGAAACCGACATCAACCGGGAATTCTTCGCGACCGAGCCGGGGCAACAGCTGATCCGCCGCATCCCCCAGCGCCGCCTGGGCCAGCCTGAAGAACTCGACGGGGCGCTGCTCCTGCTCGCTTCGCAGGCCGGCAGCTATATCACCGGCTCGACCATCGCGGTCGATGGCGGCCACCTGGTCTCGTCGCTTTAGGGCAGACGGCCCGGCGCTAGGCGGCCCGGTCGAAGCTGTCGGTGCGGGCGAGGTCCCAGTTGCGGCGGTAGAAGCTGTGCTGGCAACGTCCGTCCGTCAATTCGCCGGGCTCCAGGAAGACGTGGAGATCCGAGAACAGCCTGATCTCGGTGGTGCTGACGCGGCGCACGAGATGGTGCGGGCCGAGTTCCGACGGGTGGCTCAGGCCCGCCGCAGCCAGCATGTCCGCGAGCGCATGCACCGTGTTGGCGTGGAAGCGGTGGACGCGCTGCGCCTTGTCCGGCACCACCAGCGCGCGCTGGCGCACGGCATCCTGCGTGGCGACGCCGGTGGGGCAGCGATTGGTGTTGCAGGACAGCGATTGCACGCAGCCCAGCGCGAACATGAAGCCGCGCGCCGCATTGGCCCAGTCGGCGCCGATGGCGAGTACGCTGGCGATGTCGAAGGCGCTGACGATGCGGCCGGCGGCGCCGATCCTGACCTTGTCGCGCAGGCCCGCGCCGGTCAGCACATTGTGGACGAAGAGCAGGCCTTCGCGCATCGGCAGGCCGATATGGTCGCTGAACTCGACCGGGGCGGCGCCGGTGCCGCCCTCGGCACCGTCGACGACGATGAAATCGGGCACCACGCCGCTTTCCAGCATCGCCTTGACGATGCCCATGAATTCCCAGGGGTGGCCGAGGCAGAGCTTGAATCCGACCGGCTTGCCGCCGGAAAGGTCACGCAATTGCGCGATGAAGCCCATCATCTCCAGCGGCGTCGAAAAGGCGCTGTGGCTCGGCGGCGAGATGCAGTCGCGCCCCACCGGCACGCCGCGCGTCGCGGCGATTTCCGGCGTCACCTTCGCCCCCGGCAGGATGCCGCCATGGCCGGGCTTGGCGCCCTGGCTGAGCTTGATCTCGATCATCTTGACCTGCGGCTCCTGCGCCTGCCGGGCGAAGCGATCCGGGTCGAAGCGGCCCTTGTCGTCGCGGCAGCCGAAATAGCCGCTCGCGACCTCCCAGACGATGTCGCCGCCGCCCTCGCGGTGATAGGGGCTGATGCTGCCCTCGCCGGTGTCGTGGCTGAATCGGCCCAGGCGCGCTCCGGTATTGAGCGCCCGGATGGCATTGGCCGAGAGCGAGCCGAAGCTCATCGCCGAGATGTTGAACACCGAGGCGGAATAGGGCTGCGCGCATTGCTCGTTGCCGATGCTGATGCGAAAGCCCGCCGGGTCCGAGGTCGGCACCGGCCGGGTCGAATGGCCGATGAACTCGTAACCGTCGCGATAGACGTCGAGCAGCGTGCCGAAGGGGTGGTCGCCGGCGAGGTCCTTGGCGCGGCGGTAGACCAGCGAGCGCTGCGAGCGCGAGAACGGCGCCGCTTCCTCGTCCGCCTCGAACAGGTACTGGCGCAGCTCCGGCCGGACGAGCTCGGCAAGCCAGCGGATATGCCCGATCACCGGATAGTTGCGGCGGATCGAGTGCTCCGGCTGGCTCAGATCCCACAGGCCCAGCAGCGAGAGCAGCACCGCAAGGCTCGCCGGTAGCCAGACCCAGCCATGGCGAAAGGCGAGGGGGACGAGGATCAGGGCCGCCAGGACGCACAGGACGAGCGTCGTGAAGCGGCTCAGGCGCAAGGTCATCGGGAAGCCTCAAGGCAGGGTCGAACGCTTCCGGTTTAGAGCATGGCGAGGCTGGCGGTGCCAGAGGCGGGGGCTCGATGCTCAGTCTGGCGACGGGTTCGTCAGTACCGCAGGAACCCGATTGAGAACCACGGGATTGCGGCGACGACGATGAGACCGACGAGGAGGGCGAGCATGTAGCCCCAGATGTATTTGAGGCCGTCGTCGGGATTGATCTTGGAGATGGCGCAGGCGCCGTAGTAGCCGACGCCGAAGGGCGGGGCGAAGAGGCCGATGCCCATGGCGAAGATCACGACCATGGCGTAGTGGACCTCGTGGATGCCGGCGGCCTTGGCGATGGGGAAGACGAGCGGGCCGAACAGCACCATGGCGGGGATGCCCTCGAGCACGGAGCCGAGCACGGTGAAGGCGAGGATCGAGATGCCGAGGAAGCCCCAATGGCCGCCGGGCACCGAGGCCATGGCCTGGGCGAGGTCGCGCGAGAAGCCGGACTGGGTCAGGCCCCAGGCCATGGCGGTGGCGGCGCCGATGATGAAGATGATCGCGCCGGTCAGCGACGCGGTCTCGACCAGCATTCTGGGCAGGCGGCGCCAGTCGAACTGGCGGTAGAGGAAGAGCCCGGCCAGGACCGCATAGGCGATGCCGATGGTCGAGACCTCGGTCGCCGTGGCGACGCCCTCGACCACCGCGGCGCGGATGACGAAGGGGAGCGCGATGGCCGGCGCCGCGATCAGCGCGAGCCTGGCGATGACGCGCTTGGGCTGGCGCGCGACATGCGCCGCGCCGAGCACCACGGCCGGCAGCATGCCGCCGGTGAACAGGGCGGCGATCGAGACCCCGGTGACCGAGCCGATGGTGATCAGCACGATCGAGGGCGGGATGGTCTCGGTCTGGGCGCCGGTGGCGGAGAGCAGCGCCACCAGATCGCCCGGCTTGGCGCCGCGCTTCTGCATCTCGGGGAAGAGCACCGGGGCGATCGCGGCCATGTCGGCGACCTTGGAGCCGGAGATGCCGGAGACCAGGTACATCGCGCCGATCAGCACATAGGAGAGCCCGCCGCGGACATGGCCGAGCAGCGAGGCGAGGAACTGGATCATCGCCTTGGCCATGCCGGTCATCTCGATCAGGGCGCCGAGGAAGATGAACAGCGGCACGGCGAGCAGGATGAGATGGCTCATGCCCTCGTCGAGACGCCCGACCATGACCAGCATCGGGGTCGAGGTGGTGAGCGCGAGATAGCCGAAGGTGGCGAGCGCGAAGGAAAACGCGATCGGCACGCCGGAAAAGACGTTGAGCGCGACGACCCCGACGAAGAACACGATGAGCTTGCCGAGCGGCTTCAGCATCGGTCCGGCCAGCCAGAACAGGCCGATCAGCAGCGCGGTCAGGGCGGCGGCGGCGAGCACCGGCTTCCAGGCGCCGAAGCGGACGAGGCGCAAGAGCGCGACGACGAGCATCAGGCCGATGCCGATCGGCAGCGCCGCGGCGCGCCAGGCATTGGAGATCTCCAGCGCCGGGGTGACGATGAAGCTCTCCTCCTGGGCGTAGTCGAGCGCATGCGGCAGGATCATCACCAGGAAGGCGATCGCCGCCGTGATCGCGACCGCCTCGAGCAGCAGCCGCGTCCGCGGCGAAACCCGCGTCACCAGCCCGGTCATCCGCATGTGCTCGCCGCGCTGCAGCGCCAGCACGGCCCCCAGCATCGCCAGCCACAGGAACAGGATCGAGGCCAGTTCGTCAGACCACACCAGAGGCGCATGGAAGACATACCGCGCCGCGACCCCCGCCCCGAGGATCACAACCTCCGAAACGACGAGAACGGCCGCGACGAACGAGACGAGGAAGCCGACGATGCGCTCGAGGCCGCTCGCCATTCGTCCGAAGGCGGTCGCGGAAAGATCGGCCGGCGTGGCCAGGCTGGCGCCGTGAGCATCCATTGAGACGTTTCCGATTGTCGTGTTTTGAGTCCTTATAGGCTGGCCGGCGTCCCGGCGACTAGCCGTAACGTCGAGTACTCCGATTGCGCATGGGCGCACCTCGCCCGGGCGTGGCTCCGCCTTCGCCGGCGCCCGTCCGGCAGCCCTGCCGGGTTGCATTCCCGGAAACAAAGAGAGCACATAGGGGCATGTCACTCGCCGAAGCAGCCCTCAACCCGCCGCCTGCCCGGCCGGACGTCACCCGCGCCGTCTGCCGTGGCGCGAGCCGGCATCTGCGCGAGCGCGGCTACGCTATCGTCAAGGAAATGACCTTCGCCAATGGCCGGCGCGGCGACATCGTCGCGCTGTCGCCGGCGGGCGAGCTCTGGGTGGTCGAGGTCAAGTCGGGCCTCGCCGACTACCGGGTCGACGGCAAATGGCCGGATTACCGCGACTATTGCGACGGCTTCCTGTTCGCGGTGGCGCCGGAATTCCCGCAGGAGGTCCTGCCGGAGGATGTCGGGCTGATCGTCGCCGACGCCTATGGCGGCGAATTGCTGCGCGAGCCGCCCCGGCATCCGCTCGCGCCGGCGCGCCGCAAGATGCTGACCATCGCCTTCGCCAAGCTTGCGGCCGGGCGGCTGGCGCTGCTCGAGGACCCGCCCGGCCTATGAAGCCGTCGCGGGCATGGCCGTCTGCGCCTCCTGGCGGACCGTCGCCGGGCGGCCCAGATCGGCCTCTGCCACCAGAAAGTCGATGAAGGCGCGCACGCGCGCCGGCAGCTTGCCGCCATGGCCGACATAGACGGCGTGGATCTCCTCGACATCGCCGGGGTTGAAGGGCTCCAGCACGGGCACGAGCCGCCCCGCAGCGATGTCGGGGCCGATATGGAACAGCGCGAGCCGCGTGAGCCCTTGCCCGGCAAGCGCGAGTTCGCGCGCGCTTTCGCCGTCGCCGACGGTGGCGCGTCCATGCGCCGGGAGCTCGTGGCGCCGGCCATCGATCAGGAACGGCCAGCTGTCGCTGTGGCGGATGAAGTTGAAGGTCACGAGGTCATGCCCTGAGAGATCGTCCGGATGAGCCGGCGCCGGGCGGCGCCTCAGATAGGCCGGCGCGGCGACGATCGCCATGCGGCTTTCCCCGAGCTTGCGCGCCATGAGTTGGGACGGGCGCATCGGCCCGACCCGGATCGCGACGTCGGCGCGCTCGTCCATCAGGTCGATCACGGCGTCGCTCAAGGTGATGTCGAGCTCGACGCCCGGATGGGCCCGGGTGAAGCGCGGCACCAGCGGCAGCAGGTGGTGCCGGCCGAACGGCACATTGGTGTTGACCCTGAGCCGTCCGCGCGGGATCTGGCAGGCGGCGACCGCGCGCTCGGCCTCGTCCAGATCGGCGAGCACGCGCAAGGCATGCATGTGGAAGGTGGTGCCTTCCTCCGTCAGCATGAACTTGCGCGTCGAGCGGACGATCAGGCGCACGCCGAGCCGCGCCTCCAGCCGCGCCACCAGCTTGCTCACTGCCGAGGGCGTCATCCTGAGGGCCCGGGCGGCCGGCGAGAAGCCGCCGAGCGCGACGACGCGCGCGAACACCTCCATCTCGCCGGAGCGGTTGATCTCGGAACGGGGCATGGTGAGTTGATCTCACAAATGATGGTCCGTCCGGCATACTAATTCACAGCCGCATCAGCCGCTATCTCCGGGGCCGATTTCGTACCCGGAGGCTTCCATGCCCATTGCCCTCTATGCCCTGACCGTCGGTGCCTTCGGCATCGGCGTCACCGAATTCGTCATCATGGGCCTGCTCCTGCAGGTCTCGGGCGACCTCGGCGTCTCCATTCCGGTCGCCGGCCTGCTGATGACCGGCTATGCGCTCGGCGTCTTCGTCGGCGCACCCGTCCTGACCATCGCGACGCGCAGCCTGCCGCGCAAGACGACGCTGCTCGTGCTGATGGCGATCTTCACCCTTGGCAATCTGGCCGCCGCATTGGCGCCGAGCTTCGCCTGGCTGATGACGGCGCGCATCGTCACCGCCCTGGCGCACGGCACCTTCTTCGGCGTCGGCTCGCTGGTGGCGACGAGCCTCGTCGCGCCCGAGCGCAAGGCGTCCGCGATCGCGATCATGTTCACCGGCCTGACCCTCGCGACCTTGCTGGGCGTGCCCTTCGGGTCCTGGCTCGGTCTCGCCTACGGCTGGCGTTCGACCTTCTGGGCCGTCACCGCCATCGGTATCGTCGCCTTCCTGGTGCTGGCGACGCTGGTTCCGTCCGACAGGGAGCGCATCGAGCCGGCGCCGATCGCCGAGGAACTCAAGGTCCTCGCCCGGCCGCAGGTCCAGCTGGGACTGGTCATGACCGTGCTCGGCTTCGGCGGCATCTTCGCGATCTTCACCTTCATCCAGCCGATCCTCATCGAGCTCGCCGGCTTCAGCGAGGCGGCGGTCTCGCCGGTCCTGCTCGTCTTCGGCGCGGGCCTCGTCGTCGGCAACCTGCTCGGCGGCCGCTGGGCCGACCGCAGCCTGGCGCCGGCGCTGATCGGCACCCTCGTGCTGATGACGCTGGCGATGTTTGCTTCGGGCTTCGCCTTCCACAGCCAGGCCGGTGCCGTCGTAGCGGCCTTCATGCTGGGCGCGGCGGCCTTCGCCACGGTCCCGCCGCTGCAGATGTGGGTGCTCCAGCAGGCCGGCGGCGCCGGCCAGGGCCTGGCCTCCAGCCTGAACATCGCCGCCTTCAATCTCGGCAATGCCCTCGGCGCCTGGCTTGGCGGGCTCGTGATCACGCAGGGCCTTGGCCTGGGCGCCATCCCGCCGGTCGCCGCGCTGGTGCCGCTCGTCGCATTGGGTCTGGCGGCATTCGCGGTGAAGCTGGAGCGCCGGACGGTGCGGGCCGCCTGCGCCTGACGGTCGCGATCAAACAAAAAACCTGCCGGACGGCCGGTCCGGCAGGTTTTCGCTTGTCGTGATGACGGGTTCAGCGCGGCGCGCGCTTGGCCAGGATACGCTGCAGCGTGCGCCGGTGCATGCCCAGGCGCCGTGCCGTCTCGGAGACGTTGCGGTTGCAGAGCTCGTAGACGCGCTGGATGTGCTCCCAGCGCACCCGGTCGGCCGACATCGGTTTTTCCGGCGGCGAGGGGCGCGCGTCGCGAGCGGCTGCGAGCGCGGCGTGGATCTCGTCGGCATCGGCCGGCTTGGCGAGGAAATCGAAGGCGCCGAGCTTCACGGCGCTGACGGCCGTCGCGATGTTGCCGTAGCCGGTCAGCACGACGCCACGGGCGTCCGGGCGGCGTTCCTTCAGCCTGGCGATGACGTCGAGCCCGTTGCCGTCGCCCAGCCTGAGATCGATCACGGCGAAGGCCGGTGCCGCTTCCTCGAGCGCGGCGAGCCCGGCCGCGACGCTGTCGGCGGTCCGCACGCTGTAACCCCGGCCTTCCATGGCGCGGGCGAGACGGGTCAGGAACGGCTTGTCGTCGTCGACCAGCAGCAGGGACATGTCCTCGCCCGTTCCGGGTCTGTTGCTCGCACTGTCGACGCCTTGCATTGCCATCTCCTTGCCGCTTGTCCATGCGCGCTGAGGTTGCGCGGATTCGAAGGTTCGACACGGCGCCGGCATGGCCGCCGCCGCTCAACCTCGTTCATGTAATGCCGACGACGCGCTTTCGGTACCCCCGATGACGGGCAGGTCGGCCTCGAAGACCTCGCGCGGCCAGACGATGCGGATCGATGCCCCGCTGTCGGGCGCCGGGCGGTTCGAGAATTCGAGCGAGGCGCCGCCGCGTTCGAGCAGCGTCTTGGCGATGAAGAGCCCGAGGCCGAGCCCACCGCCGGCCCGGTTCTCGGCCGAACCGCGTGACAGATAGGGCTCGCCGGCCCGCATCAGCACGTCGGGCGGGAAACCCGGCCCGTCATCGGCGATGGTCAGCGTGACCTGGCTGCTGCTCCATCCGGCCTGGATCGAAACTGTTGAGCGGGCGAAGTCCACGGCGTTGTCTACGATATTGCCGAGGCCGTAGATCATGCCCGGATTGCGCCGGCAGACCGGCTCGGGCTTCTCGCCCCGCATACTGATCTCGAACGGCACGCCGAAGGGCCGCTGCGGGCCGGCCGCTTCCTCGATCAGCAGGCGCAGCGTCAATTGGTCGAGCGGGCCGGCATCCTCGTCCTGCAGGCTGGAAAGCTTTGCGAGGATGCCGCGGCAGCGCTCCACCTGTTCGCGCAGCAGGGCGATGTCCTCGGCCATCTCGCCCTCGGGCGGCGCGAGCCGGGTGAGTTCGCGCGCGACGAGCGCGATGGTGCCGAGCGGCGTGCCGAGGTCATGCGCAGCCGCCGCCGCGAGTCCGTCGAGCTGCGAGAGATGCTGCTCGCGCGCCAGCACCAGCTCGGTCGCCGCCAGCGCGTCGGAGAGATCGCGCGCCTCCTTGGCGACGCGCCAGGCGTAGATGCCGGTGAAGGCGAGGCCCAGCACGAGCGCGACCCAGTTTCCGAGCTGGTAGTAGAACGGCAGCACCGGCCGGTCGGGCCCGGCCCAGGGCAGCGGCAGGTGAAAGCGGCTGAGCAGGGTCGCGAGCGCCGCGGCAAGCAGTCCCAGAGCGAGTGTGCGTTGCGGCGGCAGGGCCGTCGCCGAGATCAGCACCGGGGCGAGGAACAGGAGGGCGAAGGGGTTCTGCAGCCCTCCGGTCATGTAGAGCAGGGCGGCGAGCTGGACGATGTCGAAGGCGAGCAACGCGGTGGCGGGGCCGTCCTTCAGGCGGTGGCTCAGCGGAAAGCGCACGCGCAGCGCGATGTTGAGCCAGGCCGAGATGGCGATGACGCCGAAGCACCAGCCGAAGGGCAGGAGGAAGCCGAGGCCGAAATGGACGCCGGCGACGGCGACGCTCTGCCCGGCAATGGCCAGCCAGCGCAGCCGCACCAGGGTGTCGAGCCGCAGATGCCGGCTCGCGCGCGCCGGGGCCGGCGCCGTCAGGTCCAAAGTCGTCACCGTGCCCAAGCCCTTGCGATCACAGGTATTCCGCAGTCGTGCCGCGGGCCGCGCGGGAGGTTTTCGTCGTCGCCCGTCCACATGTCAGAGAATCTTAGCCTTTAGCCGGGTTGAATGAGAACAAAATCAACTTAAGGTGCGTAGCTCGCTGCGGCGCACCAACACATGCTGCGCCGCCAGAGGACATTGAAATCGTATGTACGGGGCCGCCATGTCGTTTGCCTACCATGCCTACGAAGCGGTTCACATGATGGTGGGCCCGATGCGGGGCGTCTCGGACGCGGTCCAGCTCGCGTTCAAGAACCCGGCCAATCCGCTCACCTATACGCCGCTCGGGCGCACGGTCGCGGCGTCCTGCGAGCTGTTCGAGCGCATGACGCGCCGCTACGGCAAGCCGGCCTTCGGCCTGCACGAGACCACGATCAACGGCGTCAAGGTCCCTGTCGAGGAGCGTGTCGTCTGGGAGCGGCCTTTCTGCCGGCTGGTCTATTTCGACCGCAAGATTCCCGGCCGGCGCAAGCCGCAGCCGAAGGTGTTGCTCGTCGCGCCGATGTCCGGCCACTACGCCACGCTGCTGCGCGGCACGGTTGAGGCCTTCCTGCCCGGTCACGAGGTCTACATCACCGACTGGGTCGATGCGCGTCTCGTGCCGCTCTCGGAAGGGCGGTTCGATCTCGATGACTACATGGACTACGTCATCGACATGCTGCACACCCTCGGCCCCGACACGCATGTCATGGCGGTGTGCCAGCCGGCCGTCCCCGTGATCGCCGCGATCGCGCGGATGGAGGCGGAAGGCGACGACAGCGCGCCGCGATCGATGACGCTGATGGGCGGGCCGATCGATACCCGCCGCTCGCCGACCGCCGTCAACCAGCTCGCCATGGAGCGCGGCATCGACTGGTTCCGGCGCAACTGCATCACCGTCGTGCCCCTTCCGCATCTGGGAGCCTTCCGCCAGGTCTATCCCGGCTTCATGCAGCTCTCCGGCTTCATGGCCATGAACATGGACCGCCACGTCACCGCGCATTACGAGATGTTCAAGCACCTCGTCTCCGGCGACGGCGATTCCGCCGAGAGGCATCGCGACTTCTACGACGAATACCTCGCGGTCATGGACATGACGGCGGAGTTCTACCTGCAGACGATCGAGACGGTCTTCGTCAAGCATGCCCTGCCGAAGGGGGAGATGACGCATCGCGGCAAGCCGGTCGACCTCACCGCCGTCCGCCGCGTCGCGCTGATGACGGTCGAGGGCGAGCTCGACGATATCTCCGGTGTCGGCCAGACCAAGGCCGCGCATGATCTCTGCGTCAACATCCCGGCCGACAAGCGGGTGCACTACCTTCAGCCCAAGGTCGGCCATTACGGCGTGTTCAACGGCTCGCGCTTCCGCGCCGAGATCCAGCCGCGCATCTCGGACTTCATGGTCAGCCTCGACATGGAGGCCGCCAAGGGCCGCCGTGGCGAAAGCGCCCAGGAGCAGCGCAAGGCCCTGAAGGTCGTCGGCTGAGGCCCCGGCGCGGCGGCCGGGCCTCTTTCCCGCCGCCCGCGAATCCCGCACAATCGCGCCCGCATGCGCATCTCCCTGTTCAAGCGCCAGCCGGACCCCGACCGCCTCGAGGTGGTCCATGCCGGCCGGCGCTATCCCGTCCTGGTGAAGCGGCGCGCCAATGCGCGGCGGATGACCCTGCGCGTGTCGCAGGCGACCGGCGAGGTCACGCTGACCCTGCCGGAGCGGGTCGATTTCGCCGCCGGTCGGAGCTTCGCCGAGAATCACGGCGGCTGGATCGCGGCGCGCATCGCGAAGCGCCCGATGGCCGTGCCGTTCGAGCCGGGGCAGATGGTCCCGCTGCGTGGCGCGCCGCACCGCATCGTCCACTGGTCGAAGGCGCGCGGCCTCACCCAGGCGACGACGGACAGGGATGGTGCCCCGATCATTGCCGTTGCTGGCGAGGGTGCCCATGTCCCGCGCCGGGTGAAGGATTTCCTGAAACGGCTTGCGCTCGAGGATCTGGAGCAGGCGGTACGCCGGCATACCGCCAATCTCGGCATCCCCGCGCGCAGGATCACGATCCGCGACACGACGAGCCGCTGGGGTTCCTGCTCCTCGCAGGGCCATCTCAATTTCTCCTGGCGGCTGATTCTCGCCCCGGCCTTCGTGCTCGACTATCTCGCGGCGCATGAGGTCGCTCATCTCAAGGAGATGAACCATTCGCACCGCTTCTGGGCGCTGACGCACAAGCTCTGCCCGCGCACCGAAGAGGCTGAAGCCTGGCTCAAACGCCACGGGGCGGGGTTGCACGGCTTCGGCTGAGGCTTTGCCGGCAGCGACGCGGGCCACATTTCCGCCGTTAACCACTTTCTGAAAATTGCGCCCGCACACTGACCCCCGATTCGCCTTCAGTGTGAGTACGTCCATGGGTCAGGTCATCGCGTTTCGTCGCCCGTCGCCAGCGCTTCCGGTCGGGCAGCCCGTACTGGGCCTGATGTCCGCGGTCGATTTCGCCTTGCGCGACCTGGCCGAGATCATGCCGCATATCACGCTCGATGCCGCGCGCGAGCAGGCCGAGGCCTGCCGCGCCATGCTGGCCGAGGCCTTCAACGCCGAAATCGACGCCGAACTCGACGGCTGAAGCCGCGTCCGGGCGGCTCTGCATGGCCCCCCGGCTCTCGCGAGGCTTGTCCGGGCGCGAGAATCGTCGAACTTCTCTCGTCAAAGAGCGGGCCTGAATCGGTGGCCGGCCGCGGGAGATGTGCGGATGTTCCTCACCAACAGCGACATGGTCGACCTCGTCGATCTGCGGCACCGGCTGCATCGCCGCCCCGAGATCTCGGGCGAGGAACGCGAGACCGCGGCCACCATCGTCGATTTCCTGAAGCCGACGCAGCCGAACCGCATCGTCACCGGCCTCGGCGGCCATGGCGTCGCGGCGATCTACGAAGGCGCCGAGCCCGGGCCGACCGTGATGGTCCGCGCCGAGCTCGATGCGCTGCCGATCGAGGAGCTTTCCACGAGCGGCCATCGCTCCGAGATCCCCGGCAAGGGCCATCTCTGCGGCCATGATGGCCATATGACCATCCTCGCCTCGCTGGCGCGCGGGCTGCATCGCAATCCGCCGAAGCGCGGCCGCCGTCATCGCCGATCCGAAATTCGCCGAGATCGCGCCCGACTACGCCATATCCCTGCACAACCGCCCCGGCGTGCCGGTCGGCCAGGCGCGCATCTCGGAGGGCGCGGCCAATTGCGCCTCGCGCGGCATCAAGATCGTGCTCACCGGCGAGACCACCCATGCCTCGACGCCGGAGCATGGCCGCTCGCCGGCACCGGCCATCGCGACATTGATCCCCGCGCTCACCGCACTGGGTCCGGGCGGCCCACTCGATGCGCAGTTCCGGCTGGTCACGGTCACCCATGTCGCGATCGGCGAGGAGGCCTTCGGCATCGCGCCGGGCCATGGCGAGCTCTGGGCGACTTTGCGCACCGTCGACGACGCCCAGATGGGTGCGCTCTGCGAGGCGGCGGAAATGCTGGCACGCGAGGCGGCCCTTGCGGACCGGCTGTCGCTCGAGATCAGCTATCACGACATCTTCCATCATTGCGAGAACGAGCCCGAGGTCGTCGCCATGCTGCGCCGAGCTATGGACGAGGAGAACGTCCCGCACGGCCCGGCGAAGCCTTCGCGTGGCTCCGAGGATTTCGGTCTGTTCGGCCGCAAGGCGAAATCGGCGATGTTCCTGCTCGGCTCGGGCGATACCGCCCATCTGCACAACCCCGACTACGACTTCCCGGACGATGCGATCGCCACCGGGGCCCGCGTCTTCATGCGGGCACTGCGCAACATCCTCGGCGAAGCGCGCCCGGCCTGAGGAGACGGCGATGACCGCGAACTGGACGGAAGCCGCTGCGTGCGCGGCCGGGATCGCCGCCGGATGGCAGCGCGAGGTCGGGCCGGGCGGCGCAATCGTGCTGTTTGACCGTGACGGCGTCCGCGAGGCTTTTGCCGGCGGGCTCGCCAGCATCGAGCACGGCCTGCCCTTCACGCCCCGGACGGCGAACCGCTTTGCCTCGATCAGCAAGCATG
>ERZ778020.2332-NODE-2332-length-14015-cov-32.778438_pt1 | contig 14015 bp, 6 predicted proteins | sample MGYA00375750_ERZ778020 | MGnify/ENA primary metagenome ERZ778020 (study PRJEB29350, sample SAMN05389818) | bioreactor metagenome | isolation source: Ammonium sulfate bioreactor | place: South Africa: University of Cape Town | collected 2014-03-17 ...
TGGTTCATATTGCTACCGCACGATACTGGCTCAAATTCGTCCACGCCGCCTAGTTCGGCCCGAGCTTGCTGACATGCATCACTATAATTGCCTCTGCAATGATCAAGTTGTTCATCTCTTTTATTTGAAAGGTCTCTAAGATTATCTGCAAGCTCGCACGCGCTTGTGTCTCCCCCCGAACAAGCAAGCCGGGCTCTATCGAATTCTTCACGCTCTTTGTGATTTAAATAATTATTCTGATACGCATTTCCCGCATATGCGGCACCGGTTCCGCCGGTGGCGCCGCCGACGCCTGCGAGGATAGAGCCCGTCACTGTGTTAGTCATAAACTCCGCTGCCGAGCCAGTTAGGCCGGCATCCTTGACGAATTCCGCCACGAGCTCCCTGACCTTCGGCGCCAGCAAGGCAGACGAGGCGCCGCCGAGCGCACCGCTCAGCATGCCACTGAAATCAGTAACACCCCCGAGCAAGCCACCTGCAATGGCGTGTAATGTGGCGGGGCCGACGCCTCCCTCCTTCCAGAATTCACGCTCGGCATCAGTAGTCGCCTCCGCATACTGCTTTGTCGACCAATTCCCGATCATATTGGCGGCCTTGGCGGCTGCATCATCGTAGAGCTGTTGTGTCTTCAGCTGCTCGCCGAGGATTTTCTGAAGATCGGGAATGCCGGGCAGTGACGTGTTCGTATTCGCCGTGTCGCGGCGCAGTTCGTCGATATTCTGCTGCTGATTTGCCGGGTCGGTGATGATAATCTCGGCGGGAGAAACGGCGCTCAGTGCCTTCCCCGTCTCGCTTTCGCCCTCCTTGATGGGCGGGGAAACCGACGGCCCTTTACCGGATAGGCCGCCGCCATAAGAGTCCGCCTTCCACTTGGAATGCGTATCGACGTCCTCGAACTCCAGCGTCCCAGTCTCAAGACGACTGTCTTTCGAGTCAGCGTCACTGGTGATGAGGCCGCCCTTCAAGGCGGTGTTGCCGTCCACCTTGATGTCAAAGCCACCTTGACCGGCATGAATGCCCGATTGCTCGGAAACAATGGCGGCATCGCCATTGGCGGCCTGGTAAGTACCGGATATAGCTGCGCCGCTTGCCCCGACGCCTCCACCGACACCAGTCTGCTTGGCCTTGCTCGTTGTCGTGTCCAACTGGCTTTCGATGTTCAGATCGCCGCCAACGTCGGCAACCACAGTCTCGCCAGAAACAGTCGCCCCCTTCAGATTGGTGTCATTGCCGGATTGCAGATAAACGCCACCACTGCCCACAACATGTGTGTTGACGTTTGTGACCGTCGTTCCGTTGGCATTACCCTTCCCAAAATTGAAGTTTCCGCCTGTCAGATCGAGATTGATTTGCACACCGCCTGACACACTCTTGCTGGAACTTTCGGCGGTCGCTTGCGCACTGATCAGATTGATGTCGTTACCGGCGATCAGAGCGATGTTGCCGCGGCCACCCGTTCGCTCGCCCTTTTCGTTATAGCCCGCGGCGATCTGAGCGCCAACGGCGTTGATATCGCCGCTCGATGCTTCGATAACGACCGTATCACCAGCCCGAATGATTGTCGGAACCGGAACCGAGGCGGACCCTTCCGCGCTGTTCTTCTGGTACTGGAAACCGGCTGAAATCGACGTTGAGAGCAGCGGGCCATCCTGCTTGAATTGCCCGGGCGTGATCGGTTTACCGTTTACCAGCGCATCATAAGCGTAATAGCCATTGATCGCAGCGATCGTTCCCATGGCAATCGACTGGCTGGAGTTGCCGTCACCGACCCGTTTTGCTGCGTCATAGACATTCGTCGCCGCAGAAACGACACTCGAAGAAACCGTTGCCGTAACACCGGCGAACAGTTCCTCATGCACATGCTCGTAGTTGGTCTCGTCCTGCGCGGAGAGCAGGTTCACGTCACGCGTGGCCGTGACGGCCACGTCATGCTCGGCCTCCACCTTCGCCGCTTGCAGATTGGCATCGCGGCCGGCATTGATGACGACGTCATTGCCGGCTTTCAGCGTGGAAACGGCGTTGGTGTCGGAACCCTGACTCGTTTCATCCTTCGACTTTGCAAAGCCGATACCGATCGACGCGCTGCCCTCGCCCGACTTTAGCTGAATGCCGAAGCCCGAGCGCTTTTCCTTGTCCTGCGAGGCATAGCTCTCCGCCCCCGGTGTAATGTTGACGTCGCGGGCGGCATCGAGCGCGATGTCGTGCCCGGCCTCGACCTTCGAGCCGATGATGTTGACGTCGCTCTGGCGGGCGGTGATCGAAACATCGCTGCCCGCCGAAACCTCCGACGGCGCATTGACCACCGCATGCTCGTCGTGGCTCTTCTGCTTCTTGCCCCAGAGCGAATAGAAGCCGTCGCCCGAACCGGCGCCAAGGCCGGATTTCTTGGACGACGTCTGGAGATCGTGGGTTTCCTGCGCGCCCATGACGGAAACGCTGTCCCCTGCGATAGCGACGTTCTCGCCCGCGTTCACCTTCGAGCCGGCAACGGCGACGTTCCTGCCGGCATCGAGATTCACATTGCCGGACGCGCCCAGCTCCGATGCGACGGTGGTTTCGTCATATTGATGGCCCGTGCCGCTCGATTTCGACAGCAGGCCGGACTTCGACCGGGACGTATCCGTGTTCGTGGTGTTCTTGCCCGATGCGATCACCAGATCGCCGCCCGCATCGACATTCAGGTCGGCCTTGCGATCTTCGGTCCCGGCCTGAACCTTCGAGGCCGAAATGGTCGTGTCCCCGCCGGAACGGATATCGACGCCACCGGACCCGCTGATAGAAGAGCCGACGACCGTTTCAGTTTCGGTTCGGCTGTGGGTTTCCTTCTTGCTGAATATCCGTTTGGAACGCGTGTCGAGCTGCGAATAACCGGTATCCCGCGCTTCCGCGATGGTGACATTGTCGGTCGCGGAAAGCTCGACCTTGTCGCCGGCATCGACCTTCGAGCCGATGATGCTCACGTCGTGCGTGGTGCCGGCATCGGGCCCGTTACCGGCCTTGATACCAACCGAGCCACCGGCGCTGATTTCCGAACCGATATGTGTTTGCGAGCCCTGCTTGAGTTCGGAGCCGATGGTTTCCTTTTGCTGCTGGGCGACCGTGATGTTCGCATCGTCTGCGGCTTCCAGCGCGACATCGCCGCCCGCCTTGACCTTCGAACCCTCTATCAGAATATCGTCGCCGGCCTTTATGTTCGTATCGCCGCCGGACGAGAGGCTGGACTGCTTCTGCCATGTCGAATCTGTCTGCGAGAGGCGTGTGCCTGCCACGCCATTGACCTTCTTTTCGACATCGGCTGTCACGACATTGACCGAGCCCTGCTCCGCCTCGATATCCAGACCGCCCTTCGCCACCACGTTCGAACCAATGATATTGACGTCGTCCGTCGCCTTGATGGACGTGTTCCCATCCGATTGCACGGACGTGCCGAGGACATTGTCGGAACCGTTGTTGGTTGCGCTGGCAGTGTCCAGCACGACGGTCTTGCCGCTCAGGTCGGCGTCGGCGCCGGCCTTGATATCGGCGCCATGCAGCGTAAGTGCCTCGCCTGCGGACAAGCTGGCATTGCCGCCCGCTTCCGCTCCGCTGCCAGCCTTGACGAAAGTCTCGCCGCCGATCTGCATGTCGGCCGCGGAAATCGTCAGATTTTGGGAAGCGGAAAGCGAAAGATCGTTTCCGGCCGTGAAGCTGCCCCCCGTGGCGGTGATATTGGTTGCCGCGAGCTGGAGATCGGTCTTCGCGGCAATCGTGCCGGAATTGTTCACTGCTCCGACCTTCATCGCCACCGAACCGCCCGAGATGAGCGCGCCGGCAACCGTCAGATTGGCCCTGTCGGTATTCGCGACATAGACCGTCGGCACCAGAACGTCGATGCCGTTGACAGTCTTCTTTTCATACCAGACCATCGTCTGCGTCAGGTTGGCGATCATTTCGGGCGAGAGCTTTTCGCCAATCGTCAGTCCGTTGGCGGCGGCATAGTCCACACCGCGATCAAGCAGGGTCTTCATCTGCTCGATCGCGTCGCTCCCAGGAATGAAGGAGCCCTTGCCCAGCCCCTGATTGACGAGCTGGCGCAGTTGCTGGTCGACCAGCTGGTTTTCGAAATAGGCATCGCCCAGGAAAGGAATGGACCTGTCCGGATTGTAGCCGATGCGATTTATGAAATAACCCGAACCATAGAATTTTCCGATATCGAGGAACTCGGCGCGCGTTTCATAAAGAAATGTCTGGCCGGGGACCGTTCCCCCAAAGCCGCCGGAGTCGGGCTTCGGCGCGCTGGAACCAAGAGCAGTCTTGATTTCCTCGGCAGTCAGCGCCAGATCTCCCGCCTGCAGGCTGTTTCCGGAAACAGGGATGCCCTTGTCGGCGAGCAAATCCGAGATCGCGGAATTTGGAGTGAAGAGCGCGCCACCCGCGGTCAGACCGTTCAGAGCCGATGTCGGATCATCGGTTACAGGTGCGGCGGAAAGTTGCGCGCCACCGGCAATCGAGCCGGCTGCTGGCGTATTGTTGACAGTAGCGAAGCCACTGATGTCCATCGTACCGGCGGCTTTGATGTTAGCAAACGCGCCGTCGATAACTGTCTGCCCTGTGACGCGCGAATTGCCCTTGTCCAGATCGTTGACGGCATTGCGGTCTCCGTTGGCATCATAAGCTTCACAGCCGCCCCTCGCCTCACAGGTCGATGTAACCGTCCGGTAAAGGGCGATGCCTTCATTGTTGAGAACCGATCCTGTCAGCTTCGCATTGCCACCCGCCTCGATGGAACTATAGGCGTTGTTGAGAATGGTTGCGTCGATATTGAGATTGCGCCCCGTCTGGATCAGAGCCTGCGGCGACAGATCTCCATCGAACTTCTGCTCGTGGATCGTCTGACGCATCTGAGTGCTCTCATCCCATGTAAACGACCATGCGAATGAGTTGGAGTTGTTGATGACGATAAAGGCCTTGGGCTGCAGATCGGGGCTTAGGATGATGTTGCCGTCTGCATCGGTCGGATAATGCTTCCGCAGAAAGCTTTTCATCTCCCCGACGTCATGAAGATTATCACCCCATTTCCAGGGTATGTTGCTGTCGTAGGGAGCGTAACCCCTCGTATGATAGGACGTGCCGTCATCGAACGTGACAACGCCGTAGAGCTTGTCCTGCCATTCACTCGTACGCGCAAGCTCTTCACCGGGATAAAGGTTAATGGGGCCATCCGCCTGCGGATTGTTGAACAACTGGCCCAGCGGCTTGCCCCAGGTTTCCGGATTAAGCTCGAATTTCACTATCTCGTCATTGCTGATGATGTAGGTGGACCATGTCGGCGTCGATATACGCTTGTTGGTCAGATTTGCCGTTGTAATGACGGCGTCTCGCCCGGCCCTGATCAGCCCCGAAACATTGGTGACAGACCGATTACGTCCACCGGCGGCATCGGCTGCGATGGTCAGGTCGTTGCCGACCAGCACGGCCCCCTGATCGTTGACGAGATCACCTGCAACGTGGAGACGGCCGTCCTGTCCTGCATATACGAGACCGGTCGGCGTGTTATTGAAGTTGCCCGCGATGTTAAGGGTCAGGTCGTTATTGGCGGCAAGCTGGCCGGAATTCGACAGGGAGGCCAGCGTGAGCGTCAGATCGTTGGCGGCCAGAAGCGCTGTGGCCGATGTCGTCGTGACAGTCTGCGCGCTGATGGCAATGTTCCCGCTGCCGCCATTGGCCGTCACAGCGCGGATTTTTGCATTCGATGCATCGGCGGCGCCTGAGAGGTTCAGCGCGATACCGCCGAATGTCAGCGTTGAATTGGTGAGATCAGCGCTGTCCGCATTGACGATCAGCGTACCGGCAGTTGCAATCTTGCCGCGGCCGTTGCTGAGATCAAGGCTTTGCAGGGTGAGCGAGATATCGCCTTTCGCAACCGTGTCATGATCAAGGCTGATCGCGCCCTGCTCCGATTTGAGGTCGGCCGAGGCAAAGCTCCGCAAGCTGTTATAGGCAATATTGTGCCCGGCCCGTGCTGTGAGATCGCCACCGCTGATCAGTTGGTCGGCCGTGATCGAGCCTCCGGCCGCACCGAGCGTCATCTGCCCCGCAGCAGCGTTTCCGGTCTTGAGGATCAGGGAACCGGCGGACTGTTCGGTCGCCGTGAAGTCCACGCCGGAAACAAGGGTCCCGATATTCATCGAACCTGCATTCAACGAAGCGCTGCCGCCAGCCAGAGACTGGCCGGACAGGGTAAGGGTGCCGCCGGCCGTCAGCGCCAGATCGCCGTGAACCAGCGTATTTGCCGACAGATTGCCGGTCGCGGATGCGATCATCCCGCCAGACGACAGAAGACGGCCTGCCGTGATATCACCAGCCGTCGCCGTCAGATTGAGTGCATGGGCGGCATCGACAAGCTCGACCTTGCCGCTGCCCAGTTCGGCCAGATCGACACCTGCAACGGCGGTATCGAGAGTGATCGCAGACCCTGCGATGGAGATGTCCGAACCGGACAGCAACTGACCACTGATCGCAGTCGTGCCCTTAATGGTGGCCGCGCCATGGCTCGTCACATCGGCGGCGCCAAACGTCCCGGCCGTGGCGGTGAGAGATCCTGCCGACAGCAACCTCGTGGCGTAGACCGCGTCATTTGCCGTCAGAATTGTCTTTCCGGCCTTGGCCGGATCGGCTTCGAGAACGAGAGCGCCGGTCTGATCGGTCGCAGCAAAATCGACACCGGAGGCAAATGTGCCGATGTTGATCGAATTTGCGCTGAATGTGGCATCGCCGCCGGAGAGCGACTGACCGGACAGCGTGAGATTGCGCCTCGCCGTCAGATCGAGGTTTCTGTGGGCAAGCACGTTGGCGGAAATATCATCTGTCGCTGATGCAATGATGTCGCCTGATGAAAGCAGGCGGCCGGCCGAGAGATCGCCCGCCGTACCGGCCAGACGAAGCGTATGGGCCGTGCTGGCGAGCGTAACATTGCCGCTCGCCAGCGCGGTCAGATCGACGCCTGCGACCGCAGCGCCCATGTCGATCGAAGGGCCGATCACGGAGATGTCCCCGGCCGAGAGAAGCTGGCCGCTGATGCCAGTCGCGCCCGTGATGATGGCTGCGCCATGGCTGGTGACATTGGTGGCGCTGAAGCCGCCAGCGTTGACGATCAGATCGTCCGCCGACAGAAGTGTTGCGACATCGATGTTGCCGGCCGGGGCCTGAAGCGTCAGGCTTCCTGAATTGCCGACCACGATGGCTCCGTTGGACGAAGCCTGGCTCGCCGCGAAGTCCACCCCGGATATGATCGCATTCGCCTGAATATTCGCCCCGCCGACAGTCACGGCGCCCGCGCCGAGAAGCTGGCCCGCGATTGCCGTGCTGCCTTCGATCGTCACCGCACCGTGGCTGGTTACGTTCTGCGCGACCACCGACGAGCCGGTCACATTCATATTTCCGGCGGAAAGCAAAGTGCCGATGTCGACCGCGCCGTTAACGCCCTGCAGGGTCATGTCGCCGGTCGAGCCAAGCCGGATGCTGCCATTTGCGGCACTGGTCGCGGCAAAGTCCGCGCCGGAAACAGCGTTCCCGGCCTTTATGGACCCTGCCGAGGCAACGAGCGCGCCGCCGGAGAGGATCGCATCTGCGACAAGAATATCCCGGCCGGCAGAAAGACCCATATTGTTGAAGCTGATCAGCGTGCCAGCCGCAATCGAGCCGGATTCTGCCTGGACCGTCAGTTCGCCGCCACCTGCCTTGACCGTTCCCGATAAGGCGATGTCGCCCGACGCCGTTTTCAACAGGGCCGCGCCATCGGCGTTCACATCCGTCGCGGTAATTCCCGAGCCGGCTTTGAGGCTCGCATTTCGGCCAGCCGAGATGCCGCCGGCTGCGATGGCACCTTCAGACGTCAGTTCGACGTTACGGAGCGAAACCACGTCGCCGGCGAGCGAGAGAAAACCGTTCCCCGCTTCAAGAACGACATCGTCATCGGCGGCGACGACCTCAAGGGTGATCCCTTTGGCCGCCTTGACAACGACACGCTTCTTCGACGTCACCTTTCTGGCTTCGACTTGGCGGCTCTTTGAGCGGAGATTCACACCGTCGCGTGCCGATGCGTTGCCAAGCGAGATACGACCATCCGCTGAAAGCGTCAGGTCTTCCGCATTGGCGGCCATGTCGCCGCGCATCCGCACGCCCGCGCCCTTGTCGGTAACGACGATCTTGATACGGTCGGCCTGCATGGCTCCCAATGCCGAGCCATCGATGGCAAATTCCCCGGAATCGTCTGCACCGTCCAGAGCGGTTGCCTCGCCTGTGGCGTAGTTGAACTTTTGACGGCCCGCGGAAAGTCGCAGATGTTTGCCGTTGACTGGTCCGTCGATCTGAACCCGGCGCGAGACGATATCGAACAGATCGACCGCGCCGTCGCCGGCCGCGAAATTGCCGCCCCTGGAGCCGAAGGTGACATCGCCACCGCGCACGGTAAAACCGGAAAGCCGCCCGTTTCCGTCTATATCCGGTGTGCCGGTAGTCAGCGTTGCACGCGGCGTGTTGATGAAGCCGCAGCCGTCGCAGGTGATGCCGTTGGGATTGGCGACGATGACGTCCGCCCGGCCGCCATAGACTTCCGTCGGCCCGAGCAGCGAACTCCGCCGCCCGCTCGTCACCTCGTTGAGGATGACGGAGGCGGGACCGGAATTCTTCAGGTTGGGATTGCCCGGCGTCACGCCGCCGAGCTTCGATATCCCGGCTTCGCCATTATGGTTGTTGAGGATCAGGCCCGGCGTACCGACATTGAAATCGCCGTATTTGTTATGCGACAGGCCGGAACCGTTGGGCGTGACGATATCGACGAGCGGCACGCCGTTCGGCGCCGCGCCGACATTCGGCTGATTGGCGGTCGGAGCGCCGCGATCCGGCGCTATCTGCTGTGCCTCAACCAGCAGCGGCTGAAACACCAGGAGACTGCTCAGAAGAACGGCGACCGACTGGCGTGCCAGACAGATCGTTTGCCGGACCAGATGCCGCCGAAACAGAAAACCTGATTCTCGGGAAACCGATGCGCGGATGGATTTGCTCTTCATCAGTCTGTTCCTCAAAAAACCCGAAAGAGGCGGCTCCAATGACCAGAAGTATCAACTACCTGGGCGACAACCAGGTCTTGACGTTCTGCGTGAAGGAAACGGCCAGCTTTTCCGCCAGATGCTCCTGACTTTTGGTGGTAGCGGCATTTACCGCGACGGCAACGACAACACCGAGGCCGCTGCCTCTCATTCCCCGATCCTCACCCGTGATGCGGGGATTCTGTGCGATGAGCTTGCCCGTCGCAGCGTTTTCAAGCCGCACTGTTCCCGCGATGAAACTGTCTCCGCCACGAAGAATTCATCCCGGCTCCGACGCAAGATCGGCCTGCTGAAGCGTTATAACCAGCCGTGTCGGAATCTGTCCGCCGGGATAGCCCCTGAGATCTCTTGCAGCGACTTTCTGTAACGCGGCTACGACCATCGATGCCTGCTGTGCCGATGTCATACCGTTCATCATTGGCAACAGACCCGTAGAGACGTCCGGCGCGGACTCCACCCTTACTTCCGTGACCCGCGTGCCTTTCAAGGCGTCAAGCAGGCGAGGATCACGCGTTGCACAACCTGTCATCACGACAGCTCCCAGGAGCACGGCGAAAATCGCCCTGGCAACGCCGCCAAAATTTCCAGATTTCGAAAGCATATTTCCCCTCTCCTCGCTCACCACTGGAGCGACGTGCTGACAAAAAACAGATCCCTTGCCCTGGTATTGGCCGTACTAGCGATGAGGCGCGAATAGCCGATATCCGCGCCGATGCTGCCCCCGACCAGCCGCGCGCCGACGGTCCATGACGAAATGTCGCCTCCGGGCAGGCCAAAGCGCTGCTGTCTGAACGTGTGTCCGTAGTCGATGGCCGCATAGGGCCGCAACTCGCCGAAGCGTTTGGTCAGGAGCGTACTGCTCTTCCATGGTACGGTGCGCCAGGCGATCTCGTTGCGGGTGAAGACCCCGCTATTGCCGAAAAGCACGCTGTCACGGATACCGCGCACATTGCTGTAACCGCCGAGCGAAATCTGTTCGGCGCCGTAAAGGTTGTCAGGCGAATATTGCCCGTTGACCGTTGTCGAAAACTGGAGGTTCTGCCCGGAAAGCTGAAACGGTTCGGTGACGCTGATCGTGCCGCTGAATTTCCTGAACTCCGGCTCCGCATCGCCGGCTCCGGGTTCCCCGCGCCGGGTCGCCCCGAAGATGCCGAGGCCCTGATTGTAGTTCACGTCGAAGACCCAGAGCCCACCCAGCATACGGCGCGAATGAGAGAGGCCGAGACTGGCGACGGTATATTCGCGGCTCCCCACCTCGATACGGTTTCCCATCAGGAAATTATCGGTCTGCTTGTAGCTGAGGCCCATGTTCAGCGTGGTGATGGAATCCTTGTCGCGCAGGATGACGCGGTCGGCATTGAATCCGACTTCACCGGAATCGCCGGACGTATCGATGTCACCGAAATTGCCGGGAGCCGAACTGCGGTATTTGTACCAAGAACCGTTGAGCGTGAAGGTCCAGTAGCCATAGGGCACGCTGGCGGAACCGGAAAAGCTGTTGCTCTGGCCGATGCCGTCATCCGGCCATGGATAGTCCGGGCCGCTGTGTTCGTAATTGAGCGATATCAGGTCGTTGAGCGCGAGCAGATTGTCCATGCGAAACCCCATGGACGTTCTGGAATAACCGGTGGATTTCTGGCCGAGATTGTTGTTAGCGAGCGAGAAATGCCAGGGCAGGTCCGGCTTGTTCTCGACATTGAGGATCGACGTGCCCGGTTCCTTGCCCGGCAGCATCGACGTTTTGGCGTTGTTGGAGGAAAGGCGGTTGATCTGGTCCAGCCCCTGCTCCATGTCGCGGATATTCACCGGCCGTCCCTTCATGCCGGGGAAAGCGGTCGCCAGCACGCCCGGCTCCTTTGCGAGCTTGCCGTTGAGATAAATGTCCGAAAGCGATCCTTCAGCCGCGACGAGACGCAAGACTCCGGTCCGGGCGATGTTTTGCTCCGGCACATAGACCCGGGACGTGATATAGCCCTTGTCCATGTAAAGGGCGGTGATGCCCTTGAGCAGGACATTGATATCGGCAAGCCCGATGCAGCGGTTCCGATAGGGGACAAGAAGGGGCTCCAGCGACCGCTGCGAAAGCAGCTTCACGTCGTCCACCTCCACGCGTCGCACCCTGAAGCATGGCCCCTTTGCCGGGACTGACTTCTGCTCTTCATCAGAGGCCGATGTGCCACCGCGCGGGGTCGCCTGACGCAGCGCGTCAAGCCGCTTCTGCAAGTCTTGCTGCGCCTGCCGGCGCATGAAATCGTCCGCCGGTGACGAGCCCGGTTGCGGCGACTGCGCCAGCGCGGAAGAAGCGGACACGGCAAGCACTGCGCAAAGCGCAAGCCGCGACGCGGCCTGACGGGCGAACGGCATAACGACGCTCCCCGATTACGCTTTGGACGGCTTTTGCAGCTCGGCAAGGGCCTTGGCCAGCCCTTTCAGCGAGAATTTGAGGTTTATGTTCTGCCCATTCATCAGACGAAGATGCGCTTCGCCCGAAGTTCCCTTCCGCAATGCGTCGAGCATTCTTGCGTCGAGCTTCTGCTGCGCCCAGCAACCTGCCTGATTGCAGTTGCGATAGGGAATCGTTGCCAGTTCCTTGCCCCCGGTACCAAGGCCAAGTCCGGTCGGCAGAACCACATTGAGCGGTACAAGCGCTGTCAAGAGAAGATCGCTCTCCGACGCCTTTTTTCCAGCCTCCGGAGCGGTTCTGGCAATCGCCAGCGTAAGCACATTGACGTTCTGATCACCCTGTCTGACCTGAGCGATCTGGGCAACCTCGCATTGCTGAACGTCCTTGCCGCCAGCCGCCTTTACATTGGCGCAGCGATAGAACCAATCGTCGAAACGAACCGACTGAACGGCTGGAGCCTGCGGTTTGCTGGCTCTCGCGTCCCGAGCCTGAGCCAATACCGGGCACGCCATGAAAATTGCCGTGCCGATCCCCAACCGTAAAAGATTCACGCCGAATTGCATTAAAATTCCCCCGATTCAGACAGTCATGGCCCACTCACATGACAGCAGATATTCCGGCCAGAAGGTTCTGGCAGCCCCGACACTCAACTCAACGCCTGATGCATTGGCGGCAGGATTGCGAGGACACCCGTCAATTGCGTCCTATGCATGCAGGAAACAGCGAATACAACCACAATAATTCGGTCCGGATACGTAAAGCCTGCTGCCATGTCAAGCATTGTCAGCGGAAATCCCGGCTTCATTAGACTTAAGTCAAAAGAACAAAACGACAATTCCGCACAACGTCTGTGAACAAACCCGCCGCCGCGTTTCAAATTGGTACGTTGCGCCGATATTGTCTGCAAACGATGAATGTCGCCATATTGAGGATTTCAATCGTCCGTCCTGCTCTCGCAGGAAGTAGATTCCCCGAGCCTCGATCACTGAGATAAGATAGCGTTCTCACGCAGGAACGGCAAAACCCGAGTTCAGGTGCGACATGCAAAAAATTTCGCTGGTGACCTGAGCCCCTGACCTTCCTCCAAATTTTGGTAGAGTCCGTCGTATCAAGGAGACGGACGGAATGAAGCGTGCACGGTTTACGGACGAGCAGATCATCGGAATGCTGAAGGAGCAGGAGAGCGGTCAGAGGACGGCCGATGTCTGCCGCAAGCACGGACTATCCGAGGCGACCTTCTATAAATACAAGGCGAAGTATGGCGGCATGGACGTCTCTGACGCCCGGAAGCTAAAGGCCCTGGAAGATGAGAAGCCAAGCTGAAGAAGCTACTCGCCGAGGCGATGCTGGACAATGCCATTTTGAAGGATGTCGCATCAAAAAAATGGTGACGCCCGGCGCAAGGCGAGATGCGGTGGCCCATGTATGCGAAGAGCATGATGTGAGCCAGCGCCGGGCGTGTGCAATCCTGGCCGTGGATCGGTCGAGCGTGCGATATTGCAGCGTTCGGCCCGATGATGCGTCCATTCGCGAAGCCATGAGGCAGGTCGCGTCGGAGCGCCGTCGCTTCGGCTATCGCCGCATCCATGTGATGCTGGATCGACAGGGCATCGTCATGAACCTGAAGAAGCTGCGTCGCCTTTACCGGGAAGAGAAGCTTGCCGTCCGCAAACGCGGAGGTCGCAAGCGGGCCTTGGGAACGCGGCGGCCCATTGCACTGCCGTCACGGGCCAACGAACGGTGGAGCCTCGACTTCGTCAGCGATGCATTCACCGATGGACGACGGTTCCGTGTCCTGGCCGTTGTCGACGACTTCACACGTGAATGCCTGGCGCTGGTCGCGGACACCTCCCTCTCGGGTCTGCGTGTCACGCGAGAACTCGACACCGTCATGGCCCAACGCGGACGCCCGCGAACGATTGTCTCCGACAACGGCACGGAGCTGACCTCGATGGCAATCCTCAGATGGCGCCAGCAGACACGGGTCGAATGGCATTACATCGCGCCGGGAAAGCCTATGCAAAACGGCTTCGTGGAAAGCTTCAACGGCAGTTTCCGCGACGAATGCCTCAACGAAACACTGTTCTCGTCCCTGCCTCAAGCCAGGGCCGAGATCACCGCATGGAAGGAGGATTACAACCGACAACGACCGCATTCATCGCTGGGCAACATCACGCCCAACGAATTCGCTATGAAAATGGATATGGAAAAACAGGCCGCATAAAGCCAGATTGAAAACCAAAGACTCTCCGAAATCCCGGAGGAAACTTGGGTCTCAGGTCACGATCTATAGTTGCACCACCTATGCCGAATTAGGGTAAGAGGGCAGGTGGGATAGCGAATCCGAACTGTACGTCACGAGTGAACGGTAAAAGCCCCGACGCTTTCGCGTTCGGGGCTTCGCGTGTCTCGCCGGTCTCGATGTAAGCTGTTGTTACACTTCGATTTCGAGTGTTTTATGACAGAATTGGTTGCGGGGGCAGGATTTGAACCTGCGGCCTTCAGGTTATGAGCCTGACGAG
>ERZ778020.2335-NODE-2335-length-14011-cov-3.460949_pt1 | contig 14011 bp, 15 predicted proteins | sample MGYA00375750_ERZ778020 | MGnify/ENA primary metagenome ERZ778020 (study PRJEB29350, sample SAMN05389818) | bioreactor metagenome | isolation source: Ammonium sulfate bioreactor | place: South Africa: University of Cape Town | collected 2014-03-17 ...
AAGAGGGAAGGGCAGTTGTTGTTTAAACAATAAAGAGATAGGACACACGAACGTGTACCGTTACACCCTGGTTGAAATTCATCATCTAGTAATCTATTCAAAATAAAATCGGTTATATTTTAAACAAATTTCTTTAGTTTCAGGGAAGCTGACTCTGCAAAAAATCTCTTCAATCAATTCAAAGCTCTGAGCTCGTTTCAATCATTGAGTCATATTCGCGATTTGAAATTCGAATCTCAAAATACCAACAACTAATTCAAACCTATGTTTCAAAACACGGACTCGATTCTTCTGTAGTGTTCAAACAGATTCATTGCTATTTTTTTTCTTTGTTCTGTAGCTAGAGAAACTTCATTATGACAACAAATAAATCTCTCATTGTCTAATCTTTGAATATTGATTTGGAATGAAATATCAACCTCTTGCGCTTTCATATTCTTGATGTCGAGAAAAAAATTTATATGAAACCGGAATTGTCTTTGACACAAATGTATGCATAGTTAGCATTCAAAAGGCATTGGACACCTGTGTTGATTTTGTTTGTATATAGCCAATGAAAATCTCAATTTCGTTCTAGATTGCCTGAAATGATAAAGAAATGTATGGATAAGAGAGTAGATCGATAAACCATCAAACATTTGAAATGAGATAGAAAAATCGACAAAGGATTGAATGTGTCTCAGAAATATTTATCAATTCTATCGAGAACTTTTCTTTTCCATTGGAATTCTATGCATTATTTATTTTAATTGTCTCTTTATATATTTTTCTCCAGAACTTCACCGAATAAATATCACAATCAATCGTATTCGTCTAATCAACAGACAGAATTCGATTCAATGTTGAAAGATTTTCATATCTTTGCTTTTAACAAATTTACTGCGACTCGGTTAATAATCATAGAAACTGTTGTGAAGCTACTTGGTCTATCTCTTCATCAATGAGTTTGTTCGTACAATCTATATTGTTGGGAAAGGTAAATTCGATTTTGGTTCAAATCAATTAGCTTCGAATGTTTGGTATAAATCTCAATTTATGTCGAAATATTCTCTCGCATCTACGGCGAAACAATGGTTCCGGTTCAGTTCTAATTCAATCCATCCGAAATTAGTTTTATGGCAAATGAAGGATTTATAGAATTTCGTCAAAAGAATATTTCTGCCATTGCTGCTTTACCTGATATCATTCACTTTTGATGAACGTATACCAAATCTAATTCCCTATCTTGGCAGGATCTAAATGAAAAGAAACGTCTCACTGCATTAGGAGTAAGTATGTGCAAGTGGATTCATACTGTTTTGCCAATCACTTCCCGATGTACACACATCTCTCCAATAACTATTCAAACAAAATTCATAATCATTGCTATCTTAGGCTAATTCTGGTAATAATTCTTCTTCCTAATCTTTCGATTCACCATCATCACTGTTCCTTCTACTACTATTTCATTTCTGCTGAGCTTTGTCTTTATCGAGAATCAGTGTTGCCATTGGAGCACAAATGAAAGATAGTCAAAATATTTTCGAACAGGTAAATCGAACTTTGAGTTGAGCGAAAAATACGAAACCAAAACCCGATCATTCTAGTCAACTTTGAATGCTTTCATGTCGTTGAGTAAAGCTGCTTGATTATACGCTAATCGAAAAAAAACAAACAAATAAAATTCGATTTCTTTTTCTGTTTAATTGATCGATGTTTTCGATTTGATTTAGGTGATTATACGGATTTCTATTGTTCGAAAGAACATGCGACCAATGTCGGAATTATGTTTCGAGGAAAGGAAAATGCTTTGAATCCGAATTGGTTACATTTACCAATCGGATATCACGGCCGAGCTTCGTCGACCCAATGGTCAAACACGTTCTGATGATAGTTAGTTTCACGTTTTTTTGCCTTCGATAGAGAAAAACAAACGCTCGATGCGACTATTTCACCTTGGATTGTCTCAATGGACGCATTAGAATCTGCATTGTGCGATGGACCTACACAAGTAAAAATCGAATCGATTTCGTTTTTGAGTTTCACAGGAGAACATTTGTTTTTCAAGGATCCACAACCGTTGAATTATTTAACTCAACAACAACCAAGCGCACTCAATATTGACCTAAGCGTCTCGTTAAAACGTAAAACGTTGTGTTTATTTAAATATTAATTTGATTTATTTATTTCTCTAGCCAATCAATCGTCGACTGAATATGTAATTTGTCGATCAAATTTAAAAGTAAATTTGACGAAAAAGAAAACAAACTAAAATCACATTTCTTTTTCGATGTAAAGTATTTATATTGGAGTTTGAAACAAATGCTTGTTCAACATACAATGACTGGTTGTAATCTACGAACCGGCGATTTAATAGCGACATGAACGATTAGTGAACAGACACCGGATTCATACGGTTCAATGCTCGAATTATCCTGGCGGGGAAGCAAACCTTTACAATTAGACGAGAATATAACAAGAAAATTTCTCGAAGACGGAGACACAGTGATTATGACTGGTAAAAGACAAAGAGAGAAAGAAAAAGCAAACAACTATAACTGTGTAATTGTAGGTTTTTATCAAGGCAATGGTTTTCGTATTGGTTTTGGTGAATGTGTTGGCACGGTTACTCCGACATTGCCTCTATCGAATTGATGATGATTATTATATTTCGAGGGAAATATTCATAAGAAGTTCTTTTCTTTTTTCTTTTGTATGTCAGTTTTTATTAAATAAAAAGAAAAGAAGATGATGATTGTTGGAATTCATAAGTTCGAATTTGTAATTATGATTTAATCAGAGAATTTCGAGAGTCTATTGCTCTTGTTGTCTTACTCAATGACAGACAAGAATAAATTATACACATGTCAATGACATTTCTCTTGTCGAATAACAATCAGGATGATTATCATTGAAAACTCACGGCAACAACAACCAACAATGAGATTAAAATAAAGTTCGCTAGTTCATATAACCGCAGATACGTGTGTTTTTGTAATTCAATCAAATAAGGCAGAAATTCATGTGCCTCGAGTCACACTATCGGCCGAATTGGTTGATTTGTATTAGCAGTCAAATTTATATTCATTTAATTAGAATAAAGATGCTATATTCATTCAATCGTCGTCGAGACATTTCCGATTTGTCTGAAATAATTACTAACAAAAAAAGAAGAAGAAGAAGAAGAAGAACGAGAGCTAAGACGGAAGGAGACGATGAAAAAAAAATCGAACTACTACTGATGGTACCATTTTCTTCGTCTTCTTCTTCTCCTTCTGCGCGTCTGTCCGAAATTGCCCGAGTTCATCGCACATTCTCACCGGTGCGACATACGGCATTGAATGGAAACACGTCGTTAAAGAAAAGAATTAGTTCACACACATACTTTCTTTTTTCGAACGTATGCATATCGAGAAAGAACTATACTTGTCTGTTTCTCTCATTCACAGACTTTTTTTTTCCATTCTCTGTTTCTCTCGTTCAAGCACAGCGCGTTAGATTTTTTTTCTACACACATTCAGGGCAAGAGAGAAGAGAAAAGAGAATTCATTCGTTCGTGTTTGTGTCTTGTTAATGCCTTCTCTCTCTCTCGTTTTTTTTCCAGCTGAGAATGGATAAAGTTGAAACGTGAGAAAAACTTGTGCTAATCGGATAACGATGCCCGTTAGACGCGAATAAACGAGCAGTGATTTGAACAATATATATATAAAACACTCTTGAATATATTTTAGATCTCTAGTCATTTGGATTTCCATGGGCAACATTTCACCTCGATCATCGAAATCATTTCCTGATGGTTTTACTAATCATTTAACGTTAACACCGAGTCGATCATCATGGAAAAAACAATTGCAATTTATTAATAAAACATTACATATTAAAAAACTTTCGAGAAATCATGCGAATAATAAAATTAAACGAACGGAATCTACGTTTAATCATAATCATGATTTCGATAGGAAACTAACCAAAAGCCATATTCAAGAAAATCATGTCAAAAAATCGTTTAGTTTGTTTTCAATGAAACAATCCCTCAACGATCTAACCAATAAAGAAAATCAGCCCGTGAACAGTACAAATCCACCTCGATCTCGACCAAAAATCGAACGGGTCAAAGGTAGTTAATTGTTTTTCTATTCTCCAATGAAGTCATCATAACTTTTTGACTGAATACGAATTAACTAATCTAATCTACACTTGATATTTATTTCCCACGAGATATACCATTATATATATCAATATATTCACTTGTTCTCATAGGACGTGCCTAGACAACAAGAAGAAAAAGACTTGAAAATGTTTTTCTTTTGTTTATCCTATTTGACAATTGGTTTTACTGTTTATTTAGTTAATAAACGTCATTCAACGTTTATCCCGTCAACGTACGTTCAACAGTATCAAATACAATTGTCATCAAAGACCGATCACGATTTCTCGTCAAGTCATTCAGCCGATAAAACAACAACAACAACAACAACAGTAACACGTCGAACAATAATTCAAGCGTCGACAAGTGAATTACTTCATTGTTTAAGTGAATATCTATGTTCAACATGTTCACATTTATTACCTCGATTGGATCGAATCGATTGTATACTTTGGATAAAAAGTGTCGATCGTCAACTGATTCTACAAGGTTGGCAAGAACAAGTATTTGTCAATCCAGCTAATATTGTGTTTTTCTATTTAATTCTTCGTGAAACATTAACATCTGTCGTTCCATCATCGACAATTAAACGTGTTCAAGAACTTCATTCGATTGTTTTAACTTGTCTGTATTTATCGTTTAGTTATATGGGAAATGAAATCAGTTATCCATTGAAACCGTTCGTTACGGATAATGAAACTCGTTTAGTTTTCTGGCAACGTGTTGTTTTAATAATGGGACAATTGAGTTCGAAAATGTTAGCTATTAATCAGAATCCGAAGTTTTTTACTGAATGTTTTTCGGATTTGAAACAATATAATCTCGTTCACAAATGAGAAAATTGTTTTTTTTTCTTTTTTTTGTCAAAATGAATAAAATCTCGAGAACTCAAACGAAGCAATTAAGTCAAATTCATAATGTGTCGGAAAAGAGAGAAATAACACGATAGTTGTACTCGTATTTCGAGCGTCGTTATTAAGGATGATTTTGTTATACCATTAAGTGCTTTGTTATTTTCTTAGAAAATACTATTCGATCTAAAAAAAGATAAGAAAAGAATTCAGTCTCCGTAACGTTGGTTTTTTGTTATTGAATAACGTCAAAAAACATCAAGAAAAACGATGTCTCGGCGACATCTTTTGCCGAAATGTTATTAGTTGGCCATGAAAATGTAATAACTGACAGTAATTTCTCTTCTATTCACATTTCTTTTCGGAGTAATATGAAAGTAAATGTGAATTGTTTTAGATGTCAGATGTTATTCGAAAAGATATCGAAAAAATCGAACGAGCTCTTAATATCCGTGTTGAAGATGTCGAAATTGAAGTTGCATTAAATGCCAGTAGGACAGAATTCTTCTCGATTGACGACAGAAAATCAACTGATTGTTCTTTTTCAAGCCCTTGGTCAGACACTTCCATCTGTAGTTTTCGATGAAGCCAATGACAATCAATTCGTTTCGCGTTCGTTTGCAACTGAACTCAATCTTTGTTATCAACGAAATCTCTTTCAATTATACAAACATTGTCAATCGATTGTAATCGAATTTGTTTTTGAATCGAATCAATTTGTTTGTTTGTTTGTTTATCAAGGAAACGTCGAATAAATCGACGCAGTTCAATCACGAAATTCTTCCGATTCAAACGTTCGAAATTTACACTGAAAATCTTTCGAATTCAAACAGCAGTGAATCGATTCAAAACATTCGTCGAATGATGCAGCGCGAGGAAAAAGCTCGTTTAAGTTCGTTTTTTGTTTTGAGAATCAATTTCGTTTGCAAATATGTTTTGTTTAGCATCGGATGAAACAATCGAAAAGTTAATTGAAAATGTTGGCAAAACTCTACGTGAAAATCAACAACAGGAACTTAGTCAAAAGTCAAATAAATTTTCCAGAGAAATTGAAGTTAATCGAAAAACTTTTTAGAATCGAAATTTTGAAAACATCGAATCGAGATGTTAGCAGAGAAACTAAACTTCTCAAAGAATTACGAGATCAATCAACTCGAGATTTGATTCTTCAAAATCATCGAATCGATTGGACGAATATTTCTCAACTAGTCAGCAAATAAAACGAAGTGTTTCTTACGAAATTTTCTTATCTAAATTCAGATGAACAATCAATACACAGAAAAATCGTGCCAACACGCTTGGGAACAAATCTGTTCGCCGACGATTCATTTGCCTTCGAAATGGTCGCCGGAAGAAGACGAACTACTCGAAAGTTTAGTTCAAATTCACGGACCTTATGCAGATCAATGGTCGAGCATAGCGTCACATTTTGTAAAAACAAATCTTTTCTTCGACATTTCCACGCGAAATCTCTCGATTTTAGTCTCATCGTTCGCCGTATATGTGCGCACATCGTTATATGTTCTTGACAAATTCTCGTTTAGATAAATTGTAGAGAGAAATTTTTTGTCAATAATTGAATTTAGAATTTTTTTTCAAAGGAAATTTTCTCCTGAACAAATCAAACAGCTAAAAAATGAAATCAAAATCTATCAACAAGGATATTACATTCCGATAAATAAAAGTAAATCGATCTTTATTCTTCGACAAATCGAGCTCATATTGTTGAACAGTTGCGTACGAATTCGGTTGTAGTCAATTGACAATTCGTCGAGAATGGCGAAACATCGATCCGACTGTTCGACGAGGCCAATGGCAAGTAGAAGAAGATCAAGTAGATTCGAATCAATTCGTTTTAACAGGAATTTATTTCCTTTTGCTCGAATAGATTCTTATGAGAAGTGTGCTCAAACAAGCGAATCGAGATACGATCAATTGGAATCTCGTTGCTGACGATGTACCAGGCCGTTCGCAATCGAAATGCTATCACCGGTATATTCATTTGACCAGAGAACAAGTTTCGAGAGAATTTCAAAGTCATGAAGATCAATTACTGATCGAACAGCATCGATTACAAAATTGTAAATCTTGTCTTTTTTTTGCTCTTCTATGTTCGAAATCGATTGATTTTCGTTTGTTTAAGCTCGTTGGTCACAAATTCAATTATATTTCCCGGGAAGATCTTGTTATACTTTACAAAATCGTTATAGAAAACTGCAGCAATACCGTCAGATCAATGAATTATTTCGATCTCAACCAGTTAGTTCTTTTTTGTTGATCTCGAAACGAATATCGTGTTGTTTTTTCTTTAGTCGAGTGTTCAATCGTTCATCTTAAATCAATATCCGACGAAGAAGCTGAGTGAATCGTTGAATAATTCGGTTTATCAACAGCCGAATTTCCAATTAACTTATGCGCAATTAAAAACACTAACAGCAAATTGTTTATTTATTCAATTTTGTAATGAAATTGCTTTGAATCAATTGAAAATCTCGATCACAATTCGACAGTTACTGAAAATTCTACCGAATTGTAAAGATCTCAATGAGATTTATCAAACAGTTTTTTCGACAGCAAAAAAGCAAAAAAAAACAAATAAATAAATTCAAAAAATTTCTACAAAATCATTTATTTTTCATGATAATAATAAATTATTCTTGTCATATTTCATCGAAAATATACTAGAGACATCAGATATGTTTGTTTTATTATTGAATATTCAAGTCTGTCCAATCGAATCTTCATGGTTTAGATTACTTTTTTCTTATCTTTCAAACTAAACTTCTGCTCTCAAGATGTTGCGTATATTGACCTTGTTTTTGGTCGGTTTATGTTTATTAAACCGTAAGTTAACCATATTGCTAATAGATTAATTGAGTTCGAGGAGTTTTGCTTTCGAAAAGATGCCGAAGGTGTTACATGGCCAAAGCCAAAGGCTATTCAATCATCACCACAAGCAATTGCCGATTTAATCGCTCGAGTTTTGAATAACGCACCGAGTGCAAAACTTTTTCAAATTTCGATCGATGAAAATCTAGCCGTCAATGGCAAAGACGTTTTCAAACTCTCGAACGGTGCAACACCTGGCACCATATCGATTAGTGCATCAACTGGTGTTGCGGCTGCTATGGGATTTAATTATTATTTGAAATATGTTGCTCATAGTTCATGTAGGATGAGAAGATTCGAAAATTTATGGATTTTTTTTTGTTTATTCTTTGAGCTAGTTTATTGGTCGGGAAAGAATATTGTGAGTGTTAGTTCGACGTTGACTCCGTTGAAAGACTCGATTGAGATCAATGCAAATGATCTTTTCCGATGGTATGGAAATCCGTGTACATTCAGTTATTCGTTGGAATTTTGGAATTTTTCAAGGTAAAAGAAATGAAAAAAAAAAGCTAAAGACGTTTTTCGAATGACAGATGGGAGAAAGAAATCGATTGGATGGCGATGAACGGAATTAATTTAGTTTATGCAACAACTGGAATGGAATATATTTTCAATCAAGTTCGCATTTTCAATCGAAAACGATCGTCAGTTTCATTTGAATAATTTCTTCAGGTTTTTCTTCGATTGGGTTTTCCACAATCGGAATTAGATAATTATTTTACTGGACCAGCATTTCTCGCTTGGTACGTAAAAACAACGAGTTTTAACTGAATTCATTCGTTTTAAATGAAGGCTTCGCATGGGTAATCTGCAAAAACATGCAGGTCCTCTGTCACCAAGTTGGCATCAAGCACAATATCAACTAGCAAAACAGATCATTCAACGAATGACAGAAATCGGAATAATACCAGTTTTACCGGCATTTACAGGTTTTATGCCGCAAACAGCACCAAAGTATGTCAAAAATGCCTTTTTTTTGCATTTTAATGAAACGATTTGGTTTATCTAGACGATTTCCTACAGCAAAATTTCATTATTCATCGAATTGGGTCGATTTTGGTTGTAATGAATCTTGGTTTGTTCTCATTTTCCGTTCTATCTTCTCGATGATAAACTTATATCTTCTCTTATCTTAGTTTGCCATACCTCGATCCAACGGACCCCTTTTTCAAAACAGTTGGAGCACAATTATTAAACGAAGTATTTACATAGATCAACAAAACTTCTATCAATATCTCTTTCTGCTCATTTCAGACTATTACATTATTGAACATTACGTCGCATTACTATGCATGCGATCTTTTCAATGAAATGACACCTCCGATTACGTATGTTTAGTTAGCAGAAAATTGAGGATGTTGATTTGAATGTTTCGTAGTGATTTGTCATATTTGGCTGATGTCAATGCAGGTATTATTGGAATGATGCAAAGTGTTGATCCCGATGCTGTTTGGTATGTTGATAGAAAAAAACAAATGTTTATAACTGAATTCATGTAGGATAATGCAAGCGTGGCTGTTTCTTTCGGATTTTTGGACACAAGAACGTGCTAAAAGTTATCTTAGTAAAGTTCCGATTGTACGTAAACTCGAAGAGATTCAGTAGAATACGAGTTCAATTCGTATATTTCTAAGGGTCATTTAATTCTTCTTGATCTTTACTCTGAACAAGTTCCAAAATATCAAAATTTCGAGTCCTACTACGGACATTATTACATCTGGAATATGTTGCATGATTTCGGTGGTAATAGTTTTCTATTTGGTTCGCTGCTCAATGTGACAAAAGTAATTTCTCATTGAAAATCTTCTCCGAATATCAATCATCATCGTCGTCTAGGGTCCTGATCAAGCACGAAACTTTTCCGGTGAACATATGATCGGAGTTGGAATCACCATGGAAGGTATCAATCAAAATGAAATTATGTATGAATTCGCGCTAGAACAAGCTTGGCGTCATCGTTTAGACGACGCACAACTCAATGATTGGTAAATTTTTTGTTCAGATTTATTTTTAAACGAAATTGTTTATTCAATTAGGCTGACTGATTTTGCTATACGAAGATATACCGGTGAAAAACAAATACCTAATTCAGCAATCAATGCTTGGTTATTATTAGGCAATTCTGTTTATCGAGATAATCCCGATAATGATCAATCAACGATGTTGAGAAGACCAAGATTAAATCGAGAACAAGATGTACGTCACCATTTTCTTTGAACAACAATCTTTTCTTTTTGTTCAAAATTTGAAATAGATCGATTACAATTTAACATGTTTATATGGCGCATGGGAAAATCTAGTCGATGCATCTGAACAGCTCGATTCGGATTTATTTCGATATGATTTAGTTGACGTAACCAAAGAAGTTCTTCAATATCATTTCGCGAGTACCTATACGCAATTTATGTTGGCTTATAATCAAAGTGATCTTTACGGAGTTGGAACTCAAGCAGCGATTCTGATTGATATATTAGCCGATACGGAATTGGTTTTAGCGTCAGATCAACGTTTTCTCCTAGGAAATTGGATTCGAGATGCATTGCAATTTGCACAAAGTGAAGAAGAAATTCATTTCTATAATTTCAATGCTAAACTTCAAGTTTCAATTTGGGGCAATAATTACACATTACCACTTTATGATTATGCGAATAAATTCTGGTCAGGAATGATTCGAGAGTATGTCAATAGGCCAATCATCCGATAATCTTTTCATGTTCGATTGTTCTTTTTTGTTTAGTTATTATGCACAACGATGGCAAGTTTTCTTTAATGTTGCTTTGAAGAGTTTAGTTGAAGTATGATTGATTGATTTATTCAGCACTTTTGTATGTATTTCAATACGTTTAGGGTCAACCTCTTAATACAACTGTTTTAAGTGAACGTATGTTTCTCGAAGCCGAAATGCCATTTTTCATGTTGGATACTAAAACCTATCCAACAATTACACAAGGTTAGTTGTTTTGCTTATGTTTACACGAATAAAATCAGTTGCTTATTATGTTCTAGGTGATTCAATTACAATTGTTCGACAATTGTATAACAAATATCGTCCAACGTTATACGATCATTATTTACCTGAAACAGAATTTAAGAAATCATTTTCGAATAATTATCGTTTCAAGTTTGACGACTAAGATTTTCGTCATACACTATTAGCTTTTGTGATCATGTCTGACATTATTTTAATAAAGTAATTATGATAATTTCGCTACGAAATTCATTCTTAACTTGGAGTTCTCTCATGCAAAAGCCATTTATTAAAGCATAATTGTATTATTTTTTTCAAGATACAGTTCTATAAGTGTCTGTTCAAAGAAAGAGTTGCTTGAAAATGTTGATGTGCATTGATGATTGCATTCAGACGTTGTCATATGTTGATTACCGAAAGAAATAGACTATTTCGATTGGCAGTGTATGAAGCGATAGATACATTTTTTGAGTCGAATATTATTTTTATGAGAAATGATGTCACTGTAAGCTAATGTTAGTTTCTGAATTTTTAAATTGAAATACTTGAAATGTTATCTTTTGGTTGATTGCTAGTACTTATATTATGTCGATTCGATGAGTACATTCTGTTGATCGTTGACAGTATTTTAATATTCTCACTTTGAAAGAGTCAATATTTATCATTACTCGATGAAATTCTTGTCTATAAATCTTTTATCGTGTTTAATACCTCTCATATAATGACGGTTATGAAAATCTTCAATCACAAGATCTATTATACTTCTTATGTACTTGAAATCAAGTGACAGATAGTTTTTTTTCGAACGCATACACCCACATACGAATGCTTTTTATCACCAAGATAAGTCGAATGATTCATCGAAAGTTTTTCTTTTTTTTTTCGAAATGCGTAATATGAGAAATGAGACATATCTACGCAAATATTCGTTGTTTCTCAGTGGTTAAATTTGTGTGTCATCTTTTCTTTCGATTTGAGATAAGATCAAAATCATTCGACATGTTCTATCGAATAAGTTTTTCTTCTTCTTTCAGCACAATGATTGACGAAAAGCTTATGATAAAATTAATCCTATTAAATCGTTATGCAAACAATCGACAAAGAGAAAAAAAACATACGCTATCCAATGACATTCATAAAACAGCAACAAGCGAGTGAAATCAGAGCTGCTAAAATAAGTAATCCTCTTGAATCGAAACGAATAACGAGTCTCTCAAGATGCGTTTGCCGTTTTTAAACAGAAGATACGATACACATCATATGCTTCACCTTTCTTCTTCCTTTCTCATCGGATTTATTCGCAATAAAACAGAGAACGATATAAATTTTGGTCAAGGTTATTTTTATTACATTTCAACCGATATGGCTGCTCTGTCGAACGTTGTTACTCCCATCTAACAACTGCTCTTCGTTCTCAAGAGCAAGACGTAAAATGAAAGAGAGCGAAGCCTTATCTCAAAGTAAGAAATAACCATGAATCTTATCATAAAAAAAGACCATATATATATATATTCGCCAGCACATTTTACTATCGAGTGGAAAGTAAAAGAATTGATTGAAAATTTCTTCGTCGTTTGTCTTGCGGCAAAATCAGGTCAAAAAAGTTGACTAATGGAAAAACATACTCTCATACGATCACTTACTTTATATTTTTTTCGATTGAATTAAAACGAAAAACAAACCAGAAAATAAAAAAATACGAAAGAAACTAGTGTAACAGGCCTCAGATTTTCATTGAAAGAAATTTGTCATCAACAAAGTTGCAGAGTGTGTAACAACAACAGCAACATCATTGGCACTGTTTTAAGACGAAACAGACAAAAAATCAAAACAAAGCACATTTATTCACGCATTGTTGTGTTGTTCTTCTCTCCTCCTCGATCGAATACACTAAACAAACAAAACCAAAAAAAGAAAATCGATCGTCTCATTGTTCCATCGAACGTCAATGGTACTTGTCATCTCTCGAACTAATTATAGGTCAGACAGTTATCGACAAAATCTCTGATATGGTCAAGAAAAAGAAGAGAGAAAAGAAAGAAGCATTTTCATTCACGAGGGGTGTTACTTTTAGGCATCTAGCAAAAATGGGGGATGAATTGAATCGAAAAGAGCGCCGCAAGGTTCGTGTCAATTTGACTGTAATATTCTATAGTTCTTCACTAAAAAGAAGAAGAAGAAAGAGAAAAATGAAATAAGGGAATTATATACCACCGGCATCAATTGAATATCAATCAATTGAAAGAAAAATGGCCTCCAATCTTGCGATTACTGTTGACTACTACACAATAAATTCGAAGAGAATTTGTCTTGGTACTTAACTCGAATATAAATGATGTAACAAGGTAGAGTGTTCACTGTACATAGCTGAATAAATTAAAACAAAGACACATACACAAACATATACAGAGATACATATAGATTATGATTTTCTTTGTTGTTGTTTTTTTTTCTATTGATTATCATCACAGTATTGCTGAATTGATATTGATAAAAGATATTCATGTATTTGGTTTTTTAAAGTCGAACTGATTGTTGATAATCAAGAAGATTGGCGTTTGTTGTCGATGGATACGAAGGATAATAGTAAGTCGATGGCGTTGTCGTTGCCGATGATGTCGATGTTTGGGAATGAATGGACGAAGATTCAGCGGGATAATAATTAGCCGGTGGTGTTGTTGTCGATGACGATGATGGCGATGCAGTAGCAGCAGCAGCAGCAGCAGCAGAATTATTCGTTGAATAGGCAAGTTCATTTGATGTTGAATTCGATGGAAATGATGGTAAATCTAAATACATTGCATTCGAGAGGAATTGTTGTTGTTCAGTTGAATAGATTTGATGACGATGTTGTTGTTGAGGTGAACGAGGTACTGATTGACATGTCTCATGTTGTTTACCTGTGGTGGTGGTGGCTGTTGATGAAGTTGATGGATTCTGTTGTTGTTGTTGTTGATAGAAATTCTCATTCGTTGATAAAATTTTCGGGATTGGTGATGTAAAATGATTCATCGATAAAACCGAATTATTCAATGATCTACGTGCGGGTGATATTGGCATTTGTGCATGTACTCTATTGTTTGTTTCGTTATCCTCATCGTCGTCGTCATCATCATCGATATCATCGTCCGAATGGTTATTCAGAGACTCGCCTTTGTCCATCGAAAGTTGGTTATT
>ERZ778020.2337-NODE-2337-length-13998-cov-3.978269_pt1 | contig 13998 bp, 7 predicted proteins | sample MGYA00375750_ERZ778020 | MGnify/ENA primary metagenome ERZ778020 (study PRJEB29350, sample SAMN05389818) | bioreactor metagenome | isolation source: Ammonium sulfate bioreactor | place: South Africa: University of Cape Town | collected 2014-03-17 ...
CACCACGGACGCGATGACCTGCGGCAGGAAGATGAGCGACTGGAAGAAGCCGAGGCCGTGCAGCCGCGCCCCGCGTTGCACGACGGCCGCGAGGATGAGCGCGAGTCCGAGCGGGATCACGGCGAAGAAGATGATGAGAACCCCGACGTGGTAAAAGGATTGCACGATCTCCGGGGTCTGCGCGGCCGTCAGGTAGTTGCTGAGCCCCACCCACTTGGCCACGCTGATCCCGTCCCACTGATAGAGCGAGATCACGCCCGCCTCGACGAGCGGATAGATCAGGAACACCCCCACGAATGCGACCGCCGGCGCCAGATACAGATACGCGACGAAGTCGGCACGGCGACGCTGCCGCCTCACGGGAGGCGGCAGCGCACCGATACTGCTTGCCGTGACGGGCATGCGCCCTAGCTGCCCGAATAGAACTTGTCGTGGTCGGCCTGCACGGCTTTGACGAAATCAGGCACCGTGATCTTGTTCGCCAGCAGCAACTGCAGGTTCGTCGACAGCGTGGTGTACATGGTCGGGGTCGACCAGTCGATGTACGGTGCCAGGCCGTTCGCCGCGGTGAGCTTGGCCCAGTCAGCGAGCACGTTGCCGAGCAGCGTGCTCGGGTCGGCCTTGAAATTCGCCGGCGGCACGGCGGGCAGCTGGTTGTTCTGGATCAGCACCTGCGCCGCGTTGGCGTCGGTGATGAAGTTGATGTACGCGGCCGACGCGTCCTTGTGCTTCGCGTTGGTCGGGATCGCCCATCCCATGCCGAGGCCGCCCATGGCCGTGAGCGGACCGCCCGCCGTCTCCGGCAGCACGAGGAATCCGGCGCCGGATGCGCCCAGGCCCGCGGTGATCGCGTTCTCGTTCCAGGTTCCGGCCAAGAAGTACGCGGCGCCGCCCTTACCGAATGCCGTTGCGGCGGAGTTGGAGCTAACACCGTTGGCACCGGGTGACAGGTAACCCGCGTTCGACCAGTCCTGCAGGGTCGTGGCCGTCTTCGCCACGGCCGGGTCGGTCCAAGACGCGTTGCCGCCGAACACCAGCGCCGAGGCCGTCGTGTGGCCGAGCGCCGGAATGAGCGTGACACCCCACAGGTGGATCGACGGTGACAGGTTCTGATCTCCGTACTCGATAGGCAAGACCCCCGCCGCCTTGATCTTCGGAAGCTGCGATTCGAACTCTTCGATGCTGGTCGGCACCGGAAGGTTCAGCTTCCTCAGGATCGACTTGTTGTAGAAGATGCCGACGACCTCACCCGTGCCGGAAACCCCGTACAGGTTGCCGGTGCCGAGCTTCGACCCGTCGGGCGTCATGGAATCCAATGCCAGCTGGCTGGACGGGATCCGCTTGCTCCACCCGTACGCCTCGTTGTAGGGCGCGAGGTTCGTCAACAGGCCCGCTTTCACGTACGAGCCCATGTCCGCGAAACCCTGGTTCGCCTGTGCGACGTCCGGTGGATTGTTCGACGAGAGTTGCAGTTTCAGGGTGGTCCGCAGATCCGTGCCCGACATGACGACCCGGTTGATGGTGATGTTCGGGTACTTGGCGTGGAACTGCTTGTTGAGCTCGTCCAACGAATTGCTGATGCCGGGGCTCGTCTCCTGATCCCAGACGGTCAGCTTGATGGTGCCCATGGTCGCCGGATCCGTGTTGACGCCCGACCCGGTACCCGCCGACGTCGACAAGCCGGATGCGGAACTGCTCTGCCCGTTTCCCGAGCCGGCCGCCGATGACGATGTTCCGGTCGGTGGCGCGCTGCTCGGGCTGGACGAGGACGACGATGGCCCCGGCGCGCACGCCGCAACGGTGAGCACGGTGGCCGCCCCCAGCGCCACGGCGAACGAGAGCCGGGCCTTCTGGTGTCTCATGATCTCAACCTTCCTTCCCAGGAGGAGTCCGTTCCCGGCACCAGCGCCGGATACGGGGAAGAGTCGGTGCCGCCGGGCGACGCGAGCGCGCTCACACCGATCGCGAGGGCGCCCATCAACGGCGCGTCGTACGGGAACGTCGCGCGGGCGAGCTGCGGTGGATAGGGCACCGAGCGGTCCAGTGCCGCCCGCAGCGGCGGTGCGAGATCCGGCCACGCCGCCGTCACACCGCCGCCTATGACGATCCTGGCGGGGTTGATCGCGATCGCCAGGTTCGTGAGGTGCAGGGCCAGTTCGTCGACGAAGCCATCGGCGATTTCGGCAGCCAGGGGATCGGACCGCGCCAAGGTGAAAACGTCACTGGCGACGGATATCTCGCCGCGCAGGGCGGCTCGCGCCCGGGTGACAAGGGCCTTGCCGCTCACGACATCCTCGAGGACCATTCGTTCACCGGGCGACTTCCGCACGTCTCGCACCGACCGCAGGCTGTAGCCGATCTCCCCCGCGGCCCGATCGGCGCCGAGCAGGACGACGCCGTTCACCACGATCCCCACCGCCAGACCGGTACCCACGTTGACGTACATGCCCGTTCGAATCCCGGACAATGCGCCCCAGGTCGATTCGGCTGCCGCGGCGGCCTTGACATCGGTTCCGATCCGGACGGGCACGTCCGGGAACCTCGACTGCAACGCCTCGCCGAATCGGACGCGCTGCCAGCCCGGAATGGCGGGAGCGAGATCGATGCGATCCCTGCGGGGGATGCCGAAGGTCACGGCGCCGACGGCCGCCAGGCGGTGGGTCGACGGCAGCGCGCGGACGAGGTGCTCGGCGGCGGCGAGGCCCCGCTCCAGCGCGGCCTCTGCGCCTCGGTCGGGGAGGCTCTCGACAACGACGCTGCTCATGCGCGAGCCCTGCGCGTCGCCGATCGCGACCGCAATCTTCGTACCGCCGAAGTCGATCCCGACAACAGCGGGCAGGCTGGCCATGGTTCGGCGCCTTCCGCGTGTTTTTCGATGATTATCTGGATAGTATCCGATTAAATATTCCGATACAAGGACGACCGGTGCACGATGCGGACGCGACCGGTACGCGCTGGCACAATCGGGCACACGACGAAGGAGCGTGACGGTGGTGGCCAAACTGTCGGCCGAGCCCGCCCGGCCGCAGCTCATGCGGGCGATGAACGAGCAGATCCTGCTCGACCTCATCCGGCGCACAGGACCGCTCAGCCACGCTGAACTCGTGCAGGAGTCGGGACTCAGCAAAGCAACGGTTGCCTCCGCGCTCACCCGCATCGCCGACACGGGGCTGGTGCACACAGTCAGCCGGCGCGCCGGGCGGCCCGGCCCGGCGGCCGCGTTGTACGACATCCGGCCGCAGGCCGGGTACGTGCTCGGGCTCGATGTGGGCCACGAGTACCTGCGTGGCGCCCTGGTCGACCTCCGGGGTCGGGATCACGCGCGCGCCTCGATGCCCGTGCCGGCTTCCGGCAGCGAACCGCGCATCCGGGACGTGATCACGCTGGCCGACACGCTGTGCGCCGACGCCGGAATCGACCGAACTCTCGTCATGCAGACGGTGATCGGTAGTCCGGGCGTCTACGACCCGAGCCGCGACGCGCTCGACCTCGTCGGCAGCAATCGGCACTGGGCCTCCCCCGCCGCCCTCGGGGAACTCCGCGACTCGTTCGGGCAGCGCTTGATGATGGAGAACGACATCGACGCGGCGGCCCTCGCGGAACTGCGGCACGGGCACGGTCGCGGCGTGGGCAGCTTCGCCTTCGTGTCGGTGGGTACCGGCGTGGGCATGGGCCTGGTGATCGACGGGCATCTGCATCGCGGCGCGCACGGGATCGCCGGCGAGATCGCCTATCTGCCCTTCCCCGGCGGCCTGGGGGTCGACGCCGTCGACGCCCGTCGCCGCGGCGAGATGGAGGCGTCCGCGTCGGGTGCCGCCGTGGTCCGGGCGGCCAAACGCGCGGGGATGACGCGCGAGAGGTCCGCCCAGGCCGTGTTCGCCGCGGCGGCTTCCGGTAACGCCGCGGCGGCCGCCATCGTGTCCGAGGAGGCGACGCTGATCGCGAAGACCATCGGCGCGATCGTGCTGATCGTTGACCCGGACCTGATCGTGCTCGGCGGCGGCATCGGCCGCGCGCCGGGGTTCGCCGCCATGATCGAGACCCGGCTTCGTACCCTGACCCCCATCACGCCGCCCATCAAGGTCACCGCCCTCGGCATCGACGCGGTGGTGGACGGATGCCTGGTGAGCGGCCTCGCCCGGGTGTGGAGCACCGTTGCCGACGGTCGCGACCGGAACGGCGTCGAGCGGTGAACGTGTACTGGGACAACCACCTTCGGCGGGTCTACGAGTTCGCGGAGCCCCGGCTGTTCCTGCCGATGGTGCAGGCCAGCCGGGCACATGTCGTCATGCTGGCCGAGCGCGGCCTGCTGCCGGCCGACCGCGCGAAGCGGCTGCTCGACGGGCTCGACACGCTCCGATCTCCGGTGCCGGCGCCCGCCTTCGACGGCACGTTCGAGGACGTCTACTACTTGATGGAGAAACGCCTGGCGGAGGTCTCCGGGATCGACCGGTCGGAGCTGGACGTGCAGCTGGCCAGATCTCGAAACGACTTGGATGCGGGCGTCTTTCGCTGGGCCGTACGAGACGATCTGCTCACCCTTGCGGACGTCGTCATCTCCGAAACTCGGTCCGCTACCGACGCGGCGCAGCGTTACGCGGATGCGCTGATCATCGGCTTCACGCACCGCCGCCCGGCGCAGCCGACCACGATCGGCCACGTCCTGGCGGGCCTGGTCGAAGCCCGGCTGAGCCTGCTTCGTGAATGGGTCGACGTGTACGACGAGGTGAATGTGTCGCCGCTGGGGTCGGCCGCGTTCGCCGGCACGGACCTGGCGATCGACCCCGGGCGCGTCGCCGAGATGCTCGGTTTCGCCACCACGTTCCGATCCTCCTACGACGCGGTTGCGGGGGCCGAGCATCTGTTCCGGCCCGCCGCGCTGTATGCGCGTTTCGGCGCGACGACGGCTCGTTTCGCGCGGACCCTGCTGGACTGGATGACGCGCGGCTGGGTGCAGACCCCGGAGGAGTTCACGCAGGGCTCGTCGATCATGCCGCAGAAGCGGAACCCGGTGGTTCTCGAGCACCTGTGTTCCTACGCGGGGGCCGCCGCCGGGGATCTGGCGTCGGTCGCGAACAACATCGGGGTGGCGTACTTCGAAGATTCGAACAACGCAACCACCGACGTGCAGCCGTATCTCGCCCGCGCCGCGGACCGGGCCATCCGCACCGCTCGCCTGACAGCCGGTCTGATCGCGGCCCTGCGGGTGGGGGAGCTTCCCACCGACGAGGAGATCGTCGCCTCTGGATCGACCGCGACTTCCGCGGCGGAAGAGCTTGCCCGCCAAGGCATCCCGTGGCGCGGCGCGCACGGCGTGATCCATGATCTCGTTCTCGCAGGCACACCCGCCGAGTGGTCGCCTCGGCAGGTGGATGCCGCGGTGCGCGCGGCGGGGTTCGGCCCACTGCCGGACGGCGGCGCGCAGCGTGTGATCGACGCGGCGACGGACCCGACGCGGGTCCTGCGCCGCACGCAGCCGGGTTCGCCGGGAATCGAAGCGGTGCAAGCATATTCGGCCGCGGCGCGCCAGGAACTTGCGGGCATCGAAGATGCGGTCACCCGCCGTCGCGCCGCCCTTCGAGACGCCGCCAGCAGGTTGGACGCCGCCGTCGCGGCCATCCGCTGAACCCTCGCCACGGGCTTCGTCATATCCGTCATTCGTCGACGGGGCGGCCGCTCGCGATCATGACGCAGTTCCCGACCATGCCCGCGCCTGGACCGCTGCGCGCGTTCCCGGGAACAATAGGCGGGTGAGCCCCGGACCCGCCCACGCGGCGATCGACCCTGCGCCCGACCCGCGGGATGCGCTCGCGGGCTTCTCGCCGCTGGTGCGGGAGTGGTTCATCGACTCGTTCGCGGCCCCGACGGCCGCGCAGGCCGGCGCGTGGCGATCCATCGCGGCGGGCCAGCACACGCTCGTCGTGGCGCCGACCGGATCCGGCAAGACGTTGGCAGCGTTCCTGTCCGCGATCGATGAGCTTGTCTCGTCGCCGGGCACCGGAACCGCCGATGACGTAGTTCGTGGCGATGCCCGTCCCGCCGGCGAGCCCGCACCGGGCGGCGAGACGACGCGGCGCGGACGATGCCGGGTGCTCTACATTTCGCCGCTCAAAGCCCTGGCCGTCGATGTCGAACGCAATCTGCGCTCGCCGCTCACCGGGATCGCGGCCCTCGCCGCCGCTCGCGGGGAGACGATTCCCCACATAGACGTGGCGGTGCGATCCGGCGACACTCATGCGGCGCAACGGGCCGCGTTCGCCCGCCGCGGAGCGGACATCCTGATCACCACCCCGGAGTCGCTGTTCCTACTGCTGACCAGCCAGGCGCGCCGTGCACTTACCGGCATCGAGACCGTGATCGTGGACGAGGTGCACGCCGTCGCAGGCACCAAACGCGGTGCGCACCTTGCGGTCTCGCTGGACCGGCTAGACGCTCTCATTGGCCGGCCGGCGCAGCGGATCGGGCTTTCGGCGACGGTGCGGCCCATTGAGGAGGTTGCGCGGTTCCTGGCGGGCGGGCGGGCGGTGACGGTCGTCGCGCCGCCGGCGGACAAACAGGTCGACATCGAGGTGGTGATCCCCGTCCCGGACTTGTCCGAGATCGACGCGCCCGCAGCCGATCTCGAAGGGTCCGCGACGGGAAGCCGGGCGAAGCCCTCGATCTGGCCGCATGTGGAAGAGCGCATCGTGGATCTGATCGAGGCTCACCGGTCGACGATCGTCTTCGCAAACTCGCGCCGTCTGGCGGAGCGACTCACGGCCCGTCTCAACGAAATTCACGCCGCGCGACTCGACGCCCAGCATTCCGACGACGCGGCGCCGCTCGACGCCACGATCATCGCCCGCGACACCTCACCGCCTCGGCCGGCAGCCGCATCAACCGCGTCGACCATCGCCACGCACAGTCTCGGCATGCCGGCGCAGATCATGGCGCAGTCCGGAGCCGGCATGGGCGCACCGCCCGTCCTCGCCCGGGCGCACCACGGCTCGGTCTCCCGCGAGCAGCGCGCCGAGATCGAGGACGCGCTCAAACGCGGCGTACTGCCCGCCGTCGTCGCCACCTCGTCGCTGGAACTCGGGATCGACATGGGCGCAGTCGATCTGGTGATCCAGGTCGAATCGCCGCCCAGCGTGGCCTCTGGGTTGCAGCGCATCGGCCGCGCGGGGCACCAGGTGGGTGCCCCCAGCAAGGGCGTGCTGTTCCCGAAGTTCCGCGGCGACCTGGTTTCCGCCGCGGTCGCCACCGAGCGGATGCGGGCCGGGCTGATCGAAAAGACCCACGTCGTCACGAATCCGCTGGATGTGGCTGCGCAGCAAATCGTCTCGATCTGCGCGATGGACACCGTGACCGTCGATGAGCTTCTCGCGCTGCTGCGCCGCTCCGCCCCTTTCGCCACGCTCGGCCGCGGCGCGCTGGAATCGGTGCTCGACATGCTCTCCGGCCGGTACCCGAGCGAACAGTTCGCCGAGCTTCGACCGCGCCTGACCTGGGACCGCGCCACCGATCGGCTCATCGCCCGCCCCGGCGCGCAGCGTCTCGCCGTGACCTCCGGCGGCACCATCCCCGACCGCGGGCTGTACGGCGTGTTCCTCGCCGGGTCGCCCGAGATCGCGCCATCTTTGGATGGCGCGGATTCCGTTGATCCAGAAGCCTTATCGTCTCCAGAAACGGAGATGACGCCGTCCCCCGCGTCCCGCGGAGGGGCCCGTGCATCCGCCCGGACCGGTGGCCGGCGGGTCGGGGAACTCGACGAAGAGATGGTCTACGAGTCGCGCGTGGGTGATGTCTTCGTGCTCGGATCGAGCTCGTGGCGCATCGTCGACATCGGCCGCGATCGCGTCGAGGTGACGCCGGCCCCCGGCATCCCCGGCCGACTTCCGTTCTGGAAGGCCGACTCGGCCGGTCGCCCCGCCGAACTCGGTGCCGCGCACGGCGGCTTCGTGCGCGAGATCGCCAGCACCGCAGGCACATCCGCTCGCGACCGACTCACCGCCATCGGGCTCGATCCGTTCGCCGCCGACAACCTGCTCGCCTACCTCGCCGAGCAACAACGCGCCACCGGCGTGCTGCCCGATGACCGGACCCTGGTGGTCGAACGGTTCCGGGACGAACTCGGCGACTGGCTTGTGGTCCTCCACTCGCCCTACGGCGCGGCCGTGCACGCCCCCTGGGCGCTCGTGCTCGCAGCGCGGATGCGTGAGCGCTATGGCATCGACGTGCAGGCGCAGCATTCCGACGACGGCATCGTGCTGCGCTTCCCGGATGTCGAATATGACGGATCTGACTGGGGGTTACCGGATCTCGCCGATCTGATGGTCCTGGACCCGGACACGGTCCGCGCCGACGTCACCGCACAGCTGGGTGGCTCCGCAGTCTTCGCGGCGCGGTTCCGGGAGTGCGCCGCGCGGTCCCTGCTGTTCCCGCGCCACCAGGCGAATCGGCGCCAGCCGCTGTGGCAGCAGCGGCAGCGTGCCGTGCAACTGCTGGAGGTGGCCGCGGATTACCCCGAGTTCCCGGTGGTGGCCGAGGCGGCGCGCGAGTGCCTGGCCGACGTGTTCGACGTGGCCTCGCTGGCCCTGCTGATGCGTCGCATCGCCGCGCGCGAGGTGGCGGTGGTCGAGGTAACGACGCCGGCACCGTCGCCCTTCGCGCGGTCGCTGCTGTTCGGGTACGTCGCGCAGTTCATCTACGAGGGCGACAGCCCGCTCGCGGAGCGACGCGCGGCCGCGCTAACCATCGACCCGGCCCTGCTCGCCGAACTCCTCGGCACCGCCGAGGCGCCATCGCTGCGCGATCTGCTCGATGCGGGTGCGCTGGTCGAGGTGGAGCGGTCCCTGCAGCGGCTCGCTCCCGACCGACGTGCCCGCTCCGAGGACGAGATTACTGACCTGGTGAGGATTCTCGGGCCTCTCACCGCGGCCGAGATCGCTGCGCGCAGCCACCTGGGACCCGGATCGGGAGCCGCAGTGTCCGCCGAGGTCGGCGCGGCCACCAACCCCGAGGCGGCCTTCGAGGTGGTTCCCGACGTGGCCGCGGACGTGAGTCCTGAGAAGGTCGCTGCCGCAACGATGTCGCTGGCGCGCCTCGCCGCCGCGCGGCGGGTGATCGAAGTCCGCATCGCCGGACAGGCCCAGTGGGCCGATCCGGCGGACGCGGCTCTGCTGCGCGATGCGCTCGGCGTCGCGCTGCCGGAGGGGATCGCCGAAGCGTTCCTCGAACCGGTCTCCGATCCACTCTCCCGACTGCTCGGCCGCTACGCCCGGACCCATGGTCCGTTCACCGCGGCGGAGCCGGCGGCCCGGTTCGGTCTCGGTGTCGCCGTGGTCCGCGACGCGCTGAGCCGCCTGATATCGGCCGGCCGGTTGGTGGCCGGCGAGTTTCGGCCGCTCGGCGGCGTTCTCGGCAATGCCCTCGGCAATGCCCTCGGCCGTGACCTCGGCAGTGATCTCGGCGGCGTCCTCGGAACCGGCGCGGCGGAGGGCGAGATCGAGTACGTCGACCCCGCCGTCCTCCGCCTGCTACGGCGACGTTCGTTGGCCGCGCTGCGCGCGGAGGTGGAGCCCGTCGCGCCCGAGACGTTGGGTCGATTCCTGCCGGCGTGGAACGGCATCGAACCCGCTCACAGCGCGGACCGGCGGGGGGCCGGGGGCCAGATGGACCGCCTGTTCCGCGCGGTCGAGCAGCTCGCTGGAACACAGCTGCCGGCCTCCGCGCTGGAGACTCTGATCCTTCCCGCTCGCATCCCGGAATACTCCTCCGTCATGCTGGATGACGCCATGGCGGCCGGTGACGTCCTGTGGTCCGCCCACGGCGAGATCGGCGGCGGCGACGCATGGATCGCCCTGCACCTCGCCGAGACCGCGCCGCTCACCCTGCCCGTGCCGCCTGATCTGCCCGGGCCGCCGCCGGGTCCCCTGCACACCGCCATCCTCGACGTGCTCCGGCGCGGTGGGGCCTTCTTCTTCGCCGAGTTGGTCGATGCCGTCCGCGCCGCGGTGCCACACCATGAAGGCGGCGAGGATCGTCAGGCGAAGGCGACCCTCGACGGCCCGAGCACTGCCACGGCCGACCACATACTCGAAGCATTGTGGGACTTGGTCTTTGCCGGCTTGGTCACCGGCGACACGCTCAAGCCGCTGCGCGCCCGGCTGAGCGGCGGGCACGCGGCACACCGCGTGCGGCAGCAACCCCCGCCGTCCCGGATACGCTCCCCGTCCCGCCTCGCGACGCTCGGCCGGCGCGGCATAGGCGCATCCTACGAATTCGCGGCCCGCGCAGCGCACGTGCCCGGACATGCCGCGGGCCGATGGTCCCTGCTCCCCCGATTGGAGACCGATCCCACGGTGCGGCTCCATGCCGCCGCCGAACTACTGCTCGACCGCTACGGCGTCGTCACGCGCGGCAGCGTCGTCGCCGAAGAGACGCCGGGCGGATTCGCCGGGATCTACCGTGTGTTGGCCGCGATGGAAGAGAGCGGCCGCATCCGACGCGGATATTTCGTGGAGGGGCTCGGCGCCGCCCAATTCGCCGACGCGGGCGCTGTCGATCGGCTCCGCGCCATGGCCCCATTACCCGGAGATGACGGATCGCCGAGCGAAAAACGCCGGGAAGCACCATCTCTCGATAAGCGCGGGGAAAGATCGGCGCCCGGTGCACTGGTCTTGGCCAGCGCCGACCCGGCCAACCCGTACGGCGCGGCGCTGCCCTGGCCGGAACCCATCACCGCCGAACCCGCTGCGGCACAGGCGGTCTCATCGGAGCAACCGGGGACCGCGCCGCCGGCTACATCACCCTCCACCGGCCACCGCCCGTCTCGCCGCGCCGGGGCGATGGTCTGCCTGGTCGACGGCGCTCCCGTCATGTACACCGAACGCGGCGGCCGCACACTGCTCACCTTCACCACCGAGCCCGGCCTGCTCGCACGCGCCGCGGGCGCGCTTGCCGACGTCGCACTCTCCGGCCGGATCGAACCGCTGACCATCACCAGGGTCGACGGAGCCTCGGTGCACGGAGCGACCTCACCGGGGGCCGCGGCCCTACACCAGGCAGGTTTCCGCAGCACACCGCGCGGGCTGCGACTCCGACCCGGCCTCGGCGGACGCGGGCCACACTCCAGCGCCGTCGAGCACCCCGACCACCGAGACCGCCCCGCCGAAAGGTGATGCGGCGCACCGGAACGCCCACGGTGACCTGTACGGGCCGACTCATGCCGGCGGCAACGCTTCGGCAAGCGTCCGATGCAGCGCATCAACACTCACCGCGTCGAGCCGGCCAGGTCTCACTACGAGTTCTTCCGCCTTCTTCGGCCACACGACCCGGACCTGCTGGGTGGCAAAGTCCCCACCGATGAGCGGCCAATCGGCCCCGATGAAGACCAGCACCCTCGCGATCGGCACGTCCTGGCCGATTATTGCCTGGTGCGCGCTGGGCTGAAGCGCGCAAGCTGATCGTGATGCTGCCACCAGGTGGCCATTCGCGAGAGGCGATGTGTCCAGCGGGAAGCGACTTCACGCTTCCCATCCAACTCGGTACAGTCGCACGCGTGCGCATGGTGAGCAGTTCGCTCGGACATTGGATTCGGGTAGGCGCGAAACGGCGGCTGACGCTGCGGGCGGCGGTGCTCGCGGCGTTCCAAGATGACGTCCTCGCCGGCAAGGCAGCGTCGGGAAACGACACGTCGTTGGTCGTGGATCTGCTTACGGACCGCGCCGCAGACCGGTCCGCAAGCGCGTGACGATCCTGCCCGTTGTGCTCGTTGTCGTGGGCGTCTCGCTTCTGACTACAGGTGCCGACCGCGACCCGGATCTCACCCCGTAGTACCTCGCCCCGTAGCCCATCGGAAACGGCCCACGGAACCCCCTGGCTACCGCCAGGTTCCGGCTTACCACCGCCGATCCCGATGTCATCGCTCAACCCCGACGCCGATGAGCGCCGCCGTGCCGCCAGCCGCACCGGGCAAGCACGTGAGATGGCCGTCTCGGCCACAGTTTCCGCGACAATGCCAAACGCCGCAGGCACGAACATCGTCATCGGCGTCATAGGCGCTGACTCTCTTCCCGACACGGCGGGGAAGAATGATGCGGGTGCATGCGACGCTGCAAATCCTGGCGCTGATCGCCGTGATCGTCGCGGTATCGGCGGGAGCCAGGCGGTGGCGCTACGCCGAGCCGCTGGTGCTGATGGTGGTCGGCGTGGGGCTGTCGTTTATCCCGCATGCCTTCACCATCCGCATCACACCGGACCTCGTGCTCACCGGGCTGCTGCCCCCGCTGCTCTATGCGGCGGCAATCCGCACCCCGCTGGTGCAATTCCGGGCGAACCGGCGCGGGATCATCCTGCTGGCGGTCGGCGCGGTCGCGTTCACGACGGCGGCGGTCGGCCTGGTGACCTGGTGGATGCTGCCGGCTGCGGGCCTCGCGGCGGCGATGGCGCTGGGCGCGGTGGTCGCCCCGCCGGACGCGGTGGCCGCTACCGCGGTCGGCCGACGCGTCGGGATGCCACGCCGGATCGTGGCGCTGCTGGAGAGCGAGAGCCTGCTCAACGACGCGAGCGCGCTTGTCGCGCTGGGTACCGCGTTGGCGGCGATGACGTCGAGAGTCCATGCGACGACGGTGATCTGGGACTTCGTGAAGGCGGCGGGAGGCGGGCTCATCATCGGGTTGCTGGCCGCAACCGTTCTGGCGCTGATCCGCCGGCGGCTCACCACGGCCGTGCTGGACACGACGCTCTCATTCGCCGCGCCGTACGTCGCCTTCCTCCCGGCGGAGGAACTCGGCACGTCCGGGGTGCTGGCGGTGGTGGTCACCGGGCTGCTGCTGGGGCACCGGTCGACGACCTTGCAGTCGGCGACATCCCGGATCGCCGAGAGCATCAACTGGCAGACCGTGCAGTTCGTGTTGGAGAACATCGTCTTCCTGCTGATCGGCCTGCAGGTGCGCGACCTCGCCGTCGCGGTGAACGCCGGAAACCTGGCGTGGGGGGTCGTCGTCCCGATATGTCTCGGGGTGCTGGCCGCCACGATCGTGGCCCGGTTCGTCTACGTCTTCGGCGTCGCCGGCGGGCTGCGGCTCACGCGACGGGACGCTTGGTCCTGGGCGGAGTGCACCGTCATCTCCTGGGCCGGGATGCGCGGCGTGGTGACCCTCGCTGCGGTGTTCGTGATCCCACCGGACACGCCGTACCGAGCGCTGTTTGCGTTCGCCGCTTTCACCGTGGTGGCGGGCACGTTGCTGCTGCAGGGGTGGACGCTGCCCTGGCTGGTGCGGCGGTTCCGGCTGCCCGGGCCCGATCCGGTGGAGGACGCGCTGCAATTGGCAGGGCTCACCTCGGGAGCGACGCGCGCCGGCCTGGAGCGGCTCGCCGAGGTGCTCGGCCCGGACGATCCGCCCGAGGTCGTCGCGCAACTGGAGGAGCGGGCCGATCGGCGGGTGAACATGGCATGGGAGCGCCTCGGCCGGTCGCAGGCCGAGGTCGAGCCGCCGGCCGCGGCCTACCGGCGGCTGCGCCTGGACATGCTGGCGGCGGAACGAGGTGCTGCACACGGCGATGCGGGCGATCGATATGGAGGAGTCGATGCTGGATCGGGTGGAGGACGCCACCGCGCGGGTGGACCAGGAGCTGACGGTGCCGGCCGGCCGGGGCGGGTGCGCTCATCTGCGCGAAGCACCGCGAGCACGGCCGGCGAGTACGCCGGACGGCTGCGCCGAGTGCCTGCGCGACGGCACCCGATGGGTCCACCTTCGGCTGTGCCTGAGCTGCGGTCATGTGGGCTGCTGCGACTCGTCGCCGGGGCGGCACGCGACCGCGCACTTCGAGGCGACCAGCCATCCGGTAATGCGATCGTTCGAGCCGGGCGAGGCCTGGCGCTGGTGCTACGTCGACGAGATGCTCGGGTAGCGGCGGCCGCCCGCCGCGGCACGGGCACCGATGCGATATCATAAACGATATCGCCGCACAGCACCGCACGTGAGGAGCCTGACCGATGACGGATCTTCTCAT
>ERZ778020.2343-NODE-2343-length-13965-cov-14.684400_pt1 | contig 13965 bp, 9 predicted proteins | sample MGYA00375750_ERZ778020 | MGnify/ENA primary metagenome ERZ778020 (study PRJEB29350, sample SAMN05389818) | bioreactor metagenome | isolation source: Ammonium sulfate bioreactor | place: South Africa: University of Cape Town | collected 2014-03-17 ...
TATTAAACAAATAAATCCAATCGATTTCTCAGCAGATGTCATCAAATGATGTTGAGACAAACTATCCGTATTGTTTTTCTTTTCTTTCTTTTAAATGATTATATTAGAAATAAAATTCAATGTAGAGAAATAAGAGAGAATAATGTGATGAAAAGAAAAATAAGTAATTAACTCGGATGTCCAGCATTTCTAAATGGTTATAGATACAATTTAAAAAAGAAGAAGAAGAAAAAGAAGAAGAAAATGGGTTTATGGATATCCTAAAGTTCATTTTGTTTCAGAAGAAAAGTTCTGTTTAGACGTATTTCGAATAGGCGCCCGATTGACTTCCATTCGATTGATCAAAACCGCCACGATTACCAGTTTGATTTGTATACGATGCTCGGTATGTTGTTGTATAAGCGCCTGGATAGTTATATGTTGTTGTTCGATATTGTTGGGCCGGTTCAGGTTGACTAAACTGTGGTTGAGGTGCTGGTTGTTCGTATCGGCTGGAATTTGATGGTGGACGTGATTGAACCGATTGAGGACGACGATTTGTTAAATATTTCGAATAGTTCACCGGTAAATCGGTTATTTTATCAACGATACGTACTTCACTAGATAAATAACGAGAAGACAAAATGTTCGAAAAGCAAACAAGAATAGTTGAGATTTTACCCGATGGTACTTGTTGCATTATGTGAATTCGGATCAGCACGAAAGACACCTTCATCGATGATGATTTGCTCGTGATGGGCTTTCGGTTGTTCATATTCGATAATGACGTTTTTCGGTGGTCGAATACTAGAATAGATTCAATGGGATTTTTGAAGAGAAAACAAAAAGCAATGTTTGATTGTTGAACATACAGTTCAGCAGCAGGTGCACGTTCGACAATAACAGGTCGTTCCTTGGTTTCTTGATAGGGTAACCATTTTTCGTAGATAACTTGACGTGGTTTTTGTGGTGGTGCCGGGAGTCGTTCGACAATAACTTGACGAGGTGCAGCCGGTGGTGCTGGTAAAACTTTTTCGATAATTTGCGGTTGTTGTTGCGTTGGTGGTGTTGGTGGACGTTCACCTTTGAAAAGAAGAGGATGTGTGTTAAATTTTTTTTTGTTCTGTTGTTACGAATGATAAGTGGTGGTGGGGTTGGTGGGGTTGGTGGTCGTTGACGAATGACCACTGGTGGTGGTGGAGGTGGAGCTGGCGCTTGACGTTCTTTGATGATGATTGGTGCTGGTTCAGGACCTGGTGGTGGTTCCAAAAATCGAACATTTACTTGCTGTTTGTAATGAATATTTTGTTCGGCTGGTTTAACAACACGTAACGGTTCATTATCATTTTGAACTTGTAAATTATCCAAACGATCAGGTGCAATAACTAAAACAAAAAGTATATTTAGATACGATTGTTTTTTCTTGTTTTACTTTCGTGAGTTCGATATTCGGGATGTTGATATTGGTGACTTGGACCAGCACGTGCAAGAATTTCGTTACCAAAACGTTCATCTTGAATCACATTTCCACTTGCACGTAATGTTGTTGTATCGGGCACATTTCCACTGCTTTGCGGTTGAGTTGCAACATAATTTGATCGTTGTTGCGAACTTCTAACAACGAAAAAACAAAATTTAGATTTGTTTATTCAGCATTGGCCTTGAGCAGTAGAAAAACAAAGTCAAACGTTTTCATACCCTTGTCGAGAATTTAAATTCGTTCGATATTTATCGAGAAAATTATTATAACCATTGTATCCTTGATTTGCAGATGTCGTCATGGTTAAAAATACGGATCTCGAAAAGCTTTGTTTTGCGTTTCAAAAATCTATCTAAAATGGAAAACGATATCGAACGAACTTCCTTTTTTTATAGACTGAATGCAAGAGGTAAGGAGTAGATGCAGTAAGAAAAAAAAGTCATCATTTCAAATATTGTAGGCATTGAAAAAGAAGCCCGTTGCTATTCAACGAAAGCATCGTTTTTCAAGTAACTGAGCATCAACCTCCATCGTTCTGTTTTACGTTTGTCTGTAACTAGGCAATTCTTTTTTCTTCCTTTCATCTCGATAATCAAAAAAAGAAAAGAAAAAAAGAAACCATCGATTTTCTCGTACTAAATTTTCTTTTGCTTTACCATAATAATAATAAAGGTGAAAAGAAAAACTATTAATATAAGAGTAAGAAAGAAATGTTGCGAGGCAACACTATTTAGTTGATAGTAACTAAATACATTGTCACATGAACTTGAACATATTTTTTTTACATGAGAAATAATAATAATAGAAGTCATATATTTGATTTTATTCAATAAAAATGAATATACAATGAGAAAGAGAGAGAGAGAGAGAAATATGTCTGATGAAAGTAAATGTTTAACTAATTAATGTTTATTCCGATGACACTTGCTAAAGCAATTGATAACCCTAAAGCAATGAGAATATGAATAATGAGAAGAATCAATTTAATACGATCTTGTTGTATTTGATTCTGTTTCGTATGTTCATCTTTCGAGTCTGAACTATTACCAAGATCATATGAATCCATATTTGTCGAACTTTTCTTATATCTTTGAAAGTAATAATCAATAACCCAGAAAAGAACAAAAATCACTGGTAACCAGCATGCCCAAGCAACTAATATTGCCCATTGTCGATTTTCTTCGAAAGTAAATTGTGTAAAAAACATTGCTAAAACTAGATGGCACACGAGACGAGCTCAGGTGCGAAATGCGGTGCGAATGCGTTCACGATTATCCAATTAAATTTAATATCTGATTGATAGATAGATGACACGAAGAACGAAAAAATACATAGAAAATAGATGTCAGGGTTGAAAGGGTTAACATCCAAAGAAAAGATCCTGAAAGAACGATTCCGAAGTAGATCAATGAATTAGATCAATAGAAAATTCAATAAGATGTTTCATCTTTTTATTTCGATGAAAAAGAATTTTTATTTGGACAAAAAACAAAAACGCAATACACAAAACACATAAACATGTATGAAAAAACAAAACAAAAAACGAAAAAAATAATAATTAAATACTTGGTCATTTGTTTGTTGGCTTGGTGGTATATTCGAACAATTTCAAACTAAACAAAGAAAAGTATTAACAATATACAAAATGAAATGAAATATTTTATTCATACACGGTCTCTGTGAAGAGACGCATTTTGTTCATGTCGGGATCGATTTTGTTTTTTTTTTGTTTGTTCGAATTTGATCGATAATAAATCACAATATTGTCAGCAACTAAACCTTTATTATCTAAACAAAAACATTTATTTTGTTTTATTCAAAATAAAGAAAACATTTACTTTTAGATAAATGGTAATAACATTTATCACCTTCTTTTATTTTTGGTGAAAAATTCGATTTCGAAATCGAATTCTTATGAAAAAATATTTGTTGCTGACAATATTGATTTTTATTTCGATTCGAACTAAATAAAAAGAAAAGAGATTATTTGTTTTAGTGTACATGTTTCAAAATTTACGGTTCGATGAATCCGAAATTTCGTTTGTGAATATATTTTCGAATGACACCTTTACATCTGACATGTTCATCAGTTGTTTGTCCAAGTGGAGGAACCGCAGTTGTTTGACCAAGTGGAGCAACGGCAGTTGTTTGACCAAATGGACCAACGGCAGTTATTTGACCAAGTGGACCAACGGCAGTTGTTTGACCAAGTGGACCAACGGCAGTTGTTTGACCAAGTGAATCAAAGGCAGTTGCATGACCAAGTGAACCAACGGCAGTTGAATGATCAAATGAACCAACGGCAGTTGAATGATCAAATGAATCAGCGACAGTTGAATCAAATAGTTCGATATGGTTTGTTGACTAGACAAATGATGCAGATGTTACTCCTTTTTTTTTCTCAAAGGTTTGATCTATCTACTTGGTTTTCCATTGAGTGTCTGTTGATAATGATGAGAAGATATTGATAAAGAATGAATTCGTACGTATATCTGAAAGAGTTTGAATCAAAAGAAAAATAGGAATTGTTTTCTTGAATGAATTTTATTTTTCAAATCAAATAAAAAACAGAAATGTTTAATAATAAAGTTCATCGATGTTTCGAATAATTAAGATGAGAAACATCAGACTTCGAACAATAACTAGATGAACTACAAAATTAAAAAAAAGAACATGTCAAAAGAAATTTTAGTTCAGAATACGAATTACTTTTTCAACAAATCGAATTAGACGATTTTATGAACATCAATTAATTGTCGATTGATTTGATTGTATGTAAACATGAGTCGACCATTCGATATTAAACCGATGATTAATTCAGTATCAGTTGCATCGGTAGTAATACCGAGCGTATTCATTAATTTTCGAAGAATTTGATCATGAACATAGAGAATGATTTTTTCACCTTCTAATCAAATGAACATTCGGTCAGACATGTTATTGGATGAAAATGAATCATTCTTACCATGATTCAAAACGATCGAGGTCGTTTTTTTTTCATTGAGATTTTGTTTGAGAGAATACTTCTTACATTTGTCACAATATAACAACATCGACGTTGTTGAATGTTCTTTTAATTGACCTGAACAGAGATTACAACCGGACGTATGTTGAATTTCTGCTACATCAGTAATTGATGCTTCGATAGTTTTCATTTCGGTTAGATCGATGTTCATCGTTTCATTCAAATTATTAAGGTTTGGATTTATCGACTAAACAAATAAGGAATAACTTTTTTATTTTATGTAAAAGTAAATGGTTAACGTACAATGTTTAGCAAGATTATATTCGTATCGATCGTTGTCGATAGAATCAATGAATCGTTGATAACTTTCTTTCGAATTTTCGAAATTTCATAGACCTTGTTGATTTGTAATGTGTCCGGTTTAAGATCATTCAATAATAAATAAGCCGTTGATGTTTCATCGACAATAACAATGAACGATGAGGTACGTTGAGAACCATTAAGATTATGTTGTGTTGGTGGATTGATTTGCATAATAAAACATCGAATGGACACCAATTCATTTGACGATAAGGCCTGTTCGATCGAAACAATTGGATTTGGTTGTATGTCAATTGGTGGATTTAAATTGACTTCTTGAAAACGACAAAATAATTGCATTCTGAATGTCGATGAATCTGAACAGAAAATTAACATTTATTTAGTAAAAAATGAATGTTCATCTTCGAATATGAATGAAAAAATCAGTTTATTTACTATCGGTTTGTTCCAAACTGCCGAACAATTTAATTCCTTTTCTTTCATTGAATGCTTTCGACAAAGCTTGACCTAATGGTGTCGACATGATACCCGGCTTTGAACTGAACACCCAACCATCGATCGTTTCATTTTCGGTTGTTAATAAAGTAAATTTAACGAAATATTTTTTCTTTTTATTTTCATTCGATACATTTGTAATAAAGCCACTGATCGAATCATTGTTTCGTTGATTACTATTACTGGCCATTTAAGATTATTGAAAACGATCTAAACAAACTGATACGTGAAAAAAAAAGAAATTATCCAATGTTATTTTGACAAAAATCTAATTTTTCGTTCGTAAGACATTTAAACTATCAGAAAAGACGATGCGAAAGTTGAAATGATAAGCTTTAATTAGAATAATGAGACGTATTTATTTACAACAAATAGCGCGAGTTGTTCATTTTAATGAGACAAGTAAAAAATGGCGCAAATCTTTTAATGAGATTGAAATAACGAATTTAATAAATACAAGGAAAATGTTAACAATAAAAAACACATGATTTTGAGTGAACATGGAACTTAGTTGGAGTACAGATTTTGACACAAAATGAAGCAGAAAGAGAGAAAGAAGAGAGAAAACAAAAAAAAACGAAGAAAAAACGAAGATCAAGTTTATCTAAATGCCAGTTGTTCAATTGGAAGAAATGGTGATTTATTAGCCACGGATACAACACTATCATAGTGTTGACAGAACTGATTGTCTGTATACCAGAGATGAATTTGATTATCAATGAAATCAGATCCAGGAATACACATAGGTGTTTCTCCTTCTTTATGTATAATCAAATTTTTTTCGATTACAATTGCTGTTGCCATAATGATTAGATTATCTACATAGATTCCGTTCTTAGACATTTCTTTCATATAACTATTCATATTCGGATATTCTTCTTCAACTAAAAATTGTTCAAATTTATCTCTATTGCAACGCATATATTCAATTGCAGCTAATCGTATTTCCATATGAGCACTTTGTTCACCAAAAATTTGATGAGATACTGTACGGAAAAAGCAATTTCCATCACCTTTCATTGCGATTATTTTTAAACCTATATCCCTGAGTTGATTACATGGATCAACAGTATTTGGTGTTAATATATCACGTATGTTTATTGTTTCTTTAGTATTTGTTAGAAAACGAATTTGTAAATCATTGAAAGTATCGAGTTTTTTCTCTTTATTCATTCTAAAATTACTTGTTGTTTTAGATTTTTTAGATGAATTTATGTCTGTTTCTTCTCGTTGACGTTTATTCGTATTATTTCTATTATCTTGATCATGATTAGGACATGTCAAAGACGAATCTACTTCCATTTGATTTTCATCATATTCTAGTGAATTTGTATTCACTTCATTTAATTCATTGTCGACATTTATCGACAAAACCAATTCATCGTGATAACTATAATATGTACCTATCGTGTCTTTCTTTCGTTCGTTTTTGAACACGAAATTCGAATAAACACAATCGAGACTAGTCAAGTTCTTTGTTGTAGGTATTTGTTTGAACATGTTTTCGAAACCTAAACTTTTTAATTTGATTTCGATAGGTTTTGTTTCATCTGACAAAGAATCTTCATTAAAATCTCCAACTAGAATAATGTTTTTATCGATGTTTATCTTTTCTAGAAGCAAAACTAAATTAGCTAAAAATTCTGTTTTATTTTGTTGTGGTGATCGATAACATGTAATAATAGTAATGTTTTTTTGTTCGACATCAATTTCAATCGAAGTATATTCGAGATTTAATTGTTGTGATAAATCAAATTGTCTTGTCGAAATATTCTCTTTCACATAAATGGCAACACCACCACCTTTCTTTGATTTTAGTGGATGACTTGATTCGAATGAATCAAAACGTGTTTTCGAAAATAGAGTAAAACCTTGAATTTGAAAATGTTCGTATTCGTCATTTTGTTGATTTAACCAACTTTCGCATAGACAAATGACATCTGCTTTGTTGGTTAAATAATGATTAGTCAAAGCTTGAAAATTATTTTTCAATCCTTCAATATTATGACATAACATATTGAGATATTTCGGATCATTTTGAAAAATCATTGGTTTTTCTTTGAATGTTTTCATTTGTGTGAGAATTGTATCAATATGTTCATTACAATAAATTTTATTTGGATGTAAGTCAGAAAGAAAAAGTCCTTGTTGCGTACGGACACGACTCAATGCTGTATATCCCATTCCTGTACCAAATAAATCTTTCGTACTAATTACAATTTCATCAACTGTAATACCTTGAGCTTTATGTATAGTAATTGCCCAACTTAAACGTAAAGGAAATTGTTTTGTTGTTTTTCTATAATTTAACTCAGTATCTTGACGATCGTTTGTGTCACTTTCTCGTGTAACACATATCGTGTCTTTTCCTTTGCAATATGGACATTTATCTCGATGAATTCGTCCAATTGTAGATGAATCACATTTGATAACTATTCGTAATATCTTTTTATTTTCATTTTCTATAAAATCAATTACTCGAGCCATAACACCATTCGCTAAACCATCATTTACACAGATATTCTTCGTCAAAATTACTCGAGCATCTTTGGCTATACGAAGTACTTTCAAAACTTTTGTCTTTTGATTATTCTTTTCTATTCCGATTTCTCTTCCTTTATGATCAATTTCATAACATGTACGAATATCTTTACAGATCTTGTCTAACATTTTATTATTATGTTCATCAACACTAATGTTTTTTGCAAACAAATGAAGTGCTTCTGGATGATATTCTTTATTTAAGTAACGTTGATGACAATTTTCAATTGCTGTTCGATCTTCATCTGTCATTGTTTCATTTTTCTTTAATTTTCGAATTCGATTAAGCATTTGTGAAAAACATGCATTCGTTTTTTGTCTTTCATTTAGTTTCAGTTCAACATATTCAAAATGATCTGACCATAATAAAGAAGAATAAATGCCCTGTGAAGCAACAGGCGCACATTGATAGAAATCACCAATAGCAATGATAGCAACATTTCCGAAAATAGCTGTATTGGAATGTATACCCATTATTTGTGTGAGACGTGAATGCATTGCTCCCCAAAGATTAGACTGTATGAGTGATACTTCATCAACGAAGAGCAATTTCAAAGATCCCAATTTACATCGGTAACTGTTTAATTTATCACAAGATAAATTATCTGCTTGACTATTTTGTTGTGTACCAATACCGAAAGCACTATGAATAGTGACACCACCAACATTGACAGCTGCAGCTCCAGTAAATGCAGTTATTAACGTATGGATTTCATCGATATTTTCATCTGGTTCGAGATGTTTTTTTCGAGAAAAAATTCTCATTGCTTCATGATGTAAACATTTTAACAAGTGACTTTTACCAGTACCAGCTCCACCTGTAATAAACAAACGGAGTGGTTCAACATCAGAATTATGTAACCGCTTAAAACACCATTCTCGAACATAATAGAATATTTGTTGTTGTTCTTCATTCAATGAATCTAACATTGGTCTTATTTCATTCGTTGATATATGTCTCGGATTCAAATCAAAGAAAGTATTTTTTTGCTTTTTATTATGAATAATATTCAAGTCAACATTATCCTCGTTTTCAATTTCTATGAGCCATTGTCTTTCTTTTTCTCTGTCAGCAACAATTTTTGCCCATTCATTTTCGTTTGCATCATTCGACAAACTATTAAATATCGATTCCATCTCTTCGGTTTCTGTATAATGTTTCTCATATTTTTTTCGATTTTCAATAACAACCTCTTTTACTTTACGCCATTTCTTTTGTTTTGTATCGTAAAAATCAGCTGTCTCATAAAATAATTCATAGGGTTGTTTCAATTCATCACGACTTCGAATCGGTAAATAAAGACAAAGAATGTTTTCAAAATAATTCTCTGTGTCTGTTTCTCGGTTGAAATACGGAAAACGAATGATAGCATTACGTACACAACGTTTTTTAATGGCAAAATTGAGTGTTTTTAAATATTTAATAGGAGTTCTTGGATTTTTTGCTTTTTTTATTGCAGATACTATCTGAAATTCTGATGCAAAATCTGCTAAACAAATATCCAATTCAGGATCATCAGGTCTATCAAAATATTTATCTGCTAAATTCGACATGTAAATATTTTCATCATCAGGATCCATTTCTTTGAGTATTCTTGCTGGTTTTAGAAATTTACAACTGTTCGAATGAGATGGTACAAAGACAAAACCACGACTTGAATACACTAATGGCATTTTACATGCACGAAAAATTGCTTCCTGTACACTAACTTGTCTATGATTGAAAAATGTTCCTGTGAGTTTTTTCATCTCGTCACGAACATTCATATTACCTTCGCGACATTCTTTATGTGTTTCTTCAAGAAGTAAACTCATCTCTCTTTCAGGTTTAGTTGTGTATGACATAAGATATTTGGCACATGCATATGAATCAAGAATGAATTGAAGATCCATATTAGCATTCCATGCTCTGAGCATTTCTTCATTGTATTGATTTACCCAACGAGCATTAGGTTCTCGTTTATGAATCATAACGATTCGTGTATGAACAACTCGAAGAGCCCATTCATAATCATCATATGTCCAATTGAACTTTGACAAAAGACTATCAAAATCATATCGTGACAATGTTTTTTCTTTTTCCAATTCATTAAGTGTAGCATTCATTTCTCTTAAAATCTCTTTTGCTCTTTTAGATCGTTCTTTATCTTCATCACTATTGATTTTAATCGGTTCACAAATGAATGTTCGATATGCAATAGGACGTGGAAATCCAAATCGACACATCGTTTTATGATATTTTAAACATGATTTCGAATGATTACGTGAATGTGTTTGAACTTCTTTTATAATGTTATGTAATTCGAGATCTTCTTCAATCGATGGATATTTTGTTGTAATATATTTATCACAAAAGTCTACAATATGTTGACGTGTTTCTTCATTCGTATCAACACCATGATATTGAGGTGCATCTTCGACCCAAATGGGCATATGTGCATGAGGTGAACCACGAAATTGCATTTCAATTCGTGCATACCAATCTTTTACTTTGCCCAAACACCAACAACCACCTTTAACAAACATATTCATAAAACGAGTAAAACGATTTTCAAATAGACGTGCTGCTAAAACAGGATTAGCTCGTAAAAGTTTTGTTTTTTCTTCATATGTATATGAATCTTTGACTTTTTCTCCAGAATGACGTGCAAAGATATCGATGAATTCTTTCCAACGAATATCTGCACATGATAAAGTTAAGAAGAAAGTTGGAAAACCTAATTGACGTGTCATTCCGAATAATTCTTTCAAACGATGAAGCCAATACTGAGGACTACCACGTACAGATTGAAGATATCGATAGATCATATCTTTATTCATTAGAAATTTCATTTGACTTTCATCAAGAGCATGTCTTACGGTCATCGGCAATTTCTTTCGAAATGCAACATTAATACTCGAGAAAACTTGTTTCAAATCGCCTAAATATTGCAAATAGAATATATACGTTGAATCTGATGCGAAACGAGAATCCGATGAGAACAATCGTGTTTTACAATATTCTTTCCATTTTAAATCTGTAACACGTTCTTCATTGAATGTGCCTTTACCATCAGGAAACAAATGTGGAAAAGCTAATCCTTCAATTGCTTTATCAGTCAATAATGAACTTAAATTATTTTTCTCAGCAGGTGCAACAGTTATTGTGTCTTTATTTTGACATAAGAAATCATTAAAATCACTTGGTTGAGTACATGAATCTGTACCAATATTATATTTACTACGAATATCTTCATGATCCTCAATGACTTCTTCATCATTTTGATCATTGTTATCTATGTCACCTAAAGATAATCGTTGTATTTGTAAATCATCGGATATGTTCAGAGTTTTTTCAAATGAAAATTCTCCATCAGTAGATTCTATATCCATTGGTTCAATCGTTTCATTTTCTAAATTAGGATTATTGTTGAACTTATCCGACACAATATAATTCTCATCAATTTCATTAATAGTAATGTTTCGATAATTTGGATGTTTTTTAGTTAAAACAATCAATGCATTTCTTACATCATTCGGATTTATGAATTGTTCTTCCCAAATAGCCTTATATTTCAATCTTCGTTTGAGTTGTAATCGTATCATTAATGATTTATCAATTGGACGAGGTAACGTAGTTACAGTTTCTTCAACATCCGAAGGCACACAATGCAAAGGACCTTTCGTTCCTTTTTGTGCAAATTTACCAGAAATTTTACCACATGATAAATTAACAACTTTAAGAAATGGTAATCGAAGTGCAATTAGATGCTTCTCTAGATTATTCAAATTTTTTAATTCAGATGGAATATCACTTACATCCAATTTATTTGCAATACATCTACCAGGCATTTTATTCTTTTTTATTTTATCTGAACAATATCTACATATCCATTTCTTTTCCATTATCAACGGATGATTAACATATGAACGAACTTTCGCTTGATCTTCATATGACATATTCTTTTTCAAATAATTCTCTTCTATGTATGGTATCACTTGTTGTCGAAAGAATCTTATACCACAAGAAACACAAATAAAATCAGGACCTTGTTTGTTTTTTTCTTTAAATTCTCGCAAACTTTGCCGATACAAATTCATATGTTTAAATCTACAGGTGTGACTTTGATTCGCTTTATATTTCTTCATTATACGACGACCTTGTTCATAAATACGTTTCCGATACTGTCTTATAGGTGTTGATGTGATTTGGTAATGTTTTAATGTTTGTTGAATTTTTATTAATCGAAATGAACTGTTTGATTGATATTTGTTTCTAAATCGATCATTGATTCGTTTTCTATAGTTTCTACGAAATTCTTTGTCACAATGATATTTTGTAAAAAATCTTATTCTTGCATTAATATTATACATATTACGAAATTTAAGATCATTATAATATCTCTTTAATACAAGTCTTTTTATATAATGCTTTCGTTTCTCACGATAATCAGTATTCTTGTGATATTTTTCTCTCATTTGATGTTTTCTATTTTGACAATGAATTATATCTGTATGATATTTTTCATGAATCTGCCTTTTTCGGTTTTCACGGTACACAACATCCATATGATATCTTCCTTGAATCTGTCTTTTTCGGTTTTCATGATACTGAACATCCATATGATACTTTTCTTGAATCTTTCTTTTCCGATTTTCACGATACTGAACATTCATATGATATTTGCTATTACTTTGTTTTATTTTGTATTCACGATACTTGAAATTTTCTTGATACTGCTTATTCATTGTCATCTTTAGATTTTCTCGATATCGAGTATTCGCTTGATAGTATCGTTTCATTTTCGTAATATGTTCCGTACGAAACGAATTATTTCTTTTGTACTCTTGACTAAATTTTTTTTTAACATATTCATTTTTTTTCTTATGGAAAATAATATTGTCACGATATTTTTTTCTCAACCATTTACGTTGTCTAATTCGTTTTAAAACCAAACTATTTACGTTTTCATTTTCGATAGTATCTTTTTTCTTTTTTCTAATATCAGCTTTTCTCTTTTTGTCATGTTCTAGACGGCATACTTTCGAAACAAGTTTCTTCAAAATATCTTGAACAATTTTAAATTCTGTAAATTGATCCTTTGGAATTTCTTTTTGTGGAAACAGAATTTGGACATCTCCAGTTCTAAAACCTACACAATTTGACGGTACAAAATATGGTTCAAGAACACCATAACTAGGTGGTAAACTCGCAGCAATTCGTGCATCACGTCTTCTATCTAGAAATATTTTGACTGCTCTCATAACTAAGATTAAAATTTTCCATGATCGAACAGCTTTTAAATGATTCATTTTTCGTTTATAACTTTCTTTTCTTGTCTTCACCTTCGATGCAACAGATTTTTTTCGAACCATAACTTCAAATACAAACAGAGTCAAGTTGATTTATATATATGTTTGTTTTTCTTATTATCGTTCTCTGAGATTTCTTAAGGTTTCCGAAAAAAAACCGTTTTATCTCCTAAGCGAGAACTTATTTGTCTTAATTTAGACAAGATATCGAAAGAAATGTTTCTTTTCGAGTGAATAGGTATTTGAAAGTTTACTTCAAATTTAACTCGAGAATAAGCAAGAAACACAAGAAAGCTGAATTTTAATGCTTTCTTTTTTTCAACAATACAATGTAGTTGAAATCTTTTTTTTATATTAAGAATCAACGTTTCTTCACAGATTTAAAGATAATCTAAAATAGAAAATAAACAATCTTTTATCCAAAACAATGTTATTCAATCAGACGATTATTTTTCACTTAATATTGAAAGAAACTACTGTTACAACTGTAAGAGAAAACATATTTGTAAAATTACGACTTAGATCAGTTTCTTTCAATGATAAACTTTTTTCGTGATATTTATCTGTATTCATTCGAATATGAGTTCATTCATGTAAACAAAAACTGTGTAATTAGACAGTATCCAATGATTTTCACTTATTTATTCCATAGATTACAGTTTTAATTATTCGAGTATTTTCAGCGCCTAAGTTTTCGTACAGCTGACATTTTAATTATCTTATGGATGTTAGATATTGGTAAACGATGGAAGAAAAATATTTACGTTCCCTCAAAATAACGAAAGATCGTAGTGGAAATTTGAAAAAAAATATCACTAGTTCGACATCAACATTTTAATTTTCTCTTTTGAACGAAAATTGTACGACTTGTAGTTCTCGAGATCATTAGGTA
>ERZ778020.2351-NODE-2351-length-13941-cov-4.064453_pt1 | contig 13941 bp, 16 predicted proteins | sample MGYA00375750_ERZ778020 | MGnify/ENA primary metagenome ERZ778020 (study PRJEB29350, sample SAMN05389818) | bioreactor metagenome | isolation source: Ammonium sulfate bioreactor | place: South Africa: University of Cape Town | collected 2014-03-17 ...
AAATCAAATGAAAAAAAAAAAACAGATGAAAACGTTTTCGATTTTCTTTTAGCCCCACGACTCTGTCAACCAACTGGCAACGCTTTACCATGTTTCACAGCCATGCGTACAAGTTCACCAACAATTCTCGATGCTTATCACAGTGCTTTTCTTCAATGTGTTGTTAAAAACAATCAACGTAATGCACAACACTCGAATTTCTATTCAATTCCGTTGTTTTTTTTCTTCGAACTTCAGGTTCAAACAACGTTTTCTGGGTTGTTGGCGATTCGTCTGTCAACAATGTTCTCATCACAGAACATTTATCAACAAATCAACACAATGGCGATCGTCTTCGACGTATCTTTCCAATTTCTCCATTCGATTACTCAATCGAAGTCACAGTCAATCGTACAGTTCCAGAACGTGTCTTCTCGTGTGTTATTGACGCTGCAACCAGTCACGAAACTACACTTTTCACCTACATCGTTCGAACCATTGGTAAATCCACAAGTGTTTTTGAAAATTGAAAAAATGTTTTCTGTTTTCTTTTGCGTTCCAATCATTCAGACCTCGAATCGGCCGAACATCAATGGAAAAATGCCACCGAAAAAGTTGCTCCTCATGACACATTAAATGCCGAACAAGTTAAAACTTTACACGAAAAACAACAAAGTAAAAACAACAATTGAAGTAAACGTAAATACAAAGTTAAAATTATTGTTGATTTTAGCTGAAGAAGAACACAAACATGAACAACATTCAGAAGAAGAAGAAGAAAACGAACACGAACAAGAAAACGAAAACGAAAACGAAAACGAACATGAACAAGAACATGAACATGAACGTGAACACGAAGATGAAGACCATTCTGAAGTAAATCCGTTATTTAAATGAATTTTCATTTTTGAATTGATGAATTTTTAGCATGAAGAACATGAAAATGCAGCTGACGAAGAAAATGATGATGAAACAGCAAAAGCTTCGGATTAAATTGCATTTTTTTGAAAAATATCTTTGCTTTAGTTTTGTTTTTTTTCACATAAAAAACAACTTTCCGATTTTTATCCTTAATCTTATGTTGAAATTTGTCCTCATACGTACGAAAGAATTTCTTGTCTCGAACGATCTGATTGCTATTAAAACTAAGACGCAAGGAATTTGATAAAGTTGATTAGTTTGAGTTGCGTGTTCAATACTCGATGGACGAGCAATTTTGCCTCTTATTTTATTTTAAATATACATGAACAAACTGTTAACACGACAAGTCAATCAGTTGAAGTCATTTATCATTTCTATCGTCCGACAACATTGTAACATAATTCTCGAGCCAAAAATCTCGAAATTCTAGATTGCTAGTTGACGGTTAATAATAATAAGAGAAAAATAGTTAATAAAGACCGAGAGACTTCGACTTTTTCTTTTGATACAATGTCATTTGAAGAGCTATACTTGTCAGAAAGAACGTTCTCGAGCGAACCATTTCTCTTCGCCTTCTTGTTTTTTATATTAGTATTCAATCGAAGAAAATAGTTAATCTTTGATATGTTAAAAAGAAAGAAAAAAAAAGAAATTTATTGAATAATTCATAACGATCGATTATAATAAGAACTTTTGTTTTTCTTCTTGTTTAAGCATCTGCTTTTTATTTTCTACTCTTTGTTAGATTAATATTCAGGTCTCTTTCTCTTCTCGTAGTTTTTTTCATATTTGAACTAGAAGAAAATAGCAAATTACTTCCGACTTAAATATCATACCTCGAAGATTAATAGTAGATACACCTACTTTTCCTGAGCACACACACAAAAATATTCGCTGATTCTGATCTGTCGATGTCAACATCAGATAGATCCTTTTAATTCCGAAAGAAAAAGAAATAAAAACTCAAGATTAGATATAGGAGAGAAAGACACAGAGACATCATACGCCTATTTGATGCATCGAAGAAGGAATAATTAAATTTCCCTGTTTAGTTCTTTTCTTTTTCTTCTCAAAGATAATTGCATAGAATTAGAGAAAAAAAAACAACACTATTTAACTAAATGTAAGTCTATTCAGTCGATCGTGACTCTCGTTCGGTTTTTTTTCTATGTCGCTCTCGTTTGATCAATAGATGAAATTTAGACAATATTTGTCGTTTCTTTTCTTCATGTTCTCTTCTGAACATGTTTTTCTCAATAAAAGCAAGATGATTTAATTACAAAACAAGGAAATTTTGCTTTAGAAATACGAAGAAGAACAAGAAGAGAAAAGGAAACAAGAAGAATTCGTTTATGGCAACAATATCAACTCATTCGTCATTATTAATTTCCTTAATGAATCAAACATTGGCAGATTTCAATTCATCGTCATCATTAACATCGAACGAGTACTTTCTACATTTATTTATCCTGATTTCAGTTTGGTTTATTTTAATAATAACAATTCTTTGTGGAACTATTGGAAATCTACTCGTACTCTACGTTTATACCAATCGAAGTGACAATAAAACTTGTACATTTTTCATTAAAATTCTTGCCATTGTCGATTTAATTATCTGTCTTCTCCTGGCACCATTAGAACTCTATCAAATCACTGTCGGTATACGAAATGAATTTATCTGTAAATTCTACGGATATTTAAATACACATGTACTTTATTCGACATTTTTGATAACGATCATTGCATTCGATCGATACTTTTGCATTTGTTGGCCTTTGTATAGAATCATAACAATCGATCGGGCTCGTTCAATTGTTATTATATGCGGCATCATTACTTCTATTTTAGGTAAACACACACACACACGGACACATCAATTGTTTTCCTATTTTTCCTTTTTGTTTAGCTATTATTCCAATGAGAGAATATTCTACAATGGAACATGTTTTACATCTGCATAATAATCATACGAAATATCTTCAAATTGATAATTTAAATTCATTTGATTTGCCTGATTATGCACATGTCGAACATTTGAAAGGTGCGGCACTTGTTGTTCTACCATTTACAATTGGCAATATCACAAATGTCAAATGTAGTCCGAGATTTAGTCTACGTAAGAGCAAAACTTTCTTTTTTCATTTTGTTTTTTTTTGTGCTTTTCTTTTAAGATGTTCAATATTCGACATTTTTGAATATTTATCAATTATTTCATACGACCTTATTTGTTTTATGTATTTTGACTGTGTTGATTCTTTATTCATTTATTTATAATGCAATTTATCAACGACGTCGCAGTCGAATAAAGAAATTTTCTCGTTACCGAGCGATTCTTCAATCGTATTTAATACCATCGAATTCTTCGTCGTTTAAAACTCGATCGAGTTTATGTTGTTGGAAAAATTTTTCATCGAATTCGAGTTCATCATCGCCGAGCTCAATCGAATATTTATCCAGAAATCAGACCTGTCAAATAAAGCCAATGTCAAATCACATTATTCTCGAAGTTCAAGGTGCGCGTGGCAAACGTTATTCCGCCATATCAATGACCTCGATGACGTATTTCACCAGTGGAGTCTGGGATGAAACGTCAACATCGAACGCAGTTCGTTCGAGAATGAATTCGATTACAGCGAATCATTTCTGTGGAACTGAACAGACGATAACCGATGAATCGGTTTTACCATTGAGACCGTCGCTACATTTAACAGTGCCAACATTTCAAACAAATGCCGGGCAAGATCAACAAAAGGATGAAAATGAAACACGAAAGTCAATTGTGAGAAAACCAAGTCAAAATCTATCGATTCGACAAAGTCGACCATCGGATTTGTTCGTTCAACAGAGAAAAGTGTCATTCAGTAAGCAAAAAAACACACACACGTACATCTCAATCATTTATTTGCCTTATCTTTAGTGACAACAACGAATCAAACTGAATTAATTGATCAATGCATTACTGAAGATCCAATGAGTACAAATGAGAATAATAATAATGACAATCAACAACAACAAGACGAACTACGAAATTCGATTTATTCCACTCGACGTTTTTCTGTTTTTGACAATGAGACAAAACGTATATTTGATCGACAACAACGTCAAGAACGTTTAGCAAATATTCGAACAACATTAACATTGTTTATTGTGACAGCAACGTTTATTTTAATGTATTTACCATCAATCGTAATTAGTTTATTTAACATAAAACCAAATGAATTTCGTGAAGTTCTGTTTTTACTTTACTATATCAATAGTGCTGTAAGTTTATTTTCTTTAATGAGATTCAAAGATTCAAGTTAACATGTTCTCTATTTCTTTAGTGCAACCCGCTGATCTACTCATTTTTTAATGTTAATTTTCGTAATGACATTCGACGTATATACGAATGTCAAAAACGTGAATATCTAGCTCGACAATAAAATCCTGTGTTTTATTCTCGGTTTCTTTTTCTTTTTATGTTGATTAAATTCAGTGAAAATAAAAATAAAAACTCATTAGTTTTGATAGATACCATAGAAAGTTAAACAGAAGAAAAATAAAAATACAGATCGTCGTTGATTATCGAAGAAATAAAACATATGACTAGATGATGACAGGAGAAAACGGCGAGAGAGAGAGAGAGAGAAGTTCGTGTCTGGTTGTTTTTCTTTCGTTGAACTTTAGCTCATCTCATTGCAATACGTGCTCGATTCGAGTAGAGTGACGATGGAGCAAAATTATCGAAACCTTTTTCCAGGCCTTGATATTTTGGCAAGGCTTCCATGAATGTTTGAATTTGTTTATCTAGAATAGTTAATTTTGGTAATGAAATAGATGGTAATGGTTCGGAAATTAATGTAAAATTATCGGATTGTGGATTTGAATGAGGATTTGTTTGTTTGTGTCGTTTGGATTTAATCAATGGTGGCAAACGTTGAGCTTTGAAACAAGCTCGATGATATTTTCGGTGATTTGACGACGTTGAAACATCACTTTGATCGTCACTATTCACGATACTACTTTCGATAATCGACGGTTCAGGGCGTTCGATTGATTTGTGACGAATTGGCGAAAGATAATGTTTTCGTCGTCGAAGATCTTTGGTTCGATTGTGTTCGAATTCGACGTATTTTTCTAATTTTTCAATTGTTAAGAGATTTTGTTCGTGTTCACGTTCGAGGTAATTTAATTCTCGAGCTAAAAGAAGATTGAAATGCTTTTCTCGATGTATAACAGCAGCACTCGGTATCATGAAACTTCTTTTTCTTTTTCTATTTAAATGAAAACGAAGGAATGAATTTCAAGTATTTTAAACGTTTAATTTCTCAAAAGTCAACAAAGAGTCTTATTGAAAAAGAAAAAAATCGCTTCCGAGAGATGAAAATCATTTTTCTCTTTCAAAGTTAACAGATTCTTCGAACAAATGAAAGAAGAAAAAGAAATGCAGAGCAACAAGAAACATTTTACAGATTTATTTTGTTTATTTTCATTCGATTTGCTTTTGCTTTCGACGCCTAATAGCCTCACTCAGACGATGAATTACCAAAACAGCAAAACAAACGAACTCGAATTGAAATTCGATACGTATTTCTTGTTTATTTTATTCGTTAAACAAAAATATTTTGCTTCAATAAAGCACACAGACGAAAAATAATTTCCTAAATAAATTACACAGAAAAATCTCTACAAGGCTTTGGCGCCGAGTAAATGACTCGCGTATTCGAATGTAACGAATGAGATTCCACTGGCCGGTGCTAAACGTAGCATATGCAAGGAGAATCCGTTATAAAGTCCTCGAATGCCGTGATATTTCCAAAGAGATCGAAGGATCTCGGTCATGGTTTCTTTTTGTTGAATATTTGACTGAAGTCGTGTTCGAACGTTTAACAACGGGTAAATGAAGAACTGACTGACACCATTGGAAATATTTCCGATGAGTAGTTTTTCTATTGGATTTGTTGGATGATTGTGATATCTTTCGAGACGACGTTTGAGTGTTTCGTACAGAGCAAGATCGATTCCACTTGCTGGAAGAATGGCTAATACACTTGGAAATAGACCTTTGTAGAACGCTCGAAGACCTTCTCGAGTATAGATTTTCAGAATACAATCGATAATCGATTTGTATTCGTTCGTTTTACGAATTGTTAATCGAGTCTAAAGAATATTTCAAATCAATGTTTATTTTTTGTTTTTATAATCGAACTTTGATCGTTTTCATTGGATAGATTATCACACTCGCTGTACAGCCAGCTGCTGAACCACAGAGAAATTTTTGGAAGACACTGATTTCCTGAGTTGTTGTTTGGCCGACGAAACGTTTGAATGTTTCATAGGCCATCAGACGAATACCAGTTTCAGGTGAAACTTTAATAATATTCATCAAATTTCCACGCCATAGCGATCGAATACCACCTTCTTTTATCATTGAACTTATCGTCTGACGAATTGTCATTTGTCCATTTGTATCAAGTCCGTAAACTAGAATATCAAATCGATTAACTTGTCAAATCAATAATAATAAAGAAAAAAATAACCTTGGAAGAATGTTCGTAAACGATCAATCGGTGCTGTACAAGTCCGACTAACTGCACCTGCACAAATTCCCGCCGAAAAATGTCTCAACCAGACTAATCGTGGTTCATCAATTGCATTCAAATTGTTCGTTTTTTTCATCGTAAAACTAAAGAATACATTAGTCATTCTCGTTCCTTTTACTATTTATCCAGCAAATGACTTTTATTTAATGACACAAAAATATATATAAAGAGATTCATAAGACACAAAAATATGAGACTTCAGCAGATTTCGACTGATTTTAGTTTAATTGCTTCGTCGTACGATGGAGGAATTTCTAAATGACGCAATAATTCTCTTGAATTCGTTCGATATTCGTTCGAAACTTTACCTCGATATGGTAAAACAGTTTGCTCATAACTTGGCAAAGTCGATGATGTATTCGACTGGAGAAATTCTTGAACATTTCTTTAAACAAAACAATTAATTAATTATTCATTCGTTGAACAAAAAAAAAACTTCTACCGTTGATCAATATCTGCACGTAGCTGCAATTGCTTTGATAGAATAAATCGAAATTAACTTTTCAATCGATCGAATTCAATTCCACTTACTCGTAATCGTTCAGCAGATGCTTTTCGTTCTGATTGAAGCATTTTTTCTGCAGATATCCAATAAGCAAAACTGAAGAGAATACCGATGACACTAAATACGAATCTTTTCGTTTTCGATCGACCGTCGATTTGAATTTACCCGAAGACAATAAACGAAATTGAAAATCGTTCGTTTTCAAAAGAGATCAAAAAATATCCTGACAGAATCAACAAAATTCCAAAAACTAGAATAGAAAACAAAAAACATTCGAGACAAAAATCGCTTCGAAATCAATCGAACAAACTGAGAAATGCAATGGCAGAGAGTTTCTTCTTTCGAGCAATGTTCTCCAAATATTCATTCGGAACATTATGCGGATCGGCCGAAATCGGCGTTGTCATAATCGTGTGTATCGTCCGCATATTGTGTATATTATGTCTTCGATGAAAATATGATGCAAAGATAACGACACGATGATACGATTAGATTGTTGGTTTCCTATTGGACGAAAACGGCGAACCAATGAGAAAGCGTCGTGGTTCGATTGAGTTTTATTTGTCAATAAGATTGTTCATTCAATCAATGTCAAATACGACTAGTGAACGAACAAATTTCCGTGGAAATCGACCACTTTCATCCAATCCACCTCATTCAATCTGTTTAACTGACCGAAAAGTCGTTTCATTTACACATTTATGGACAATCGATCATTTTCAATCGTATCTTGGTACGAGATTTGTTTATGTTTTTGTTTTTTTTTTTCAAGGCAAATCAATCTGAATCTATTTAGACGATCCGCAATCGCCCCGCGTTCTATTCAGTTCGTATTTTTCGCCGACATTCGGTCCGCATACCGACACAAGGTTGGATTCAATTTCAAAACAAAACAAAAAACCAAATCTTTTTTCTTTTTTTTTCTTATTCCAGTTGGTGTTTGAAACTCTATCCCAAGGGTGTCAATGAAAAGTCCGTTGAATACATTAGTCTATTTGTCAAATATGTTCGTGGTCGAAGTGATCTTCTCGCCAAGGCCGAATTCTCTCTCATAAATAGTCGTGGTGAATTTCATATCGTTCGCAAAACTCCGTATCACGTGTTTCCAACAGGTGGCGATTGGGGCTACTCGGAATATCTGATGCGCATGGTCTTAACTACTCAACGAAAAGCCGAACTGCTCAATTCGGATCAAAGTTTGAAAATATTTGCGCGTGTTATCATCGTCGGTGAATCGACATCGTCGATGATTCACGAGGAAAAGAAGAACACCTACGAAAGTCTCGTTTCGCTTTCGACGCATTTCGGTTCGCTGTTGAATTCAGCGAAAGATAATTCTTATGACGTGACGATACACGTTCGACCGGAGCAGATCTTCTATGAAAATAAGTCAACAGTAGCCAAGAGAACGTCGACAAATCATCGAGCCAAACGAAAACGATACACGAGTGGAGCGAGTGAATCGTCCGACGAATTGGCAGCAGCAATGTCAATGACGTTCTACGCTCATCGAAGTATTCTCAGCGTAAGAACAACGAAGATCGATCTCCTTCTTTTACTTTGAAAATCGTTGTTTTTTAGGCACGAAGTCCAGTTTTTGCTGCGATGTTCTCTCATTCGATGTTAGAAGATCAAAATTCAACTATCGAAATCACCGATCTTCAACCGGAAACTATTCGTTGTCTACTCGAATATATTTACACGTCGAATATCGACGATATTAACGAATATAACGCCATTGAAATCTTCAAAGCAGCCGATAAATATGAATTAGAATATCTGAAACAACGAGTCGAAATTATTTTAATGAATTCATTATCCATATCGAATTGTACAATGCTTTTTATTCTCGCTGATTTACACAATGCGATCGATTTGAAAAAACGAATTTTAAATTTTCTTATGCGAAATCTTCTCGAAATAACCGAAACAGACGATTGGAGAATTCTCGTTGAACAACATCCGATCTTGGCGACCGAAGCTTTTGTTTATTCAGCTGAACACGCAACGGCATGTGCTTGTTCATCTTAGATTTTCAGTTCTTTAAATAAAAAAAACAACAACAACAACTTCATCGAAGAGTTTTTCTTTCTCGTTTCTCGAAACAAAATTCAACTAGGAAAATTTTATTCGTAGAAAAACAAAACAACTTTCTGACATAAGAAAAGAAAAGAAAAACAAATTGTAATCATCATCATCATTATCGTCTGTAACGAAGAGAATGTAGTGCATGAATCGAATGAAGCTCGTAGAGTTCGTCTAAATTCGGCAATTTAATTTTGCCATGATGACAATAGAAGATTTTCCTAAATGCATGACGAAAATGTTTATTACAAAGCGGATAAATCAATGGATTTAACGCTGAATTCAGATATCCAAGCCAAACAAAGGTGGTGTAGATTTTCTCAGGTATACATCGATGACACCAGGCAACAAAAACAAATAGAATGAAATAGGGTAACCAAGTGACAGTAAATACGCCGACGAGAATGCCCAATTGTCGAGCAGCTTTAAGTTCTTTTTGAAGTGAACGTGAAAGACTGGGATGAATGATATAATCGAAGAATGTCAAAAGATGTACGCGGTTCGAAGGATCAATGTCATTTAATGGATCATTGATTTGATTATTTGGCGAGGGAAATGGCGACATAGGAGTTGTTGTTTGTTGGCTAAAAATAAAATGACAATTGATTTTAATTTGAAAACAAGAAGAAGGATTTACGTTGACTGTCGTCGAATGATTTGAGGTGAACATTCTTCGGAAGATGAGGAAATTGAATCATGTTGAGCGTATTTCATATTGTTTTGAACACTTGTCGAATTTCTCATCATTCGATCGATTGAATATCGTCGAAGAAGAATTTCGCTATTACGTTGATGATTTTGTTCGATGGATTTCAATGTTGGAAATAACATTTCGTAGGAATTTAAATTCGAATAACGAAAATGTGATTCTCGTATCGGTGTATAATCCTCGGTTTGTTGTTTGTCGGTTACTGTTTGAAATGGATTGATGACAAGTGAAGGATTCGCTGCTTGTTGATGATCGTTTTCAATCGCTGATAGACAAGCGATCGGTCGTTCACGTTCGTTCAGCGATGCGTAGGTTAGCAAACGATCTTTACGTCGTTGTTTTTGAATTGTCGATGAAATTCGTCGACCGAATTCCATCGTCGAACGTGAACGGATAGCGATCATGATTCGACATGAAATTAAAATCATTGTTAACAATGGAAGATAGAAGTTCACAAGTGCAGTTAGAGTTTTGAATAATTTATTCGAACGAAATGATGTATCACATTCATTTGGAGCAACTATATCGCTTGATTCAGGATGAAAATATGACCAAAAGATAATAGCTGGCGCCCATAATGATGATAAAAACCAAATGAAAAGAAGAAAATAAATTGCTCGTTTACGTGAACGTGTTTGCAGATAAACTAGAGGATAAACAACAGCCCAATAACGATCCAGACTCAACAAAACGAGATTAAATATACTCGCCGTGCTAAAACAAAACAAAAACAGACCGGGTTTTGATGTTATGTTACTCAACGACACACATAGTAACAAAGCTTAATAGAAACGAGAAGAATGGAGGGTGTTTTCACCTTGCAACATAATCGATTGACAACCACGTTTGACAGAGAGCTATTGAAAACGGCCATTGACCAACGAGAATATGTACAGTACTTAATGGCATAACAATAAATCCGACAATGAGATCAGCAAATGCTAAACTGAGAATAAATAAATTCGAAACTGTTCGTAGACGTTTTTCAGTTCTTATTGCATAAAAAACGAGAAGATTGCCGAATATGGTTATTAATGATAGGCCAAATAATAAACATCCTAACGGAATTTTGATGATTAATTGATCGAGAACGAGTTGTGATGAATTTGTGTTATTTGATTGATTACTCATTTAGATATTTCAAATCATTTTTTTTGTAAACTAAAAAAAGAATGTAAAACAACGAGTCTATGAAAATAAATTCAATAGAAAATAGACATCAACGGAATAAGTTAAAGTTCAATGACTGTTATGTGTATCCTATATATTTTACCTTTTGAAAATTGAGATAAGAGGAGAAAAAGAACTAATTATCTACTCATAGGCCTGGTACATAATTAAAATAGAATTCCTTCTTTTGTTTTTTACGTCAAAAAAGAAAAAGAATGAGACGAGACTAAAGACAAATGTTACAGTTGAAGCAAAAGAAAAAATAGAAGTTTTTTTTTCAAGATCAAACATCGTAAATGCGTTAAAGTCATGAAAAATATTGTGACACTGAAAGTATTTGTTCACAGAAAGAAAAAACGAACTAAAACAGTTTTTAAGAAGATCAAAAATTAAATGATTTCTTTTTTTTTTTATTGTTTTCGTACGAATTTCAACTCAGATTAAATCTCGAGATGAGCACTGTTGTCAAGTTCGACATTGAATGTTAATAATCTTCTCGCACCTACTCGTTGTGTGTGCTTCTCGGGATTTTCTCCTTCTCTCTCTCTCTCTCTCTCTCTCTCTTTCGCTCTTCGCTCTTCGCTCTATTCATACCACTTGTCACTGTCAAGAGCTAGTTAAAGACTCTATCTCGAACGACATGTGTTCTAACATTAATTTGATTAAAGAAAAACCAGAGAAAAGAAACACAAAGATCTGTTGCCAATTGATTGATGAATCCTCGAAAAAAAACCTCTATACTTATTTGTTTTGCTCGATTTAATCGAGCACAATATTAAAATTCTTTTGCGCCTTTATCCTCGAACTAGATCGAGTAGTCAACTACTTTCTTTTCTTGGCATGAGAAAAAAAAATGACGAGATCGAACGACGAAGTCGTTTCTCTTGATTTACAAGCTAATATCTCACAACAAATGTTGATTGATCTATTGCACATCAATCATTAGATGACTTCACGTGAGAAAGAGAAAACAGTTGAATTTTGAAATAATTATCATCTACTGAGATTTTAATCTAACAAAAGAGAAAATATATCTCATCAATTATTTAGTTTTAAGAGAACATACTGACGAATATCAGTATGCCGAACGAGAATAGAAAATATCGAAGAAAAAGAATAAGAAACTTCTGAATGCATTAAATGGATAGGTTTAGTATTAAGACAAACATCAACAGATGGTTTCTCAACGGTATAATGAAAAATATGCTTGTATAATAACGAATACATTAAAATATAAAAACAAACAACAATAACCGATTATGAGTCTCGAATGGCTTTTGTTTTGAAGGAGACAAGAAAAGAAATAATTAATTGATGATTTGAAGAAAAAAACTCGGAGTTAATTAAATATTTTCAATTGACAAGAAGAAAATGACGAATAGCTTGACCTATTTATTTTTGACTCGACTCTAGGACAGAGAAATAATTTTGTTAATCATAGGTTATTAAATATCAAAATATTAGTTCATCGAAAATTATCGGCATTTTCACGTGAATAGAAAACATCGGACTCGATATATATAATGTAAATATATCATGAAACAGATTTGTAAATGACGTGAATAGTTGTTTATCTTATGATATTATCGAATTTTCCTGTTGATTAGTAGATAATGTATCTTTGTCATAAAAAGTAACATTAACGTTGGCTAATTAGAGTTCGATTTTTAGTTTTCTTCGAGTTGTTCGATGAATGTCAAGTGATTTTCATAGGCAAGAAAATCAATTCGATTATTGAATTTCTTTTCTTTTCTCGTCGATAGACTCTTCGAGATTTCTTCGAGTAGGCAAAGAAGATAAAAATGACAACGAATAATTTGATCATATTACTTATCTATTCGTTGGCCAGATGCACTGATCGAATGAGAAAAGAAAGAAAACACTCCGATTTTGCGATGAATTTCTGGATAAATCTTTGGAATTTGTATACACTATGGATATTAATTCGAAATCTTTTCGATTTTATTCAATATTTCAAACAAATTTGGTACGAATCGAAACGATTACTCCAAGAATACATGTCAAATATATTCCTAGCATTTGTCTTATTTCTTTTGTTGACATTCGTATGCCATTTACGAGTACTACTGAGTTAAAGAGTCCATTGGTAATTCGTCGTCATCATCGTTGTTACTATGCTTATTCATCGTGGCAGTGCGATGAGTCACATTAAATAAATAGAAACATCGAGTGAAGATTTGATTTTTTTTTGTTTTGAAATAAACATGAGACTGTTGTATCAATGGGGAATCATTTACGATTCAGCTGAACAGAAACGAGTGAAATCTCATTTACCGAAGGAAATTACGAGAAATAACGCATTCGAACAGGTAACATGTGGGACAAATTTTAGTTTAGTACTCGATTCAAATGGTCGAGTTTTTGTCATTGGTGACGAGCCGAAATACGGTCGACTCGGTCTTGGCGACGAGCAAACAATTGCATCTCGATTAACTCCCATTGCAGGTCGTCTCCCTCCAATAAGATACATTTCTTCGGGTCCGTCTACTAGTATCTTATTGACAGTTGATCAACACGAATTATGGGCATTTGGCAAAGGAGTTGCATGTCAAGCAAAACAGATTTTTCAAACCAATGAAACGATTACACATTGTGCTTGTGCTGAAAATTCGATGATTGTTGTTATTAACGATCGTTTAATCAAAGAACGACATTTCAGTCGAAAGGAATTTGTCGATGAATGGACTGATGTTTATGAATTAGCGGATCGAAATGATCGAATTCATCATATTGATCTCGGATCATCTGTAAATGGGCTCGTTACTGACCAAGGTCATGTTTTTCTTTGGGGATCAGCTGTTCCCACTTATTCAAATTCATCGAATGAAAATTTTCGAAGTATTTCACTCGAACATCCTCTAGAAAAGGATCTCTCGATTCCGAATGATCGTCCTCGAGAGATTTCGTGTAGTCGTGGACAATTTCATGGTCATATTTTGTTATTAACTGAACAAGGATGTATCTATGCC
>ERZ778020.2354-NODE-2354-length-13937-cov-3.555395_pt1 | contig 13937 bp, 17 predicted proteins | sample MGYA00375750_ERZ778020 | MGnify/ENA primary metagenome ERZ778020 (study PRJEB29350, sample SAMN05389818) | bioreactor metagenome | isolation source: Ammonium sulfate bioreactor | place: South Africa: University of Cape Town | collected 2014-03-17 ...
TTACGACTATAAGACCAATTAATGATTCAACAACAGAACATACGTCAACATTTGAACGTCGTTTGGCAAAGTATAGTTCATTACCATTGTTATGGCTACGTACATGTGGTTCTTCGAATCAACAACAACATCAACAACAAAAACGACGCACAATTGTAGATGAAAGTATTGGAAAAGAAATTCTTCAGACTTCATTTGGTCAATTTGGTGAGTTTTTCGAGACATAAAACAACAGAAATCGATGATTGTGTTTTATTGACCTATGAGTTTTACCTTTCTAAACATACATTATACATTTAAAAGAAAGAAAGAGAAATGTCGAGGTTATATGTAAAACATATTTAGTTTTCTTTTTTGTTTGATTCATGATCGATGTATGTATTTACATGTTTTACATTATAAAAACAGTTAAAGAACAAAAATGACTATTGAAAAAAAGTCAATCAGTTTTTTTGTTCGACGTTAGTTGCATATTCAATAGGCCTTCGTTGTTTCCTATTTACATGTTTTACAAGTACAAAATGTTCGGATAAAATCGAATTAGATCATCTGACAGATAGATCTAGTAAATTAATCTGTACGTATATTCAAGCGACTCTTCATGGTCATTTTCGATAATGATTAGTATCGTCGAGTTTGTTTACGATAGTCGACAAGTGTCAATAGTTATTATCAGTAATCTGTCATCGTGTAAAACAGATTATCTATAACAACTGCACATAAAAGGAAAACATACACGAGGAAAAAGAAACAAGTTCTTTTCTTTCATTGTTACAGAAAGAACTACTTATGTCAGATTGATCCGTATTTATGTGTTGATAGGTATATAGAAAGAATAAGACAATATTGAAACTATTGAATATGATGGATTGTATTACATCGCGTGGACACACTATTGTTGACTTGCTTATAAACATCTAATTCTGTTTCTTATTGTGCTGTCTGCGGGTGGTTTCAAAACGATTGTATATATGTACTTGATGCAGGGATTCGAACTAGTTGGATCAGACGAGACAAATAAAATAAACATTTGGAATAGATTTTGTTTCCTTTATATAAGCAATATATTTGACGAAAGAAAAGAATATACAGACACATACACATACATCTCTCGTTCTCTCTTTATCTATCTCTCTCTCTCTCTGTGCCTGTCTTTGACTGTAGTATATAAACATTGGAGATGGTGGTAGAAACACTTGTCATTATGATTAGCAATAACGACATCAATGTTCTTGTTCGCATCAATTAGTTGCAGAAACAAGATATAATCGATGTCCTGAATATTGTTCGATGATCAATCACGATTGTCGAAGGTTTTGACATATTTAGAAAAAAAAAACGAAAGAAAGAAGCGCATCTATATTCAATTCAGCTTCTTTCTACTACTAACGTCGTTACTTGACTTCGTCATCGTCACTCTTTTTCTTTTTTTTTCCTTCTTTTTTTTATATATTTTATTTCGATTTCTTCTTTTTTTCCTCTCTTTTTTTATTCATTCATTCACTCATACCTCAACATACTACTATAGGCGGAGATTGTTGTGAAAATGACCTTTACTCCGCCTTCTTGTTCTTCTTCGTTTTCTTTATATTCTCACTCTTGTTCTCTTTCTCATCGTCGTGCTCATTGAACATTGATATCGATCAATCGATCAGCATTCTACATAAGTACTAGAAAGACATGAATATATTTTCTTCATTCGTTGTCATTATTGTCATATCATATATCAACGGCAATTGGTAAATGGTTCTCAACTTGAATATGTTATGTGGTTCGTCTAGAAAATCATCATCGTCAGCAACGACGACGACGACGAACAATAAATCAAAGAGAAAAGTCGATTGGAGAATAAAACGTAAGACAGATCCAAATCCAAAGGGTGAGTCAATCGTTGATAGCGTTCAAGTATATTCAAGTCAATAGAGAAATTTCATCTCGATGTGATAAATCTTTAAGTAAATAGAAACGTTAAAATGAGCTTAGAAATTCGATGATAAAAGCTTCGTAGACATTGATATATAAATATATATATTCTCTGTGACATTTCCTCGTTTATGATAATATATTCTATTCGAATATAGTATATATACATGTATTGCTGTGAAACCTTTTATTTCGAATAGATTAAATAACATGATTGAAACTAAGAAATAGTAATTATTATAGTAAACTATCTAGTTTAATATATAGATGTGAGAAAAGTCAATCTGTTCTTTATGGTTGACAAGGATAATGATAATACTAGACATAAATATTATTTATATTTTGTGTATGTGTATGTTTGTCATAAGAATTAATTAGTATATAGTTCGAAGTAAAAAAAAAAGGTTTTTGTTTGATATTATTAGAAGAAATAATCAAGGAGAATTCACTGAATCTCATAGTCGTCTACTACTTCTGCAATCGATTGATCAGCGTAGATGTATAATGTGTTGAATCTGTTTTGTGTGCATATGTAATACACTCGAAAGATCAATTGTTCGTTCGTTCTTCTCATTCTTTTTTGTTGTTTGATTCGCTCGTATGCTGTTGCATATGTACAAACATATTTTTAGTATATACAGTTGTCGACGTTGATGAGGTGCATTGCAGAAACTGTATTAGTATTGACATTACATGGCATGCACACACGAGCACGGAAGGAATATGTTATCGAACACAGCACAGTTGTGTGCGTGTGCAATGACGGAGTTCAAAGATATGTGAGAGAGAGAGAGAGAAAAGAAAGGAGAGAAAAAGAAAGAGCAAAAAAAGAAAAAACGGGTGGGCAAAAGAAAACACTCGATGCCAGTGAAGAAAGACAAGAAAGACGAGAGTAAAGTGACACTTGTTCTCTTCTTTGTCCCGCAATCGTCAATTGAGCCCGCATCCTAACATTGAATGTATTTGCACCTGGGTAAATTATTCAAAGTTAAGACACGAACGGATGAGTAATGAACATAATAACTCCCTATGGGATCTCAAACGAGCTATATCAATGTGTAAATGGGTTCCATCTAGTCCATTACCTTCTCGACATGGTACGCATTGAAATTCTCTGTGAAAAAGATTTTCAATTGAGGAGAATTCAGTTCGATTTTATTCTTTTTGCCTTGTTTCATTTTAGCCTTGAAAGGTCGAACTACAATTGAATTAATACGTAAAGAAAACTCCCCTCTCGGTTTAACTATCTCAGGCGGTATCGATAAAGATGGTAAACCTCGTGTCGCCCAACTTAAACCCAATTCTCTTGCCCAAAAAGCCGATGTCTTAGAAATCGGTGATATTCTCCTTGCTATCAATGGTCTTAAAACAGCTGGTCTCAAACACGAACAAGTCATCGATTTAATTAAACAAGTTGGAGATCAATTAACATTAGATATTGAATATGATTTGCCTAAATGGCGTACGTAATATTTCATTCGAAAAAATTCTTTTTTTCTTTCTTTTCTACTTTCGATTCGAATATAATTATTACATTTAGCTATACATGCAATCAATACAGTACATACAAAAACGATTCAAATACAATTGGAAAAAGAAGGTCAAAGTTATGGTTTTATTTTACGTGGTGGAGCTTCAGATGACAAGGTTAAATCTCGACCACTTATTGTAACAAAGATACGTTCGCAGGGACCTGCTGATAAGTACGAAAACGAAAAGAAAACTTAATTGTTTAATTAATAATTCATTCATTCATTTGTTTTTAAAGAGAAGGTACAATTAAAATTGGTGATCGAGTTTTAGCTATCAATGGAATCAATGTTGGCGGTGCAACATTACAAGATGCACATAATTTAATGAGACAATGTCGAGGAACAACATTATTTCTTATTGAATATGATGTAGCAATCGTTGGTAAGTAATTTCGTTTTTTTCATCGTCGTCGTTTTCATATCGATGACTATCGATCTGATAAGATATATGCATGTCTATGAATATGTTTTGTAGATAGCGTTAAACATGCAACTGGACCATTATTGATTGAAATTGAAAAATCATCTGGCTCGACGATCGGGATAAATTTGACACAAAAATGGACACGCAATAATCGTTCGATTATTGTCATTGATAGTGTCAAACCAGCTAGCATAGCTGATCGGTAAGATAAATGACTTGGCTATTTATTATTTTTTTTTAAATATGTGTTCATTTAGTTGCGGTGCACTTCATTGTGGCGATCAAATAAATGCAATCGATCAAAAATCATTCGAAGGAATGTCATTAATCGAAGCCAATGCTATTCTTCGTTCGTGTATAGGTGATTTTTGTCGTATTGAAGTCACACCATCGAATCTTATACTTGATCCGTCGAACGACTTACGTTCATCATCAATATCCCATCGAACATTGATGAATGAAAACAATCGACAAGCATTCTATCGACAACCAGTTGGTCATTCGTTATCAGCGAATAGTAATACTAATAATACAAATTGGTCAATGAGAACAAATTATCAAAATATACCAAAAAAATCTATGAATAAAACTCGACATAATTCTATTAGTAAGTCAAACTTAACGAGAAAAAAACTTCAAAGAACGTGATGTTTATTGAGAAGAAATATAGGTTTTTTTTATCGATAAAGAATATGAATTAGTAAAAATACCTATCATCCATCTATAGGTCTTAGATCATTGGATAATTTATCCTATTCTTCAAATCACAAAACATCTCCATCGGTGATGAAAATGTATAATCTTCGTGAGTTAGGTAAATTCATTGTTCGAGATAAACCAAAATCGATTGTATCACTTCCCTCATACACTCAAAATAAAAGATACAAATTACATATCTTTTATTTGTTTTGACAATTATGTTATTAATAATAATAATAATAATTATGATAATAATAATATAATAATAATAAGCTCATACATTCATCATTTTTGTTATTTTTTCTGCTATATGATTCGCATTATTATGCAAGACAACTCATTTTTTTTCTGCCTTGCTTCGAACGACAGCCACGCATTCACCTGCTTATCACCAATTGGGTCCGATTTTTTTTCTCTTTATTCTCTTCGATTATTAAAATGAAATTCATTTGTTTGTATTTTTCATTTTTTGTTATTTCCTTAGGCTCATTGAATTCTTGTTATCAAACTGTTCTCAGTAATCAAATGTGTCATACTGAAATAATGGAATGTATACTTTGTTTGGATCCAACATTATCACCTAACGGAACAATATCCGATAATGAAACAGTAGAAAATTTCGGTTTTACAATTCAAGGTACATCATTTGCATCGGATATTCTAATGCAATCGCCTGTCATTGGTTATCTCGAACCACATGGTGTTGCCGAAAGGTACAACGAAACATTCGTTTATTAGGAAAAATGAATTTCAAGACAAATTTGATTTCTAGATCGGGTATTTTGCAACCAGGCGATCGTATACTGGCAATTAATGGGCAACAACTCGAAGGAATGACATTGGAAGATGCTCGATCAATTATCAAAGAATCGAACAATCAAATTCATTTAGAAATTGAATTCGATGTCGCAGGTAAAACTATTTCAATCTTTCGTTGATTTCAATTGGATTATGATTTTGTTCGAATAGATTCAGTCATGCTCTCGTCGGGCACATGTCAAGTGAAAATTTTACGAAAAAATCTCGATCTCGGTCTTTCTGTAACTTGTATGTACTTATTGAAATTCGTTATTACTATTTATTGTTTTGTTTTTTTATATATAGATTCTCGTTCATCTCGTGCCGATGAAATTCCATTGATAAGCGATGTTAAACGTGGCAGCATAGCTTATCGTTGTGGAATGATTCAAGCTGGTGATCGTCTACTTTCGATTGATAATCATTCACTTCGTGGAAAGAGCTTAACTGAAATAATACAATTGCTAAAAAATTGCGATGATATTGTTCGTTTGAAAATCAAAAAAGATGATATCTATGCTGAAGATAATCTCTCGGAAAATAATGTTGTTTATAAAGTTCAATTAATTCGACAAGGGTAAACATGAAAAACCAAACAAACAAAACGAATGTGATGTTTTTTTTGTTTGTAGTGGACCATTGGGATTGACTATTTCAGGCAGTGAAGATATATTCGAACCGATTGTCGTTTCGGATTTATGTGAAGGCGGTTTAGCAGATAAGTAAGTTGTGCAAATTAAAGTTCGAAGGGAAAGAATTTCGTTGTAGAACAAATGCAATTCATATTGGTGATCGAATTCTTGCAATTAATGATGTTAGTCTACGTGGTAAAGGTCTTAATGAAGCAATTAAATTATTACAAACAAGCAGCGATGAAATAACATTAAAAATCTCTCGGCAAATTGGTTCTCAACAAAGTATAAACAAAATTGAAAAAGGAAAAACAACTGAACTTTTGATTTATTTCAATATATAGAATTATCTCGTTCATTTCATCATCCAGAAGATTATACGCCATCAGTTGATTCTGCAATGGAATCATGGGATAGTTCGAATGCTGAACATCGTTTCAGTGATAATAGTGAACTAACAAAAGATCTGACTGTTACTGAACATCCACATCATGAAATATCAGCGATTTCTTCTCCGCGAAGTTCGTTCGAAGTTCAATTTAAATTTTCAAAAAGAAAAAAAGTGTTTTTGTTTTGTCTGGTCTAGGTGATTTCGTTTTAAAATCTCAACAAGTTCATGCAATTCCAATCACAATTACTTCATCATCTCGTTCGACACTCGGCAGTCCATTTGCATCATCAAGTTATCGAGCGTCACCAGCAAATGGTCGTTCGAATCATGATGAACGACAATTTTCATCGATCTTAAACGAGAAATCATATCGAAATTCGAATTTCTATGATACGAAATATGATAATTGTTCATCAACAACAAACAAAATTCAATACGATACCGTCACATTAACACTTCGACGTGATAGACGAATTTTAGATTTCGGTTTTTCAATATCCGATCGACTTTACGGTACAGGAGTTTATGTAAATAAGATTCGACCAAATGGACCAGCTGAATTAGAAGGAACATTGATGCCTTGCATGAGAATATACAAAGTAAAATCGATTTTAATTTCCTTATCATCATTATTATGACTATTTATTAAATAGGTGAATAACATAGATGTAACACGTATGGAATGTAATCAAGTTGTTCCATTATTATCTTCATCAGCCGATGAATTAACACTTGTTGTTGGTCGTCGACCGGCGCCTATGTTCGATGAAACCGATGAATTTCTCGATATCGACGAAGACATTGATGAACATCGAGCTCCAATTGCTCATGAAAATTCCGTTTGGAATTCATCATTGAATACAACAATACACGAAAAGAATCATGATCAAACATCAACAAGTAATAATACTAATGGAACATCGTTTTCTCTTCTATCTCAGTCGAAAACAAGTACTGTATAAGATAATTGTACGAACGAGATTCTAAAACAAGACGTGTTCATCTAGTCAATTCAGACAGACATATTAGCCGATTTACTCATGCGTATCTTCTCATTTGTACAGATCTGTTCGTTTCTTGTTTTTATTCTGTTTTTGAATCGATCTTGTGAAAAAAAAGAATAGCAAAGAAAACCAAATGTATCTTTCTGATGTTCGTTTTTTTTCTCCTCCTTTTTGTTTTTCTTCTTTTTCCTTCTTGGCAATCGTGCGCGTAAATAGAACTGTATTACTATTAATTTGAAGAAAAAAAATTATAATGTTTTATTTGATAAAGACGTAATAAAAAGAAAAAGAGAAAGTAATGAAGAGCTTGTTTTTTTTTGTGTGTCGTATCTAAAAACGCGATACATCTTGATCATTTGAGACTGCTGAGTCTAAAATTAGAGAGAGAGAGAAAAATTAACAAATCGAAGCTTGTTCAAGGCAAACCACGACGATTATGTCGTTGTCTTGGTGTTGATGGGATAAAATGAATGGTATTCAATTCTGATGGATCTACAATCGAGTCGACTTCATCTTGAGTTCGAGCGTGAATTGTTGGCTAAGAACGAATGAATAGAATCTTTTTTTTCTCTTTGTTTTCAATTGTTGACATACTCGTCGATGTGTTTCATGCATTGTTGAATGTAAAAGACTTTTCATATCATGTGTACTTGTTGCTGGTATAAGATCATCTGTAGTTGGCATTGGAATAACTATTAATTCATCATTATCTGTTAGACTAGAATCAAACGATAGAAGAGTAAAAAGATCAACAACATAGAAAGAAAAGGAAACAAACATAACACTAGCTTTTCGATTCATTTTCGGTTCGATGACTGTTAAAACTTTTGGAGAGGTTATAGCTCCTGGTTGTTTAGCAGCTGGATTTTCTTCATGTAATTTAATTGCCGTTTGCAAATCAATATTTCGAAATGTTTGCCATAAACGTAGATCAAGTTTTTCTTGAGGTTGTTCACGTAATAACCATTTTTTCATATAATTATGATCGAATTTATGATATCTGTATATCAAAACTGATATTTATGTTTATCTTGATTTCTATTTACTTATTTCGAAGAGAATTTGCACCAGTTATTCCAGCAATATCTTCGAGACAAGTCATGACATGATCCATCATCTAGTCAAAATAAGACATGAATAAAAAGAAATTCATCATAAAAATCATCTACACGGTTCGTTAGTGTTGCACTCATTGTTGGTTCTTCGATTTGTTTTCGTCGAACATTAAGAAGATTAACCAACGGACCCAATGTTGTACCCTCAAGAGAAATTCAATTGCTTTTGTTTTTCGTTACTTTCAAATCGAAAAAATCTACTTGAATGAAAACAGTGAATAGAATAACAACAGTCGCTGCTGTAATAAATTCTTTTTTCCTTGGTGTTAAATTTTCACTTAAAACAAGTGCTAGAGCAAAAGCCAGCGCACCACGAAGTCCACCATAGGACATAATCAACATATCAATACGAGTTAATTCGAGAAGACGACGAATATTTGCTAGATTAGCGAATAGAGCAACACCTATCGCTCGATAGACAAGACAGGATATAAGTGTAACTATTACAAAGCCAGTATTCCATGTTTGCTGTTCGGAAACAGTTGTCAAACCCATAAACATGAAGATAATCGTTTCCATGATACTCGATGCCATTTTAAGAACATATTCAATTGTTGCCATGGACTTTTTTGTGATGTTATATTCGACATATTGTTTCATCATCTTAAAAAAATGTCAATCAAAGTTTGTTTGTTTTTTTTCTATACAAACGAATAGTATTTTTACCATTCCACAAATTGTTATACTAAAACGAACAAATCTATGAACAGATATGATTCAAATTCATCTTCAACTTACGCTAAAATGCCAGATAAACCTGTCATTTCTGCAACGATATATGCGATATATGCATACATAAATACCACTAATGGTTCAAGTACAGGTGTTCGTTCAGTAAATTTCGTCATGAAAACTGCCATGAAACCAAAAAAGATTCCAACAACTAGACCGCCGATGAACACAACAAAAAATGAAACAACAGCGAGAACAAAATCTGTTGGTATTAGATTATTTTCACCAATTTTGAGAAAACTTTCAAACATTCGATAGAGTATCTTAACAAATAGAAGAAATTATCAATTGATTAATTATAAGCAATTCGATTATCTTACAATGGAGACAGTATCATTCAATAAAGATTCTCCGAAAACAACAATATACAACGTATCATTCACACGAATTTCAACGAACGTAGATAAAACAGCAATCGGATCGACAGCTGTTATAAACGAAGCAAAGAGTAGACATTCGAGTAGAGTAAATTCTGTGCCACCATATATCGATGTTTTGCCGAATCCCCAGAGTGTTAATCCAATGCACATGGTATTGAAAAGTTTATTTAATACCGCCAAAAGAAGAATCGTTCCGAGATTATCGAAAAAAGCTCGTTTAGGTAAAAAATAACCTGTTTCAAGTACGATCGGTGGTAATAAGAACAAGAAAAAAACATCACTATTGAGAATATAAATACGTTTTTCGTCTTCGAGATGTGTGATATACAAAAGTACACCAACAATAATACCCAAAATGATGAGAAGACAATTTTCAGGAAATTTTTTTGTCAAACGATGTGATAAATGAAAAACTGAAAATGTAAAAAGAGAAAGAATAAATAACGTACATGTTCGATTTCTTGTGGATTCTACCGATTTTTGCAAGAATTCCAAGTAGAATCCAAAGACATATGCCGAATACATTCGATACATGATCGAAAGTGACTTGTATAATCGGAAAACGAGTTTGACCATTACCTGAATCTGATGTTGAAGATGAAGACGATGAACTCTCAACTAAAGATCTCAAACCAATCAGAATTAGAATTGATGTTAGTTCGAACATAGTTGAAATGAGTATTATCGATGTTCGTATGTTATTGATTACGAATAAATGTTATCGAGAAAAATACGAAAAAGAAAAATGACATACCAAGGTGAATATTCGCACTTTTTCTTTTCTTGTCTTTTTTTTCTGATACTCAATTACAACACAACATCTGACAGACGATTATTTAAACATTAAATACAAAAAAAGAATGGAAGAAAACAATAACAAACAACATGAAAAATTACAATTATATACGAATAAAGAAATATGAAGAAAAAAACCCATATTTTGACTTGTAACTACGAATGACTTTTTATCGATAACGCGATTCATTGTGGCTACTATCAGGATGAATCATAAATATTATCTACGCTGGTTTTTTCCAATGTTTAACGTGCTATAAAGATATATAAAAAAAAACATGATTTCATTCGAGGCAACAATTAAATTTTAGTTGATATGTCATTTTACTTGCGTTTAATAAATATACTACGAGGAGCACAAGTGAATGTACGCATTGATTTAGGCACAAAAAAAATTCATCGTCATTTGTTACGTTCCAATACAATCGCAGATATTCGTGATATTCTTACGAAAGATAATAACATCTGTTCGAATACACATTTTAAGGATGAAAATGATCGTATTATAGAAACTTCTGCTGAAAAAACAATCACTATTGGCCAATTGATTAATAAGCATAATGCTGTTCGATTAGGCACAACGGCAGTTCCATCACGAAGGAACCTTAATGCCGAAATGTGGCGACAAATTTTTACTAAAGCCAATATTTTGTATGGAATTCAAATGTCTACGAATTCGCCAAACTACGGCAGAAGACCAGCATTACAAATACGACAACCAGAAGGATCAAATATTTGTCCAATGTTTCGATTTGAAAACAAAACCGAAGCAAGTGTATATGTAACTGGCAATTATGTAACAAGTTCATTTGTTTCCAATCGATTTTTCGATCTTGGCATTGAAGCATCGGACTTTTATACTGGCGAACTTTTTACTATTAAATCTTCTAATCAAATGTGGAATATTGATCGAAGACGAAGAAAATATTTTACTTCTTGTTTACATTTTCCACGAGTTGTTATTACTTTTGATTCATCTTATGTTGAACCAACGGCAGAATTTCTTAGTAAAGTCGATGAAATTATTCGAACATCAGATATTGATGAACAATGCACTAAATTAGATACACTTTTTTCTGAATATGGTCAAATTTATTCGCATAGAATTACCTTAGGTGCTCATTTTTACCGTACAGAATCGGCTGATATTCATAATCACAGTGAAGAGCAAGACAAAATAAGAAACGTCAGGAACAAATTGGAAGAAATAGTAACATATCTATTGAACTTAAATACGAAAACGAATATTGAAAATCGATCACAGAAAAACGTATCCAAACAAAAGACATTGATAAATCTTCAGACTGTTGGTGGTGATACATCGAGAATATTTGAGCCTTCACGTTGGATGGAGACGATCGATTATCCAGATACATGGAATGCGATTAAACATGAAGATTGCAAATGGATTCCATCGATACTCGATGAACAAAGACAAAGAGACTTGAAGAAAGTGACTGATTATTATTGGAAAGTGAAGAAATTCGGACGTCTATGTAAAATTTTGAATAAAACAGAAAATGTATAATTGATTTTATCATTTAGATTCCCGATGGAAACAAGATGCAGTAACTTTAAACATACTTGATAGATCTATTCGACCTGAAGGCATGACTATTAACGATAACCAAGCAATCTATTTTGTTGACATTGACAATCATCGCGTGATTCAATGGAAATTCAGTGATGAGACTTATCGAGTTGTTGCTGGAAATGATGGATGTGGAAGACGTAATAGGGAGTTATCTTATCCGACCGATGTACTTTTGGATAAACGAAATAATTGTATAATTATTGCTGATCGAGAAAATCATCGGATTATGAGATGGTCTCTTCAAGATAGAACTAACACTGGACAAGTTCTGATTGACCATATTAATTGTCAACGTTTAGCAACGGATAAACATGGAACAATATATATATCTGATCCTGAAAATAATCAAATCAATCGTTGGAATCCAACAGAACGTATTCTCACTGTTGTTGCAGGTGGAAATGGAAGAGGTAATAATTTGAATCAATTAAATACTCCGAGTTTTATTTTCGTTGACGAGAACGAGTCTTTATATATCTCCGATATGAATAATCATCGTGTTATGAAATGGTTAAAAAATGCAACCGAAGGTGTAATTGTTGCTGGAGGAAATCAAAATGGTAATCGAATAGATCAATTAAGCTGTCCTCAAGGATTGATTACTGATCCGTTCGGTAGAGTTTATATCGCCGATAACAACCACCGAATTGTACGTTGGAAGCCTGGAGATACAAAAGGTGAGATTATTGTTGGTGGAAATAGAAATGGAAATGACTCGAATGAGTTGCACTATCCATCTGGATTATGTTTTGATTCCAAAGGTAATCTTTACGTTGCCGATAGAAATAATCACCGCACACAAAAATTTCTCGTCGATTCAGATTAATACTAAAGCATTTTTTTTTGTAAATTGTTACGATAGAACTTAAATAAAAAATAAACGATACGCAGTTTTCGCTCTAGACTTCAACAAACATTGTAAACGCCTTCGCGTGATATCTTGAAAGATCAGTGATAAAACTGTCGTATGATTCATGCGCACAACAAGGGTTGACTATTTCTTTCTAAACAGTATTTATTAAAGGTCTTTTTATGATAACAAGATAAAAATGGTGGTAGTTGTGAAAAAACAATTCGAGCAAAGTAAAATTATTCTTTTTCAATCTTATTTTTTGTAATTTTCCAAGTAGATTTAGCTATAAATGATGCTGAATCAGTGAACATTCTAGGAATTGAACAAGGTCATGTTCTCTTATTTTCTACTGCAACTTCAACTGCTTCTCGAGTAACGATCTCTGTTGCAATTTCTTAACGAAATGAATGTCTCCCGTTGATTTCCACAACAATAGAATTCGGATATACCACGAACAGTGATTGGAGGTGTACAATTAAGCACTGGAGAACAGAAAGTAACTACGAAAATATGAAAAAAAAATGAACTATTTGACTTTTAATTTGACATCAGATTTATTATCGTCATCGGTCAGTAATAGATGTAATAAGCGCGAGTTTGAATACATCTCGTACATTATGTTGTAAGTGAGACTACTTCCTTTTATATAACTAAATGAATGAAATTGAAATTCACAGGTTTCGTTGTACGAACAGGTGAATTCATCAAGCTCGACTTCTAAACAAGAAAAACGTCTTTGTTTAGAAACATACGATGTCTATATTACAGAAGTTGGCACGCCAAATATCATGAGATTTCCTTCTCAAAAGCCAATAACAGCTGTTTTAGGTCCACACGATATTATTTTACTGTTCGATAACGACAGTTAGTGTAGAAGTTTCAAATAATTAATTAAATTTTAAGAAAAAAATAATAAATTTCTTCTAGCTATAACTTCATATCGAATGCTTCAACAAAGAACTGCCACAGTCGGAGTTTTGTTTTATAAAAGTTTTCAAATTATTCAGAAGCACATCTATTTTCTAGAATCGATCATTTACCCTTGATTTGTGTCACGAACTACGT
>ERZ778020.2355-NODE-2355-length-13936-cov-4.296016_pt1 | contig 13936 bp, 11 predicted proteins | sample MGYA00375750_ERZ778020 | MGnify/ENA primary metagenome ERZ778020 (study PRJEB29350, sample SAMN05389818) | bioreactor metagenome | isolation source: Ammonium sulfate bioreactor | place: South Africa: University of Cape Town | collected 2014-03-17 ...
GTAACTCCGACTGTTTCTACGCCTGCATATAATGTACTAGCAATAACAAATACTTTAGCGACTCCATTGATTCCATCTGCAAACGAACCAGGATTTCGCCAGTATTGTGTTCCAATATAAGTACCTCCAATAACACCAACATCAATAAGAATGGCAAGAATGAAATAAGCGAAAATAGCTAAAATCTTAATTAAACTCAACCAAAATTCAATTTCACCGTACACAACAACGCCAACAAGCGAAAGTCCAAGAAATAGAAACCACCAAAGAACGATCCATGCCCATTGAGGTATCACCTGAGTCCAATACATAATGACAACTGAAATAGCATTATATTCATTAGCAAGAACTGTAATCCATAGATACCAATAGATCCAACCGACTGCAAATGACAGAGCTGGATCACAGAATCGACCAGCAAAATCTGTGAATGCACCGCTCACAGGTATTGCAGTTGAAATTTCGCCGAGTGATTGCATGATAAAAAATACGATTACTCCAGTGGCAGCAAATGCAATTAAAGCACCTGCAGGACCAGCTTGCGTGAGTGCTGTACCTGATCCAACGAGTAGGCCAGGCCCAATAATACCGCCAATAGCAATCATCGTTATATGACGACTCTTAAGTTCACGTTTCAATGACTGTTCAGATTTATCCTGTTCCATTATTCCGTCGAAAAGCTGTCAAAATACGAATAAATATCCTTGTTCTTTTTCTAAATTCCGACACAACGCCACTAACCAATGAATATTCAATTATTTAAATGAGTACTGATACAATGTATTTATGTAAAAAAAACCAAGTAGACAATCGTTTTTCTTTCTTTCAGTATATATACTACGTAATCGATAAGTTCACGAAAAATTATTTCAACAAAAGAGCATCACGCGTTGTTTCATTATCTCTCTTTCTCTCTGACCAAAAAGGTACATTACATATAACTTTCTAAATGTGAAAGATTATTATCTTTCTTATTCGAGATAAATATATCGAAGTTTTGTTGTTGTTGTTTTTTTGCATGAATTTAATGTGTGCATGTTGTTCAAAATAAAGTTAGGTAAAAGTGTGTATGTAGGATGAGAAAAGATTGAGCAAAGATAAAAGTAGAACAAAACAAAAAAAAAAGAAAAGAGAAAAAGAAACAAAAAAAAAGGAAAAGTTATATATTCATATAGACAAATGATGAAAAAAAAATCAATAGCAACAGTAACAATCAAAGCGATGATCAATGAGAAGAAAAGCGCATTAATTTACAGGAGCGCATACAGAACAGCATACACACACACACACGCACACACATACATACACGCAAGAAAGTGAATAAACAAAGTATATTCATAGTTCGAAAAAGAATAAGAGGAGAAAAACAAACAAAGACACAGATAGATTGATGCTAATGATAATCGTCAGCAAAGATGCGCTTGTTTGGAAGCTCGCTAATGCGTGTCTCTTCTTACTGATGTTGTGTTTTGTTTTAAAATCATTCTTCCATTCGTTTTAACTCATCTCTCGTCGATTTTACCCTAGTTTTTAAAGCTTAATGTGTCCAGAAAAGAAAATACATATACAGAATTTGAGAACACGCTACTCATAAATATATATATATATCACTCGGCCAGAAAATAAGAAAAACACATACAAAGAAGAAGAAAAAAAAACACTTTTCTGTATTTTTTATCATCGATAGAAAATACTGTTAGTTTCTATATAGTTTTGTTTGCGTAAGAGATGAAGTCTGTTAGATGAATTTACCGTACAACAAAGGACATGATGTTTGTTAGTATCTGTGGCAAATTCTATTGTGCAAAAGAAGAAAAAAAAATAGAAAAAAGAAAAGAAAAGAAAAGGTAGAACAAGATAAACAAACAAAACCTTTTTTGTATCACATTAAATGAAAAACCAACAACAATGAGACAAATGCGAATGAAGGGACCTATGCGTGCTACTTGTCAATAAAAAAATGAACATAGAGAGTTGCCTGCGATAGGTAAATCCATGATGTTTTAGTTTTCAGCAATAAATTCACTTCGAATTGCAGTTTTTATTGCTCATCGACGTACACTATTCGACTATCACCTAGAAAAATGAACGAAATTCGATCTTATGTTCAAAGATAAGACGATGAAAAACGAGACTCAATACCTTGAAGATAATGATCGACTGTATTGGTCCATTTCATTGCTAAATAAGCTGTTAAGTCATCAAGATTAAAACGATCTGTTTGAGCAGTTTTTCGTTCTTGACTATAAACAAGTTGTATTGCATTCGACATGATATCTGATGCTGCTGCTGTTGTTGTTGTTGTTGTTGTTATTGTTTGATGAATTTGTGAAGAAGAAGTTTTTGTTGAATATTCATGTTCATCGTCTGGCTCAAGATCATCATGTTCCGACTTGGTTTCGATGAGTAATGATGATGAAGAAGATGGGATGGGTTGAAAATAGGCTGGATGATGAGCTGGTTGATGAGGATAGTAGATTGGCGTTGGATAGATAGTTGGTGGAATTGAACCTTGTTGAGGATAATCAGACGTAGGATAAGGTTTTTTTGTGGCTTGGACATAGACTGGACCGGTTTGTGATGTGTAAACAAGAACTGGCTCATTGGATGTTTGATTTATTTCGCTATCAGTTTCAGATTCATTGGTGTTTGTTGTTGTTGTTGGTTGTGGTAATATAATATATTGAGATTGTGGTGGCATATACGGTTGACGTAATAGATTGTAATAAGCTAATTGTTGGGAATAATTGGCTAAACGTTGATTATATTGATAGAGTAGAAGTGGATCGATGTAGGATGTTTGTCCTGTTGATTGGTAGCCGCGTTGCTGTGGTTGTTGTTGAGGACGAATATCTTGACCTGAATAGAATTGTGGCGTTCGATTTGTTCGTTGTGGATATTTTCGAGGGTATTTTTCACCCTCTGCTTTCGATTCAGTGAATGAATTCGATAATTGACTATCTTGTTCAGTTGTTGTTGTTGTGGTGGTGGTGGTGGTTGTTGTTGTTGGTTGTTTGTCATCAATGTCGATATCGAAACCGAATGAAACATCATTGAGATCGATATCACCTGATTTATTGAGAAAAACGACGGGTGGCGTTGGTTTCGATTGTCGTTTGAGTAGAGATGAGAGCGATGACGACGACGAATGCGATGATAAACGAGGAGAATTCTCGGGTTTGTCCGTTGTATCGATATGAGACGGTTGAGGAGCAACAACAACAGTCGACGGAATGGGAGAGTTCGAATTTGGAGCTTCCTCTTTGATTGTTGTCGACGACGACGACGAAGTATTCGAAACAGTTGGACGAGCCTGTGGTAGACGTCGTTTTTCATTGGTATTAACTGATAATGGTGGTGGATAACGTATCGAACGTGCAACTGGAGTCGGCTCGGGACGACGTTCTTTGGCAATTCGACGACGATGTGTAACGGTGACAAATGGTTCGGATATCGTCTCGGCATTCGAATTGTTGATTATCAATGATGGAGAATCGATTTCTTTAACTGTTTGAATCGATTCTTTCGGTTTTTCGATTGGATTTACTCGAGATTCAGTTGCTAGACGTGTTGTTTCTTGTTTTGTCTCATTCAAATCATTGTCAGGATCATCGACAATCGTCGACGATGATGTCGATTTACTTGTTTTTCTTGTTTTTTTCTTTGTCGAATTTTTATTCGCGATTAAATCAGTTGGACGTACAGAAACCGAATCGCCACCAATGAACATCACAAGTTCATCGACATCTCGATCGCCTCGATGACCGGGTATCAGTTCCGTTCGAATGATGTCCTGTTGTTGCGCTTGTTTACGTTTCTTCAACGAACGAATCGACCGTGAATTTGTCGATGTTTGACTAGCTGAATTATTTGCTGTTGTTGTTGTTTGTTTAGTTGAATCGTCATTCGACACGTGTTTTAATCGAACAATTTGTGCATGTGTTTCGTCTGTTTCGGGGACGGATTCCGATGTTTGATTGTTGAAATCACGAGTTCGATATGGATACGGATTTGTTGGTTGAAGATTTTTGTTATTTGTAACTGATGAATTATTGTAATGTTCTTCATCGGATTCTTCGTCATTGTCTGAACCCGAATTTGTTCGTACGCTTCCGCTGTTATCCGACGAGGATTTGGTTGTTATCGAGGAGCCATGTGAATTGTAACCGTTGGTTGTGAAATATTTTATTCGATCGTTGGTCGTACTTGTCGAAGTTGTTGTTGTTGTTGTTGGTTGTGATGAAGTTTTCGGCGATGGATTCGGTGATTTCTTTGTTTGTTCATCGTCGTCATCGTTGATTAAACGTACATAGGGAATATCTGATTTCGTTTGTTTGTTTGTAGTTGGCGATGAATCATCGTCGGTCGAACATTCGGATGAGGTCGATGATGATGATGTTTGTTGATTTTCATCATTATTCGGAAAGTAACTCAATGCAGCTTGATTATGCGATTTCGTTGTTGTTTTTGACGAATGTTTTTTCGCTTCTAATAATTTACCGGCACTCTGAGCGATATTCTCTTGAATCGATTCGCTTGTGTCACCGAACGGCGGTGAATTACTTCGATCTGGTTTTTCATTCGAACAAACCGGCGTAGAATTCTAAATTGAACACATAATAAATTATTATTATTAGAATAGAAAAAATAGCGAATTACTTTTTTACGATCCCGATAATCGTCGACACTGATCGCGATTTGTTCGTGTTCATTTGTTTGCTTTCGTGGTGAATCGTTATTCAAACGCGTTCGATCGTAGTAATTGCCTTGCATTAATTCATGTGAGTTCGTTCTTGAAAACAAAGAGAAGAAAGAATTTCGAAAATTAAACATCGATTTTTGACACGAACTTTTTGTTCGACGACGATTTCGGTTGAAGATCATGGATTTCATCGCAAGCTTGATTATTTGCTATTCGTGTTTCAGTAAATTGTTGTCGTTTAATAATCGATCGTGATGTTATTCGACTGTTAAACGATGGAATTTTATTTGTTGAATTCTGTTGTTGTTGTTGTTGTTGTTGATCATCATTATCATCATTATGAACTGCGTTTTGATTTGGCAGATTTGACATAATGATGAATAGATGAATGCAAATCAATAAATCTCAAGTCCACGTTAACAAATAAATCGACAATATTTTTCTTCAATTTCTTCGAGATATTATTCTTCATTAAATAAATATCTGTAACAAAAATACATATTATATCGATCAATGAATCATACTTGTACAAAAGAGTAATAGTATTATTCGTTCTCTGCGTTTTGTTTTATGTATGTATTTATTGCATCCATTTGACAGCCATCGATAATGTTCGAGTACCTTCTTCGATGATGAACAATGATTGTCGAAAGCGCTATGTTCGATGTCAACTCGATTTTTCGATTACGAAAAAAATGAATACGAAAATTGTTTCGATTTTTAGTAAATTGAAATTCAATTTCATAAAAATCAATTCGATCGAGTGACATCTATCGACACGAGTCTGTTTTGTAGTCATGGAAAATTAAACAGATAAGCATCCTAAGCTCTAGTTCTCGTTTTTGTCAAGGTCTTGTTTACTCTCGACACTTGTGTCTATGTTAATATTTGGTTATTTACTTAGAATAATGATATGAAAATGTCTATGAATTTCTTTTCTCTGTTCGTGTTGTAAACATCCTGCTCGTTTTGACTTTTTGCTTGAATGTCAGACTTCATCCTTTTCAAGGCAATAAAATCTTCGCATGGTTTTTAATACTGTTCATTTAAAAAAGAAAGATGAAATGAAAGAAAGAGACGAATTTAACAAAGGTACATTAACACGAAAGAAAGAAGAAACTGTTCAGCAAGCCAAGAGAGAAAACAAAATCTATATTGCAGACAAAACAACACATAAAATGTAGTGATGTCGTGTTAGTTTGTTTTGTTGAGAAAAGAAATTGACCAAAAAGAAAAACAAAGACACGTTTCTTTTTCATGGGATTTGAGCAACTAAACAACATCACTGTTAATGAAGAAAAAACAACCGAATAACTATCCTGTAAAGACGCAAGAAGAACAGAAGAATCACAGTTAAAGACGAGAAAGAACACTGTACAAATATATATAATACATTAATAAGGATACGTCGTATTATGTTGTTGATTAAGAAATGCTGTTGAATCATTTGTTGAATTTGAATAGGGTAGATTCATAAATGAATGGGATGGCGTTTGAATTGATGTAGCTACCGGTGGAAGTAGATCATCGAATATCGATGATGCTGAATTCGAACTCATTTGTTGAGCAAAAAGTGTTGCTGTTGGCGATGATGATGGAGTATTCGATGATGAAAATAATGATTGTTCATTCGAAAGAAAACCCATCGAATTCGTTGATGGCGAAGAAAATAGATTGTGTAGGAAATCTTTTTGTTCGTGATGAGCTGCAGATACAAATGTAGGTGAATTGGTATTTGTACTTGCACTTGTTTGACGTTTGTAATCATGTCGACGTGCAAAATGTTTATTTTTTATATTTTCTAATTGATTTAGCTTGTTAATAATTGAATTCTAAAAGTAGACAGATGTCGAACAAAGAGTAGAGAGAAAAATGTGTCCGTAGAATTACGCGTCTCGAAGAATCATTTGTTTGATTTCGAACTGATTCTAATTGAGATTCTAATTTCATTTTTGCTAAAGAAAAATAGAAATTCATTGATTCTTCAATTGATTTTTTTTTTCGACTTCAAAACGAACCGGCTTTATATTTTTTCAAAAAATCAATATGTTGCTGATGAAACATCTCGGGATTTGTCTTAAAAGAAACACAAAATTATCGTTGTCTGAAATTAAAAGAAAAACGGAACCAACTTTTGTTTGATGTTGAATCGTTGACGGTGATCGACTTGAATTCGATCCGTTTAGAATTCTCTCAAATGTTAGATTTGTATCACCGGTCGATTTGTCGTGATTATATTTCCCTGAATTACTAAGTATACCACGAACAATCGAGTCCGAATCTTGTTTTCTTGATGCATCGTTCAATATCGATGATTGTTCAGACATAAAATCTATTTCATAACAAAAAATCTCTAGTTAAAATTCCAATTTCAATAACCAACTCGATGGATCATCGTCAGTCGAACGACGAAAATTGGCTGTTATGGTTTGAATATTCGAAATCATTTGTGCTAGTTCACTGTCGATACATTGATCATTTTCGATTAAGATTTGCAGATAATCTTGAATTGTCAATGGACGTCGAGATTTCGATAGCTCGAAAATATTTCCTTGAATTGTCAGAGGATGTAATTTTTTCGTCATAAAACACATGTTCAACGATGGAACTGATATTCGACATTCATCGTCCGATATCAATGAAGAATCGTTCTCGACTGAAGACACTAGAAATCGATTGAGATTTTTCAGTTTTTTAGAAATAGAATTTCTTATTATTTTGAAAATCTACGTTTTTTAAATGAAGAACTATTTCCTTTGATGTCAGCTGTACATTGATGTTTCCATGCTGTTTGTAATTCATCGAATTGAGACTTTTGTATCGAACTGAGGACTTCATTTCGAGCAACAATTGTATCATGATCACAATGATTCATAACGAGTTTGTATTCGGTTTGAAGGAACACTAATGTTCCATTTCTCGACAAAAATCTCCACTGTAATTTACTCGAACCAGTCGTTACACCTAAACGAACGATTTCAATTGAATTTCTTGTTGATAAACAAAAAACTTCGATTTTACATTTCCAAAGTGCGTGCAATTTAACTAAACGATCTTCCGAATAGACAAAATTAAATATCGATTGACCAACAATCTCATGTGGCAAATAACCAGTGATTAATGTACCGCGATGATCTTCGAATTGAATTTCTCCAATAAGATTCATTTTCGTATAGAATTCTTGTTTGGAGATATCATGAAGTGTGATATCGATGTACGAGGATTCGTCAAGAGTTATTAAAAGTATTGTACCGATTGAATAACTATGCCGAGGAGTTGTTGAATGCACATCTGTTAAGAAAATCAATAGACAGGAGATTTTAGGTGGAATTTTAGCTACCTATGGTATCTTGATTGAGTTTTTTCTTTCGATGGACTTGTACTTGACGATATTCATTGGAGTTATTGGTCATCATTCTTGCACAACAAGTATCATTCGCTTGCGATGGATTGTTGAGAAATTTCAAGAATCCATCTCGTTCACTATCTTCGATTAATAATAAAATCGACAGACCGATTAATTCAGTCTGAATAAAATCGAAATTGATTTCGTTTTCGAGACAAACAAAAAAGAGCAGAAAAACAAACTTGTTCAAAACCGAAATGTTGTTTGATTGCTTTGGATACATCGACAATTGTATGTTGATTATCCAGACAAACAAGTGTGCCCTGCATCGCATCGAGCAACACACTGCCCATTTCTTCTAATGGTAATCGAGTTGTCTGTTGACGTTGCTGTGCGATTGAATTTCTGTCAACTGAAAAATTCTAAAAAAAAACCCAATCCAAGATCAACATTGACTAAAGTAACTTGTCGACTTGACCTACATGTGTTTCCATTGGGCATTACGGCCAATGCTGATGCATCGCCCTTCTATTTACAACAACGAAGAAAAAAAATATTTCAAATTTCAATATTTTGATTAATTCGTTTATTTTTTCTAAAATGTACGAAGAAAAGAAAAAAAAAATTCATAATTTTTTCTCTTTCATCCTTGTCAACTGAATGCAAAGAATTTTGTTCTTTTCGACTATAAAAAAGGGGCAGTGAAGCAAACCCACATTGCCGGATAACGTGATGTTCGGCGTGTTCTCGTGGTAACATAAGAAAAAAGAGAACGCACCTTTTCTTTTCTATTACGTCATGTGCAATGCGACTAAAATTTCTTGCTAATTAAAACGAGAAGAAAAAAAAGACAAGAATATAATGCAGAAAAAAAGAAACGGTTTGCTTCTTTTTTTATCTTGAGAATATATGAGGAACAAAAGAGAAATATTTCATGCTGAATAGATGACCTTCTCAGTCGAAATATGTTGAAAAATTGACAAAATCGAAATGAAAGAGAATAAAAGGTCGATCGAATTTTAAAGTAAAATAACAAAATAACAAAACCATAAGAAGTTATTTGAAGAAATTAGAAAATATGAGACGTAGAAAAAACCGAGAATGAATTTTTGATTTGTTTTTCCTATCAACTGGTCAGAATGTTGATAAATACGAATCGAATATTAACAAAAATTCTTCAAGATTTTACAAAACTAATAGAAAAGAAAATATTTTCTCGGATGTTTTTTTTCTCATGAATACTATTCGATAAAAATTACGAGTGACATCTATTACACATCTGGTTTCTTATTGTCGTTATTTATTATCGTAAATAAATATTTAGGAAAAATCAAGGATAATTCTTTTTTTCTTGCAGAAAATTACTTTATTATAAATCAGACAGTTTTTTCAATGGTTCGTCAATAATCAATGCCAAATATTGTCGAAATATATCATCAGTCGAATAAATTATGTTGAAAGCAGTTATTCTCATCGGTTCAACACAAAAAGGTTTTTAATTAGAAAATTCAGAAAATTTTAAAACCGACAAAAATTCTTTTTCAGGAACACGTTTCCGTCCTCTATCGTTGGAAATCCCCAAACCATTATTTCCAATAGCTGGTTATCCTATTCTTTATCATCTAATCGAATCATGTGCTCAAGTAAACATTAAAATAAACTATGATGCAAGAAAACAAAGCCAACTCGAACTGCTCTATTCTCTTCTAGCTACGTGAATTACGTGAAATTCTCTTAATTGGTTGCTACCAATCAAACGAAGCACTTTCACGTTTCACTGCTAATGCTCAGCAAACGTTCAATATTTCTATTCGGTAGACAGACTTTGTCATTGATCGATTTCATTCGAAAATCTCTCTCGATTTACCGTTTTAGTTATTTGCAAGAATACGCTTCGTTAGGTACAGGCGGTGGTATCTATCATTTTCGTGATTTGATCAAATCGAATGTTTCCGATAAGGACGTATTCTTTGTCATCAACGGTGATATCTGTGCTGACTTACCATTAGTTGAAATGCTTGAATTTCATCGTTCTAATGTTGGAGAAAAAGGCTTTACAATTCTTGGAACTGAAGTAAAGATTAACATTCAATTCAAACAAATGTTTTTCGAAATTATTTTTCATTTGAGGCAACTGAAACACAATCGACTAATTATGGTTGTATTGCATGGGATAAGGATACATATGAAGTAAAACATTACGTTGAAAAACCGTCGACATTCGTTTCGAGAACGATCAATTGTGGAGTTTATTTATTCACGAAAAATATCTTTCAAATTCTTTCGGAAACATATCGAAATAATCAATTATTATATCAGTACGAACGAGATTCGTTTTCTTTTTTGATCAGAGGAGATTTGATTTCGAAACTATTCTAGTGAATCATTGCCTATTTTTCCGTAAATATATTTTTGAATATTGTTGATCCCCTCCGACTTCACTCTAGATGCATGTTTTCCGAGTTCTATCGACCTGAAATCAGCTGTTTTTTTTCATATGAATTTCATTTTAGGGAATCGACACCATTGACAAACTATGACATGGGCTTTGCAAGAGAAAATATTCGATTGGAAAAAGACGTTCTTTCAAAACTTGGAGTAAGAGAAAGAAAATACAAGATATTTTTCAATGATTACGAAATCATTTCAGGGCACAGGACAATTGTATGTTTTTCCAATGGGTAATCGATTTTGGACAGCAATTAAAAATCCAAGGTAGAAAAAAACACAACATTCAACGATCTTATTTTAGTTTATTTTTGAAATCAATCTAGTTCGGTAATCTATGCCAATCGACATTATCTTGAAATCTATCGAAAATATCATCCCGAACGATTACAAAAACAGCAGCCGAACGGTCCAACAATCGTATGTAAATTCTGTTTTTTTTCTCTCTTCGTATTATCAATTCAATCGTTGTTGTTGTTGTTAATCTAGATCGGTGATGTATTCATTCATCCAACGGCATGTGTCTCTCCATCAGCTGTGGTATTTCGACTACTGAACGAGAAATAAATTGATTTGATTGTGCGTTTTTCTTTTCTTAGTTAGGTCCAAATGTATCGATTGGTCAAGATGTAACAATTGGTTACGGTGTTCGTGTAAGAGAATCAATTATATTGGGCAGTTGTGCTTTACAAGTAATGAGGAAAGAATTTGATCGGAAGAGAAACTGAAGAAAGCATTTGTGCATTTAGGATCATTGTTGTGTACTTTATTCAATAATTGCATGGAATTCAACCATTGGTCCATGGAGTCGAGTGGAAGGCACACCAAATGGTTAGTAGAATCAAGGTCACTGATAAGATGAAATTTCTGTTTGTTTATTAAGATCCCGATCCGAATAAACAATTTTCAAAAATCGAACAAGATTCGTTATTTCACGACGGTAAACTCAATCCATCGATAACAGTCATTGGTACGATAGGAAAGAAATGCACTCGATAGTTCTATTTGTTTTTCTCTCTTTCAAAGGTAATAATGTGACAATTCCAGGTGAAGTCGTCGTGCTTAATGCTGTTGTTCTACCACATAAAGAACTGGGATCAAGTTCGAAAAATCAAATTATTTTATAATCTCGTTCGTTTCATTCGTAAAAACATTGATTCATTCTATTTTTATTTCTTAATAAACTTCTTCTACTGGGTGATTTGATTCAATTGATCAGACAAAAATAGTTCGTTGCTAATTAGTTGAATTCTCCGATTTCATTCGGAGTCAATCGTTCTTTTTTTTCTGCTTGTTATACTTCTACATGAGAACCTTGTAAAACAAGAAGAACTAATTCTCCTTGATTTTTTTTTTCGTGGAATAATAGTTGAAACCTTGAGACAACCTTGAATGACATTTTGTTCGCTCAAGAAATTACACTATTAATCTTTGATGTAATGGTCTATACAAAAAAATGTTGCGAACCATACGAATGAGAGTTGACGATATTTTCTTTTTTTTTAAATTTTATTTCAACTGTTCAAATAAAACGAAAATGAAAAAGAAAACCCTACAGAGAAAAGTCAAATAAATTATCCCATTCGAAATCGGGACAATAAGGTGCACGGATATATACTGTGGAAGATGTCGAACAAGGCGTTCGTGTTAAAAGAATATCAAGAAGATCTTGCGACGATTTTCGGTACGGTTTTGGACTATGTTCAATACCTTCTTCATGTTCCCATTCGAGTTGAGCATCTAATAAAATGCCATCATCGTCAATTCGTTTATCAAGATTAGTCTCGGTCATCTAAATAATTCATTGATTACATAAGGTTAAAAGAAACTTTTTTTTCTTATCAATCAGACATACATGCTCAATTTTCTTCTCGTTAGTACTAAAAGAAAACAAAAGCAAATCGAACTAATCAGAATTTATGTTCATCATACCTGTTATGTTTCTCATGTTCATCAGATTTCTACGAAGAGAAAAAAAAGAAAAAGAAAATTATTCATTCAATACATCGAGTACGTTTAAACTAGATGAGCAATGTATTTCATTGAAGCGAAAAATGAGCAGAAAAGAAAAGAATTTCTCGTCTTTACACATACGTGGCAAGCATCTTGACCATTCTTTTTAGTACTACGACTCGTTTTACTATTGCCGTCACATTTGATTTCCATACACCAATGACTAGAAGAAAAAGAAAAGAAGGGAGGAAAGTAAAAATGATGAGATTCAATGTACATCTAAATTCTCTAAGCCTTGAACTCAATCATGATGCAATCTATTATACACATCGGACAATATATTAAAGGAAAAAAGAAAATTCTGAACGTGTGATTTCGAAATAAATATCTATTAATAACTTACCGAAGAAAGTATTTCATCATTCTTCTATAAGTTGAACGGAAAAATGATGGAGACATTATTAAAATTTAATAAAACATACGAATTCATCATTAATCGGACATGATTCATCAGATTTCGTGATGATATCATCGATCTACAAATAAGAAGAATAAGAAGAAGAAAATAAGCAAACGTTTTTTTTTCTTTTGTATTTAACATTGTCTACGAGTAAATTGTTTGGTGTCAGATTTAATGTATGCTGTCAAACAAATCACTCGCGTTTATATAAGTATATCTAATATTCATCGAACAACAGTTGTCTTTCATTTTTACATTTACTCGACAGGTAAAATAAAGAAGACGAAGACGAAGAACAGAAGATCGATTGTTATACAACTTTGACAAGAACATGAATCCTTTAAACTAATTGTATCGGAAGACGCTTTAGTCTTTCGATTACAAAAAAAAACAAAGCTTTCGTATAACGATAAACAACAAGTTCGTACTGAACACAAATCCTCTTTACTTGTCTCATCTGTATTTTATCGGCAATTAACCTAGGGGAAGAGGAGAAAAAAAACGAGAAGTCCTAGTACTAAGACATCACGAATAGAGTTAAATTGACTATACATTGGGTACAACGCGATTGTATATGATGATGATGATGATGAACGAGGAAGGAGAGAACAAGAAGAAAGAAATAGAACTCACCTTTACTTTTTTATTCTCTCTCTCTCTTTCCCTTTCTCTCTATTCTCTTCTTGTTCGCCTTTCTCTTTTGAAAGTAACTAAGGTTACTACAAAAAGACATTTAGCATGTACGTCTAGATTTCACAAGTGGTACAGATGAATATTCAATTATTTTGATTTTTTTTACAAGTTTATACTAACTTGAAAAGGACAATTAAATCGAAATTTAAAATCGAATATGATCTCATTTGCTCGTACTTTACATTTGAAGTGATTCTTTCTTTTCTCTTTTCTTTCCTTCTCCTTCCTAATAAGACAAACAAATGAAAACAAACGTGATTGTTTGTACTTTCGGCTAACTAACATATCATCCATATTTTTCTTTTCAATTTTCACCTTGACATAGCTAACAATT
>ERZ778020.2358-NODE-2358-length-13923-cov-3.710485_pt1 | contig 13923 bp, 14 predicted proteins | sample MGYA00375750_ERZ778020 | MGnify/ENA primary metagenome ERZ778020 (study PRJEB29350, sample SAMN05389818) | bioreactor metagenome | isolation source: Ammonium sulfate bioreactor | place: South Africa: University of Cape Town | collected 2014-03-17 ...
AATGGTATTCACAATATCGTCAATGATCTGGATGAAGGTATTTGGATAGGTAAACGAGGTTACTATTATCTCGAAAGGCAGCGATTCGGACGAATATCGACGATACTGTAGTCGATTTTCATGGACAAAAATACCCAAAACAGTACGAACGAGTACTTCAACGTTGAAAGATTATGCAAGATCTTTCGAAGGTACAAACTTTCATTTTCTTTTCATTGATGGTAATCATTGTCAAACTTTCGTCATGCGTATGTTGGCTAAAGCTGCCGATATACCACTTACCGAAGCGCAAGGTTGTATTTTGTTGATAATGCCAAATCTGCTCTTTTAATTGATGCAATTTAAATGAAAAAAGACGAGCTGATTGGTATTTTCATCTCTGTGTTTATCAAAATAAACTGAACCGAAGCCTTTTAATATTTCTTGCTCTCGTCTTTGAATATCCGTTACTATGAACACAAGTACCGCTCACACAAGGAATTCGCAGACACTTTTCTGAAAGAAATCTAATATAGTTAGTTATCACGGAAAGCTAATTTACTAAAGATTTTGATATCGATAAAGTAGACCGTAGAAAGACGATGAATAAAGAGACATGTTCTTGTTGATAATTGCTTGTCAAAATTTAACCAAACCAGAAGATCAATACCACGATGGCATCGAATATCATGTGGATTGGATGTTTGTGTTTGCATTTGAGAGAATTAAGTATAGTATGATAAAATTTTTGTGAAATTTGAAATTATTCACATAAACATGTTTCACTGTCTGTATGTTGATAAAATCGAAGGAAGAGAGTCATTTTAAGTGCATTCGGTGTTTTTTACGTGGGAACAGAAATAATTTTGAAGAGATTAGCGTTTTTCGATAACTATGCATTCATTGTTATGCTGAATGTCTTTTTCTCTAGGGATCATAGGTGTAATTCACTGACATGATGTTATTCTGATGGATCTGAGAGTGTTTAAATTCGCATAATTGCTTTATGATTGCAATCGAACAATTGATAGAAACATATAAATAGAAGGAGAAAACGGTTATGATCGAAGAAGAATGAATATCGATATCGATGAGTTTACCAAAGCAGGTTATGCGCTTTTAGCGCAGATATCGATTGAGGATAACAGAGATTATTATTGTGTTCAAGATGAATTGAAGACACCTGTATTCGATCAAGTTCGTGTCGCATTACGTAGCCCTAATGCTGTTACAATATCTTGGAGAAGTCATGGAATGTTCAAGTTACCTGAGTCTATCAAATAGTGAAATTGAGATGTTTATTGGAAAATTCAATTCTCATATTCTAATCTTATTTATGCTTAGAAGAAAATTAGAATTTATTTGCTTAATCTTTATTTTTCTTGTTTAAATTTATTTGAAAGGATTCGATAGAAAAATGTTTAAAAAAAGCGCACGTGTTAATACGATTAATGGATTTTGGTTGAATATTTCTTCAACAAATAATACATTCTTTTTTTCTACGCTCGAAGTGTTCTGGACAAAATATATATTTTCCACCAGTACCATTCGGCGCTTCCATGGCATGTGCTAAACATAATAAAAGACCACATGGGGATCCTTTATAAGCTCCATAATAGCATTTATCAACAGCTGGTGAACCACAAATAAAACAAACAATTCGGTTCTGAATAGCACCGATGTTGTGTGATCCTCCTTGTGAAAACATCGAAGGTGAAATGGACTGATTAGCTGGTGTTAATGTATAGAGAATTGATTGACCACTTGGATCTAATAAACAAATTTGTTTTGGATGAGAAGATGGATTGTATGAAACTGTTAAAAATTGAACTTGATTTTGATTATCAATAGATAGTTTATTATCTGTATCCGACATTTATTGTTTTCAATTGAAAGATTTATTTTATATGAAATATTTCTTTAGAGGATTTAAGAGACTTTTATAGTGCGATATTCTATTGTAATTGCATAACAGATTTTATTTGCTCATATTTTTTTGCTTTTATCAACTTTATTCTTTGGATTTATTCAGAAGTCACGAAGAAGAGAACATAAGATAAGATATGTTACATACAAGGAAGCGTAAATATCATGAAATAGAAAAAGATTAAATAATTTCCTTTTTTAGAAGAAAGGGTTATATCGCGAAAATTCGTACTGAGAAAATTCATAAATGTTTGTCTCTATCTGTCTGTCCAAACCAATCAGAATTCAGCATTACAAAACGTGATATGTCGAAGGGGTAAAAGAGATAAAAAAGTTTCTCAAATGTAATTGCGATCTAGCAATTTGCACTCTAAAAGAAGTTTTTTTTTCAAAACTTAAAAAGGTTTTTCGCCTGGATACACGGGAAGATCTTTTAAGGTTCCGTACGAAACACTTTCCACAAATATCTGAACTGGTTTCGCATACACAGTTTCGTACAGAACCTCTCAGAACCGAAATACTGAAATGGTTCCGTACAAAACCATCTTAAAAGCGTGCAAAACTACAGAAAAGGTCTTTAAAATACCTTTTTTTAAAAGAAATTAAAGATAATATGCCAAATGTCAAAGCCAATTTCTTTCCTTTTGAATCTGAACTAAAGAAAAAGCTCGAAAAAATTTGGAATGCTAAAAATCCATCACAGTCGAATATCATCGATAATCCTTTTTTTAGAATTCAAGTCAGAAATAACTAAACCATTTCAATTATTTATTTTTAATATTTTTATTTTTATTAAATTAGAGATTTTCGTGATGAAATAGTCAAAAAATTTTCTATATACACAGAAAATTCTCCTGAAGTACAAAATCGACGTAAATAAATTATTATCTTGAAAAATAAATGTTTTTTCTTTCCCTCAGAATGTTTATTAAAATTTTTTTTTTCTGTTAAAATAATATTATTAAATAGATAAATTCAAAATTAAATAAAAAGAATTGTTTTTATGATCGATATTTTCTGTTTTTTATTGATTATTGATAGTTAGATTGTAATCTTTATCATAATAATATTAGGAAAAAATATGTTTTTTAATAGATAATATATCCACTATGTTGTTTTTGGTCGATCAATATTAAAAGAAAATACTCTTCAAGATTTAATATTAATATTAAATAAACATCGATTCAGAATGATGTTCTACATATTTATTTTTGTTTGTAAATATAAAGTCTAAGCAAAAGAAAATAAATATAGTATTTTATACGCCAAAAATAGAATTACTTACAGTAACGATGCAAACAGCATTAGATAAAATATACCTGAAATTGAGTGATTGAATTAGGAATGTTTCAATACCAATACAATCTTAATCACTCAATTTCAAATGAATTAATGTTAAATGAAAAAACTTAAACTTAATTTTAAACGTTAAGTTTTTTTTTTATCAATATTTGCTTTTTTTACTTAATTAAATTAAATTTAAAAAAAACCGTCCGCCCCAGTTCTGTATATAAAACATGTATCAGAGTCTAAATAGATAGTTTTTTTTCTTATTAATATCGATATCGATTTAAATAATCAGACTGCATCGACGATTTTTCATTATAATCTTCTGATCATCATATTAATGGTTTAATGAATAAATAGTTAAACGATCTTCTTTAGATAATAAAATATTATATTAAAATCAGATACTAAACTCTGATAGATTTTGACTTTAAAAAATAATCATATATATATTGTAGCATCAGTAAAAATTCTTTGATTAAGGAAAGAAGATATTCTTAAAAGTCTTGTTCAAACTATCAAAAACTGTTAATAGTAGAGGGAAAATTAAAGCCAATAAACTGTCTTTAAATGTGACAATTGTTCACAGAATTCATTAAGAAATTCGAAGTTGATCATCAATCAATTCTATTATTGTTTCTATAATATCAAAGGTTAAAATGCAGCTTGGGAACCTCCAGCACCTGCTTAGTACCTGCTAAAAAAATTAGGTACGAGGATCCTACATTTACTAATATCTATATGGTAGACTTGATTATTTTGGTAACTTATTCTTTCTATTAGCGTTTCATTAGGTGATTTTATTTCTCATGAAACAAGAAAAAAAAATGAAATCATCAATATTTAAAACATTATAATTGATTAATATGATTTCAAGTAATCAGCAACTACTTCACCAAGTTTATTGTCACCTTTTAAATTGGGATGTAATGGATTAGATTCAGTTAAACTAGTACAATATGGATCAGCTGAATACATTTCATGACCAGCAAATGATGTTGTGACATTTTCAATAAATCCAATATTTGCTTCTGCTGCAGCAGCCTTAACCATATTTGAGTATACTTGCATCACTTGATGAGCCTGATCTTCATTGGGAATCTTATTTCCAACACTGATGAGATCAACATAAGGTATGCCGAATATTTTGGTTCCTGGACGAACAGCATTTTGAATGATTTTATAAGTTGAAACAAGTTGAGGTTGAAGAGTCCAAATTTTCGCTTCGACTTCCTTAAAACCACCCTTCAAAATAACATCCATGATAGCATCTTTCACATTGAGATCATTACCACTCGTTGTTAAAACAACATGAGTTACATTTGACAACAATGATCCAGCCTTAGCTAACTGACCTGATACGGCACCCATTCTTGATCCAGGAACAGCAAAATTACTTCCTGACCAACCGAGGAGGTTAGCAGCAATAAGTGGATAGGATTGTTTTCCACCGCCTGATGTATATGAATCACCAAGGCCAAGCAACAAGTTGTTAGCTAATTAAACACAGTAATATATATATATATATATATATATTGTTAGATTCTGATAAAGTCCAATAAAGAAAAAAAGCATCTAGAATCTTTTCATTTTTTTTCTCTGTTGTTATGGATTATCTCTCTGGAAATACCATCTACAATCAAGAGAAACACTCACGTCAACTCTATACAGTTTTTCAACGATTTTATTTAATAAAGCAAGAGACTCTTATGATTAATGCTTCGTTTGAACTACTTACATTGTTGAGAAATAACGATGAAATTGCATAAGATAAAAATGACTAGCCACAGCATTCTTGTACTTTCCACTAATGTTGATGATAATAACCCAAGAAACACTATATATACCACACTGAAAATCTTTCTTCATATCGATCTTATTTATAATATCAATACACATGTTTATCACTAAATAATACATCTGTATGCGGGTATATTTTTCTCACATATCGTGCGTAGGATTAAAAGCAGGAGCTTAGTGTGAAAATGTTTCGATGTCATACGAAAGTCAAACAAGTGTTTTGTGAGTACAAGATATTAGTACGATTATAAATAGTTAATTTTCATTGTATACATTTTTTTCTGTGGCTTCTCTTATTAAGTGAAAGATAAAATATATACTAATATTCATTTTGTTTCGTTTTTCTTTTTTTTTTGAAAATATTTCAATTAATGAAAGTTACATAGAAAAAAAAAGATTTTCAAAGTAAAATCTCCTAAGATCATATATTTTTAATAATTATATGACAAAAAATATTTTTCGTAAACATAAATATCAAAATCAATTTTTATTCTAAAGATAATTTCAATCTAATTCAACATCAAATTTTTGTATTCGATTATTGCCCCAGTCAGCGGCATAGAGATTACCTTGTCGATCGAATGATAAACCGCTAAGATGATTGAATTGATTTGATCGTCGTCCTTTTCCATTTCCACCAACAACAATACAAACTTCTCTAGATTTTGCCGACCAACGCATTATTCGATGATTAAAATTATCAGCTACATAAACATTACCCCAATGATCAACAATCAATCCTTCAGGACGATCTAATTGTGATAAACTATTTCCATTATTTTTTCCACCAGCAATGACAATTCCTTCTTTTGCATCTTTCATCCATTTCATTACACGATGATTTTTCGTATCTGATATATAAAGTGATTGATCTTCATCAACAAAAATATAACTGGGAGTATTGAGTTGATTATTATACTTTCCTTTTCCATTACCACCTGCGACTAATATTCCATTTTTATCTCCTATTCTCCATCGCCTTACTTCGTTCTTCCCATCGTCAGCGATATAAAGATTTTCGTTGTTATCCATTGCCAGACCATTACAATTAATATTCGAGATAATTGTTTGCCCTTTTGTACCATTTCGAAGAGGCCATTGTACTATTCGTTTGTTATCTCGATCACAAATGAAAATCGAATTATGTTTTTTATCAATGATAATATCTGTTGGATAATTCAATTGATTCATTCGATCTCCTTCTCCATTTCCACCTGCAATCACTTGACCATTATCTGCACCAAATTTCCATTGAACAATTCGATGATTATAAGAATCAACAATATATATACATTGATTATCATCATCAACATAAATACCATCAGGATGAGAGAGTTGATTTAATTGATTACCTTCCCCATTTTCTCCAGCAACAGTAAAACCATTTTGTTTAAATTTTACGTTGATATTCATTTTCATAGAAGAAGCGGCTTGTCCTAGAAAATAAATCTCAATAATTTTTTTCTTTCTGAAAAGAAAATGAAAAGTAGCTCTATCTATTTACCTTTATTAAATGATTTTTCAGACATATGCATATCATTATCATCAATTTCAATTAAATGTACAACATTTACAATACCATGATGTTCTAATGAATTACTTTTAACACGAAATTGTGTTCCTATTGTCAAAATAACTTCATCTTCATTTTCGAATTCTGTATAACCAGAAACTCTTTTCCCATTTTTAGCTTCAATTAAAAAAAGTGTTGACTTTTTATCATTTCGAAGAAATGTTTTAATAATATCAACTGATGATGAACATGAATTTATAGTCCACCATATAACTAATTGATTTTTGGTAAAATTTTTTCCAATATCTAGAGGAACACCTCGCCATATAACTTCTTTTACAGTAGGTAATTTATTCAATGCTGTATCAAATAATTTTATATATGGAAACCATACTTTTAATTCTTGTCGATTTTCGGATCGAAGTGTATTATTTAAAATATGATAAAGACTTGTTTCACCCCATTCCATTGTATAAATATAAATGGCTGCAGATTCATCATGTGTTAAATTATGTTCAGAAGGATAATGACAATGACGTTTAGCTATTTTAATATAACGAGGTAATTCATCAATTTCTGGTAAGAGAAATTCTAATGCATTTTCAAGTGAAACAAGTTTTTGACCATGATAACCATAAACAGGTGGAAGTCGTTTAAAAGAACAATCGATATCACTAAAACGATTCATCATTTACTGATGTTTTCGTCTCCAGTTAATTTTGATTTTTGCTTTCTTGTTCGAGAAATGAATGAATTGAAAACAAAAATGAAATAAGTTTATTTGTCATTCAATGTTTTTTCTTGATTCAACATAATAAAAAAAATTTTTTTCTTCATTCATCAAGATGAAACATAGTTGCAATAGCAACCGAAAAGAATATCTTCTCACCGATTCTCGATAAGTGCATGTCAAAGAACACCAAAATAAAAACGTGATCATGAAGTGCAAGAATTAAATTATTTTATATGGAAAAAATCTTTTTAAAATGTTTGTCAGTGTGATGAAAAAATAGAATGATATGATTGATCAAAACATTGTATGAGTCATCTACTTCCAATTGTTAGATCATCAAAACAATCAATTTGATCCTATTTCTCACTTCAATCACAGAACTTCCACCATCATTATTTTAGCATTATAGTTTTCAAAAAAGAAACCAGAATATTTAATGAAATGTTATTATTAATTAATATATAATTTTTGGAAGAACATAAACAAATAGACAGAAAACCTTGGTTTGTTCATAAGTCTTCAAGAACTTCGTTAATTTGCGTCTAAATTGAAAATTCGAAATAGTTGTACTGAAAACTATGGAAATTAGAACAAAAAATGTCGAACCTGAACATCTCCCAAGGTGTAATGTCCTGTTCTTCTCAAAAGCTTCGTCGCTCTATTTTCATCTTGAATATAAACTCTCAAAGCGTACCAGAGTACTTCAGTAGTGACGAACCAAACTTCTCGACCACTTCTACGAAAATTATTCAAGAAAGCACCGCAATAAACAATGGATTATGCAAAACGAACGCACTTGGCAATTCGATATTCTCGTGCAATTTCAAATCCTTGGATATCATCAGGAATAACCCAATCAAGTGCGGCTCGCGTTGTTGATAGAAAAAGTAAACATGCGAATGCCATACTAATTAGATGTGTCTGTTGAATCTTACAAGATATCTGAGAAAATGCGTCAATGTTTACAGCAGTGTCCCATTTGAAAGTTGAATTCAGATTGCAAATTCGACATATATGAAAGAAAAACGAAATCTTATGATTTATGAATTCGCCGTGTGCAATAAATCGATTTTGAAGTGTATCATAAAATAGGTTTTTTATACGTTCTACATTTATAAACCTTTCCCCCGTTGATTGAATTTAATGAGACTTCTATTTTTGAATGCTGATAGTGAAAGAGAAACCTATCATAAATCCAGTCTGTATTTGTGACGTTTCTGAACTAGTTTTTTTTTTTAAAAAGAATCCATGATTCGATTGTAGGAGAGATAAGATGACATCAGAGTTCACATGAATCACTTTGCTGATATGGTCATAGCAAACAAACTGATAAGAAACTTTCATATAAATACATAAACCAACCTATTCCTCTGCAATAAATATAATTCTTTGATAAATCTGTTCTATAAATGGCTGAAATCGTTGGTCACATTCTCGGTCGAGTTGCTATTGAACTTGTTGGTGCCGCTATTCAAGGAGCACTTCAATCTAGACAATCTCATCCGAAGAACTCCACTAAATCATTAACAAACACGAATACTTCAAAATCTCGTGCTGTTCTACTCTCATCCAGCAATATAGAATTTGGTAATGCATGTGAACGTCTGATTAATATTGCTTTTCAAACAAGTCAAAGTTTTCCAACAATAATGTCAACTTATGCTGATATTACTCGGTATTTATGCACAGAACTTAGTAAACAATATCGTGATGTACATTTTCAAATCATTATCGGTCCAAATGAACAATTTGGATTTTCAGTTGATGAAAATCAATATTTTGCCGAGATTGCACATGAAAAATATCGAGTTTTGATCTTTTCAACAACACAAAACTCGAAATCAAAGTTCGATACGAATGAAACCAATTGTCAAATGTTATTAAATTGGAAATAAACGTTTTATTTTTTATACAGAAAAAAAAATACATTCAGTAAATAATATTCGGATTTGTTTGTCCACTTGCATTATCGAGCACAGTTGCAGTTCCACTTCCTTGTTGACTCGGTGTATCTCCACCAAATTTTTCCGCTTGTAAATCCGAATCTTTTTGCGGTGAATTTGTTTCGTTGAGAAGTTGTTTATCTTTGCTCGTTAATTTCGAGTCTGTTGCTTCTTTATAATGTTGACTAACAGCTGAATCCATTTTGAATTGAGCTGTTTTTTTCTTCTGATTTATATAGTTGATTCGAACGTTCTCGATAAAAAAGAAAGAGAATCAACTCTTTCACCCTGCCAATTTCTTTTTTCTTCAAAGTGAAAATGAATCAAAACTTGATACTCAATAACCTGTTACGTAGTTTTCATTATGAAATCATATCTGACTGAATTTTTATTCAACTCTATAGAAAAAAAGGTACAAATTGAAACGCAAAAAATAAGAATAGGACGAATTGTTCGTTTGTTTTAATCGATTGTTGCTGTTGTTGATGATGAATCGAATTCATTTATTGTCGTTTGAACTGTTGCTGATTGTTGTTGACCGAGTTCTTTGTCTTTTAATTGTTGCTGACCTTCTCGTAGGCCAGTGATTTTATTTAAAATATCTTTTGCTGCATTTTTCACCTCGGGAAATTCTAAACATTTACGTGCATAAGAACAAGCTTGATCGAATTGACGTTTTTTAACGTGATAATTCGCGAGAAATTCAGCAGCATGAGAAAATTCTGTATAGTTTTTAACCTACAAACAAAATACCGATCGTTCATATCCAAATGTGTTTTGATTTTCAATTTACTTGTCGTAATTCTTGTGTTCGAATAAATTCCATGTAGGCACGAGCTGCCGTTTCCTCGTCTTTCAAATGATCGCAAACGCTAGACGAAAAAGCAAAGTTTCGAGAATGAAAGTTTTTTTCTTGTCTCTACTGTGCATATTTAGCCAATGCATTTCCTTCGATATCTCCGACACAATACGATCGCCAGTAGCATTTTTTCGCTTCATGTAATTTCTGCGTTCGTTCATAAACTTCACCGAGTGCATTCGAATAACGTGAATCATTTGGTCTATTTCAACGACAACAAAAAAAAATCGTGTAAATTCAAAAATTCGTCAGATTTTACTTCAGAGCAAATGCTTATTTGAAATAATATAAAGCATAATTGTACATTTTGATTATTTCATAGGTTTCACCAAGACCGTACCAAGCACGATGATCGCGTCGATTAAGATCTTGAAAATAAAATCAAATACAAAGTTTGTTTTTCGAACTCAACTAACCTAATGCTTCTCGATAGGCATTGATTGCAGCAGCATGATTTTTGCCTTCAACAAATTCATGACCTAATAAAATCCATGCCGCTGGATAATCCGGATTCATACGTAAAGCACGAGTAAAGTACTGTATCGCACGGGCATGATCATTGCGTATACTGTAGAAATTTCCTAGAAGATCGACATTTTTTTTTGGGAAATAGATGAATTTATTCGATTTTCGTACCAACAACGATACATGTTTCGAATCGATATTTTTCGATTTCAATACACTTTTGAGCTAAACCAGCTAGAGCGTGATAATCTTCCTGAAAAAAAAACACAGAAACAACTTAAATTAAAAACTCAATTCGATTTACAAGAACAAAAAGAATATTGGAAAAAACATCCATTGAATCGAGATTATATGGATCGATTAAACGAGCATCTTCGCAACATGTTCGTGCCAATTGTAATTCTACAATACAAAAAAAAACAAATGGAAACAATTCAATTTGATGTATCTATCAATCTACCAGCGCCTGTTTCGTAAGCTTTGGCTTGTAATAAAAGAATATACGTCGAATTTTGAAAGCCAATTTGTGTTAATTCTTTGCAAATATAGACGCATAATTCTGGCTTATGTAGTTCGACATAACAACGAGCATAGAATACATTTCTTATCCAATGTTTCGGCAGATCAAGACTATGAAGTTTCTGTTCACTATCGATTAATGTAACAAGATCTTCCCATGCTGACCAAAGATGAGGAATAGCTTTGACTGTACGAACAAAATAAGGTAAAGCTTCATTGAGTAGACCCAATCGTTTTAAAACTAACGCATAACTAAATCAAGAAAGCATTGAATTAAAAAACAAAACTCGAAATTAACCTACACATAACAACTGTATCCATTTAATGGTTGATTTTTTTCACTTGTTGTCAATTCGGTACGAAGACGAATGAGCCAAGCATTGTCGAGCGATGCTTTTGCTAATAGAAATTTTTATGAATTATTCAATTCAATAAAATCAAATCTACTTGTTGCTTGTCGTTGATTATTCGCTGTATCAGCTATTCAACAAATAATCAATAAATATATTTGAAAAAAAATAAAAACTTACGAAAAACATCAACGAAATCATCCGATCGATGTTTAAGTCCATCCTAAACAATAAAAATTCTCTATCGAAACACGATCTTTTTATTTTGTTTTTACAAGATATAACGCATAAAGTCGAAGAAAGAAACCGTAACCACTCGTACAATTTCTTAAATGATGTGCACATCTTGTATATTCTCTCAGATCAAAGTAACTTTTCGCCATTAAATACAAACTCGACGATGTTCCCAATTCCTAATCAACAATTCGATCAATCAAATTTCGATTTACAAAAACAAGAAAACAATCTACTCGAGCTGTAACATTCAAATGAATACCATCTTCGAGTTCTTCGGTTACATTTCCTTCGATAGCTGTCGAACCTAATGTAATGCATTGTAACATTTCACAACACCTATGACAAACGTCAATTTATCGAAGTTGATCAAGAAAAACCTTTTCAACAAACCATTTTCTACTATGTACAAGTCCAACAAGATCTAATTCCGGTATCGCTTTTTGCAAATCATTGACAACAGTTTTCGGATCAAATGAGAGATAATTAATATCTCGTTGTTCATCGAATGACATCGAGAATTGATTCATGATTAAATAGATTTCAAATCTGAAAAAAGAAAACAAAGAAAAACAACTGGATTTGTATATTTCACATGTCAGTCAATAATAAATCAAAAGAAAATAATCCTATGAAAGACTTCAGTAGTGTCTATCCATTGAATGGATTGGTTCCATCTTTTTTTTGATTCGACATTGGCGATAATAAAATCGAATTTAATAGATTTCTCACTGTATCACGTCGTTCACGTTCGTTGACTTGTTGTTTTTTATTAGTCGTTTGATTACTTGTTAAACGTGCCTTATACGTATTTAATAATTCCGTATTTAACTGTGGTATACATTCATGAAAAGCAATATCAAGTTGTTGAGAATATCGTTGAAACCAAAGTTCATACATGTGACCAATTAAACTGATTAAATTCGTATTCACACCTTCGTTTTCATTGTGTCGTTCGAGAGATTTAAGTAGACATTGAAATAAATATTTAACATCGATTAATAATGATGGATTGACATGTTTATCGAGAATATCAGTAAAGATTTTTGTTACAGGAAGAATAATCGGAAGAAAACGATTGAGACAATACGCATCGGAAAATGTTAAACATTCGAAAAGAATCTTTATCAATGAACTGAATAAATTCAATGCTAATGGTGAATCTAAATTTGAAAACAAAACAATCAGCTGAGTCTTTTGTCTTTTAAAATCTACCTTGTCTTGCCATTTTAACCATATAGGAAAACAAATCACTGTATTCCTGCGAATTAGTTAATCGATTATTTGTTATTGATTGTTCGTCACATTCATCGATCTGTTCGAAATCACCATTATTCTCTTCGCACATATTCTCACTTAGACTTCTTTCAGTGATAGGTTTCGATTTTTTCTTATTGGCATTTGTTTGTCCCGAAAGATTTTTATAGATAAAATACCGAATAATATCATTGAAATCTCGTGTAATCAAAACGCAGATACATTCTTCAATAACTTCATCCGAACATTGATCTTCACGAAGATTATGAATATTCGTTGATGTTGTTTGAAGATTTTTACACATAATATTCAAACGTTGTTGACTATAGGGAAGAAAACTATTTAAAAAACTAAGAAACAATTCATTGAGTTCATTGGAATCGCTCGATGAGTAATTTTCAACAAATAAACGACAAAATTGTCGAAGAACAATACGTAAACGAAACGATGGCAATGTATTGAAATTCTCAAAGAGAACCTTTTGTAAATATGTCGTGACAAAATAATTTTCATTGCTCAATTTTAAACTGTACAGTTCGTGATCATGTGCAAAGAACATCCCGTTGATTTGATAGGATATATCGAATAAACGATGGAGATAATCACGAAGACGTTGATCTTCAATGATTGCATTGGTCGTATTCTGAAAACGAATGTAACTCACTGGAAGACTCGATGGAGCAATTCTAAAAACAAACGAAATCAAATGAATTTCGATCATATAATTGTCAATTACGTTGCACCGATTGTTGCTTTCGACATGTTATTACTCTCGTAAGTTCCTAAATACAATTGTCGTTCGGTATCACTGTATGTCAAATTGGTTTTGAGTAGTTCATAGAATGGATTGATTTGTGCGTCGAATAATTGATTACAAAATTGCGTGACTTTGACAATATGTTCGAAGAGAATCGTTCGAAGACAGCCGCAAGTTTTCATTTGCAGATTGACATCGAACGGTTGTTCTTGTTTCGAATTACGTAGCAATAAGCACAGACAATGAAGAGCAAGCATAAGATTTCGTCGTCGATGTCGAATGACATTGACTGGTTGCGTTC
>ERZ778020.2370-NODE-2370-length-13876-cov-3.852616_pt1 | contig 13876 bp, 6 predicted proteins | sample MGYA00375750_ERZ778020 | MGnify/ENA primary metagenome ERZ778020 (study PRJEB29350, sample SAMN05389818) | bioreactor metagenome | isolation source: Ammonium sulfate bioreactor | place: South Africa: University of Cape Town | collected 2014-03-17 ...
ATTACGCGCTCGACGAGGATGCCCGCTATGTCCTGGCCGGCCGGGTCGGCTTCGGCTCGATCGCGGGCGCGAGTCTGAACGAGATTCCGGCGACGCGGCGCTTCTATGCCGGCGGCGGCGGCTCGGTCCGCGGCTATGCCTACCGCTCGCTCTCGCCGCTCGGGCCCTACTGGCAATTGACCGGCGGCCGCAGCCTGCTCGAGCTCTCGGCGGAGGCGCGCATCAAGATCACCGACACCATCGGCATCGTGCCGTTCTTCGATGCCGGGACGGCCTTTGCGTCGAGCCTGCCCGATGGCAAGCAGAAGCTGCAGATGGCCGCCGGCCTGGGCTTGCGCTACTATACCTCCATCGGGCCGATCCGCGTGGACGTCGCCGCGCCGCTCAATCCCCGCAAGGGCGACAAGCCGGTCGCGCTCTACGTCAGCATCGGACAGGCCTTCTGATGCGCCGGCTCCTGACCCTTCCGCGACTCGCCCTCTTCGCCGTCCTGCTGGCGGGGGGGATTCTCGCCCTCGGCCATCTCGCCGGCTTCGCCCAGAATGCCCAGACCGATCGCGGCATCGTCGCCGACCTGATCTCGAAGGCGCTCTCGAGCGACGAGGTCAACGGAGCGCTCTCCTCCGATGGCGAGATTCGCGACATCGTGCTGTCGGACCGCGACGGCGCCTGGCTCCGCCTGGACCGCCTCCGCCTTGTCTGGACCCGCAGTGCGCTCCTGCTGCGCCGGCTCGATGTCGACCGGCTTGAGATCGGCAAGCTGGAAATCCTGCGCAGGCCGGCGCGACAGCCCACCGGGACGGCTCCGCCGAGCGATGGGCCGATCCTGCCGGAATTGCCGCTCAAGGTGATTCTGCGGGCCTTTCAACTCAACGAGCTGGTGCTTGGCGAGCCGGTCATCGGCGTGGCTGCGCGCCTCGGCGCGACGGGTGCGGCGCGGCTGGGCCCGCCGAACGAGGGGCTCGATCTCAAGTTCGAGGCACGTCGCCTCGACATGGGGGGCACGTTCAATGTCGACCTCTCCTTCGTTCCCGAGAGCACGCGCCTCAGGCTCGCCGCCAAGCTCGACGAGCCGGCCGGTGGCCTGATCTCGAAAGCGGCCGGGCTGCCCGGCGAGCCGCCGGTCAAGCTCGACCTCAACGGCGACGGCCCGCTCGATTCCTTCCGTTCGAACCTGACCTTCACCGCCGGGCCGACCATCGGGGCCGAGGGCTCGGCGACTGTCGACCGGACCGGCTCGGAGCGGCAGCTCGCCCTGGCGCTGGACGCGCGGATCGAAGGGCTGATGCCGGCGCCGGCGGCGCCGGTCTTCGCGGGTTCGACGAAGCTGGACGGCACAGTCGGCTTTGCCGACGACGGCGGCATCGACATCCGCAATCTCGCGCTGGTTTCGGCTCTGGCGCGCCTCGACGTCCTCGGGCGCTACAACCCGGACAAGACGCTCGATCTGCACGTGACCGCTGCGTCGCGCCCCAATGCTGGCGGCCGCACCGTCGCCTCGGGCACCGAGATCGGCAAGCTCGCCTTCGATGCGACGATCCGGGGGCCGGTCGCGGGTCCAACCGTCGCTGCCAGGCTCGACGCGCAGGATGCCAGGCTGCCGATCGGGCAATTCGGCAAGGTCGGGCTGACCTTCAACGCCACCCCTAGCGGCAGCATCGGCGATGCCGGGACCCGCATCGTGCTCACCAGCGACGGTGAGGCGACGGGCATCGCGCTGGCGGACAAGGCGCTCGCAAGGGCCGTCGGCGACAAGGTCACCTTCACCCTGCGCGGCACCGGCAATGACGATGCGACCGCAGACTTCGAGACTCTGCGCCTCGCGCTTGCCGGCATGGAGCTGGACTACAAGGGCAAGCTCGGCCAGGCCCGTGTCCTCGGTCAGCTCAAGGCGGTGCTGCCCGACCTGTCCCGGCTGAGCGGCCTCGCCCGGCGCCCGCTCGGTGGCAGAGCGCAGATAGTTGCCGATCTGGACGCCACGCCCAAGGCCGACAAATACGCCGCCACGCTCGACGGCAAGGCCGAGCGTGTTGCGACCGGCGACGCAGTGGTCGACCGATTGCTCGCCGGCAGCCTGACGCTCGGCGGCAAGGTCGGGGCGCTCGCCGGCGACTACACCTTTTCCGGTCTTAAGGTCGCGGGCCAGCACGCCACCTTCACGGCCGATGGTCCGCTCGGCCAGAACGCGTCGAATCTCAAGCTCGCGCTCGCCTTGCCGGATCTGAAGCGCGCCGATCCGCGCCTCTCCGGCCGCGCCGACGTCGATGCCGAGATCACCGGCCCGCTGAAGCAGCTCGACGCTAAGGCCCGCATCGCGCTCGCCAATGCGACCGCGCTGGCGAGGCCCATCCCGCGCCTCGCCATCGACGCCGTGGTCAAGGATCTGCAGGGTGCGCTCGATTCCCACATCACCCTCTCCGGCGAGGTCGACGCCAAGCCGGCGGCGGGGACGATCGCGCTGAACCGCCAGCCCGATGACGGCTGGAACCTGTCGCAGCTCGCTCTCGCCATCGGCTCGGTGCGTGTCGACGGCGCCGTGACGCTCGATCCGTCGAGCCGTGCGGCGGGCCGGCTGACGCTGGCCGCGCGCAATCTCGACGATCTCTCGGCGCTGGCGCTGACGAAGCTCGGCGGCCAGCTCGACGCCGACATCACCCTCACGACGCCCGAGGGGCGCCAGAACATCGACCTGACCGCGCGAGGCAGCCGGCTGGCCGGGCCGTCGGTCTCGATCGACAAGCTCGATGCGACCATCGGGGCGAAGGACATCTACGGCCATCCGATGCTGGACGCCGCGATCGCCATCGACCGCGCCGTCGCGGCCGGGGAGACGATCAGCACGATTCGCTTCGACTCGAAGGGCGCGCCGGATGCCAGCGCCTTCACGCTCAGCGCCAATGCCCGCGGCTTCGCCCTGAAAGGCGCGGGCAAGCTCGTGCCGGGCGAGCCGCTGAAGCTTGAGATCGCCTCATTCGATGCGCGCCGCGACGGTCGCGCCATCACCCTCGCAAATCCCGCGACCTTCAGCTTTCCGGCCTCGGGCGTCGAGATCGCCGGTCTGGCGCTGGCGATCGATCATGGCCGCGTAACGCTCGACGGCAAGGCCGGGGACACGCTGGACCTGCGCTTTGCCGCGCGCGACGTGCCGCTCTCGGCGGCGCGGATCGCTGCGCCGGGTCTCGACCTTTCCGGCACCCTGAATGCGCAGGCGCAGATTCAGGGCAGGCCGGATGCGCTCTCCGGCCCCTGGAGCGTGAAGATCGCCCGGCTGGCGACGGCCGAGACGCGGCAGGCCGGGTTGCCTCCGGTCGAGATCGCCGGGCAGGGCGCCTTCAAGGGCGACGCGACCAGCGTCGAGGCCACAATAAACGCCGGCCGCGGCGCCAGCCTCAGTCTGCGCGGCACGGCCCCGCTCAACGCCACGGGTGCCCTGTCGCTGGCAGCGCAGGGCCGCGTCGACGCGGCGCTTGCCAACACCATGCTCGCGGTCAACGGCCAGCGCCTGACGGGCGCCTTCGCGATCGATATGCGCGCCGAAGGCACGCCGTCGGCGCCGCGCCTCAGCGGCAACGCGACCCTCTCGAACGGCAGCTTCACCGACGCGCTGCAGGGCATTCGCCTGGCCGATATGCGGGCGCGGATCGCGGCCAGTGGCGACAACCTGACGATCGAGAGCGCCTCGGCACGCACGCCCAATGGCGGCACCATCTCGGCCAGCGGCCAGGTCAAGGTCGATCCGACCGCGGGGTTCCCGGGGACGATCCGCATCCAGGGCAACCGCGCCCAGCTCCTCTCCAGCGGCCTCGTCACCGCCGTCGCGGGGCTCGATCTCGACATCTCGGGGCCGCTCGCCCAGCGCCCGCGCATCGGCGGACGCATCGACGTCGATTCGCTGGAGGTTTCGGTGCCGGACCGCCTGCCCGCCTCGCTGCGGCCTGTCGACGGCATCAAGCATGTTCACGCCAAGGGGACTGCCGCGGCGCGCCTCGCGGCGGCGCGCAAGGCCCGGCAGGCTCGCGCCCGAAAGGGTCGGGCCGGACCGGCTTTCGATGCGGCGCTCGCCTTGACGGTCTCCGCGCCGAATCGGGTCTTCATCCGCGGACGGGGAATCGACGCCGAGCTGGGCGGCGAGATCCGCGTCGGCGGGACGCTGGCGGCGCCGGCGCTCGACGGAGGCTTCGAATTGCGCCGAGGCCGCCTCAACGTGTTGACCCAGCGCCTCGATTTCAGCCGCGGCCGCCTGACCTTCGCTGGCGGCCTGATTCCCCAGCTCGATTTCGTCGCCGAGACGCGCGCCGCGGACGTGACCGCGAAGATCATCGTCAGCGGCCCGGCCGACCAGCCGGCCTTCGCCTTCACCTCCGAGCCGCAGCTGCCGCAGGACGAGGTGCTGTCGCGCCTGCTCTTCGCCAGGGCTTCCGGTTCGCTCTCGCCCTTCCAGGCCGTGCAGCTTGCACAGGCTGCGGCCCAGTTCGCCGGCGGCGGCGGCGACGACACCTTCGAGCGCCTGCGCAAATCGCTGGGCGTCGACAATCTGGATATCCAGATGGGCGAGGGCGGGCCGACCGTCGGTGCCTCCCGCTACATCAGCGACAACGTCTCCGTCGGCGTGAAGGTGGGGACCAAGCCGGAGGACAGCGGCGTCTCGGTCGGCATCGACCTGACCAAGCGCCTCAAGCTGCAGGCCGAGACCGGCGCGGACGGAAGCGCCGCGGTCGGCCTTGGAGCCGAGTGGGAATACTGACTCGCGGCGGCTGCCTCGGATTCGTGGATTCGGCTGGGAGATTCGCCGTTCACGCCGCTTTCGCTGGGCCAGATCCGCGCCAAACCGGCCTATGCGGTTAACGCCGTGTAAATTTCGGCAGTTAAAGCGTGGCTCGCCTGCAACACCGGTTTCCAAAGCACCCTGTGCACAGCCCTCGCGGGCGGATCGTGGTTGATCGGCAGGGCGGCATTCGTATGGTGGGAATGCGTCGGGACGTTCCCGGTCGCTGTTTTTCGTCTTCGCCTCTGAATTGGGTCAGGGACGCGGGCGAAAGACCGGGAAGAGGCAGGTTCTGCGATCAGGCAAAAGCCTGGGGCGGGGGGCAGGCCGAAGCCCGAGGGTCTCGAAACTCTTTTGGAGGTTTACCAAATGAAGCTCGTCAAGAGCCTCCTCCTCGGTACCGCCGCCGGCATCGCCGCGGTCGCCGGGGCTCAGGCCGCCGACCTTCCCTCGCGGAAGGCCGCTCCGGTCGAGTACGTTCGCGTCTGCACCGCCTACGGTGCCGGCTTCTTCTACATCCCGGGCACCGACACCTGCCTCCGCGTTGGCGGTCGTGTCCGCGCCGAGATGGGCTTCGCTGAGCGTTGGAGCCGCGGCGCTGACGGCTACGGCACCCGTTCCTACGGCCGTGTCCAGTTGGATGCCCGCACGCAGACCGCCTTCGGCACCCTGCGCGCCTTCATCCGCCAGGACATCTACAGCCGCTCGGGCTTCATCCGTTACGGCCAGTACTACGGCACCACCCTCGGCGCGGCGACCAACGAGCCGACGATGGACAAGGCCTTCATCCAGTTCGGCCCGATCACCGCTGGTAAGGCGCAGTCGTTCTTCGACTTCTACGCTTCGGACCTCGGCTTCGCTGGCGTCATCAACTCCGACCACAGCCCGAACCTGTTCGCTTACACCGCGACCTTCGGCGGCGGCTTCTCGGCGACCCTGTCGCTCGAAGACCCGACCACCGGCGTGAGCCGTGGCGCGATCGGCGGCCTGACCCGTGAAGGCAACTCCTGGCCGGACGTCGTCGCCAGCCTGCGTGTTGACCAGGGCTGGGGCTCGGCTCAGCTGGCCGGCGTCATCGCCAACCGTGGCACCTACACCCCGGGCGCCGCTCGCGTGAGCAGCGACGACGTGGGCTACGCCATCGAAGGCGGCGTCAAGCTGAACCTGCCGATGCTCGCCGCTGGCGACTATCTCTGGCTGCAGGGCACCTATGCTGACGGCGCGCTGGGCTATCTCGGCGTTAGCACGATGAACCTCGGCCGCTTGGTCCTGGGCGCCGTCCCGGACTACGTGACGGACCCGGTCTCGGGTAGCCTGAAGTCGTCGAAGGGCTACAGCATCCTGGCCGCGCTGCGCCACTACTGGACCCCCACGATCCGTCAGGAAGTCTACGCTTCGTACACCGATCTTGACGTCCATTCGGCGGTCCTCGGTCAGCGCAAGATCGACCCGCGCCTGTTCCAGGTCGGCACCGCCGTCATCTGGTCGCCGGTTGCTGGCCTCGACCTCGGCGTCGAGGTTCTCTACCAGCGCCTCGAGACCGGCCGCCGCGTCGCCGACGCCAAGCTGACGGCTCTGGGTGTTCCGCAGCTCGCGGGCATCAAGTCGGAAGACGCCTTCCAGGGCCGTCTCCGCATCCAGCGCGACTTCTGATCGGTTCTCCGATCTCAGTCGGAAGCCCCGGGGAAACCCGGGGCTTTTTTCGTTGGCTGTGGGTGGTTGAATCTTCCCGGTTGACGACCTTGGGACGATCCGCGCTCATTGATCCCAGAAGCCCGAAATCGGTTCCTCGCGCCCGGCTTTGCCATGGGTGTGTTGAATCGCGAGATCGGGACATGGCTCCAAGCCCTTGACGAGACTATGATTGGGCAAAGGAGAGCGGCTTCGCCGTGCTGGCGGCGAGGAATGAGGGGCGAACGATGTCGCAGCCGACGCGCTGGCTCTGGGGCGTGATTCCCTTGGCGCTGCTATGGGGCGCCGGCAATCTTTTCCTCGACCCTGCGATCCAGCGGGACGTAGCGGCGCGGGCCGAACGGGCCGTGCATGCGGGGGCCGGTACCGCGCCGGGAGCGAGGCCCGTGACGGCCCTGGTCGAGGGGCGTGACGTCACCATCGCCGGTGAAGTTCTGTCCGCGGACGGTGCGGGCAAGGCGATGGCGCAGCTGCGCAGCGAATTCGGCGTGCGTCGCGCGCTTGGGGGACTGTCCCAGGTCGTAGCCCAGAAGCCCTATTCCTGGTTCGTCAGCAGATTGCCCGGTGTGGTGACGATCGGGGGCTTCGTCCCGGATCTCGCGGTCGCCGATGCGAATACCGCCGCCGCGGCGGCAGCCCTGCCGGGTCTGCGGATCGACGACCGCCAGACCGTCGCCTTCGGCGCGCCCGAAGGTTTTGCGGCGATGACCGCGGCGATGATGGCCGCCGTGCCGCAACTCGCATCGGGGCGGATCGCCCTGGACGATGGCCGCTTCTGCATCGAAGGCAAGGCCGCCAGCCCCGAGGCTTTTCAGGCCCTGGAGGCGATTGGCGCGAAGCCGCCGGTCGCCGGCTTCGCCGCGGTTCCCTGCGGTCTGGAGCCGCCGACGATCGCGCCCTATCGCTGGAGTGCGGCGCATCTGACGCCCGATACGCTCGAAGTCGAAGGCTTCTTTCCCGACCAGGCTGCCCGGCAGCAGATCCTCTCGGCCTTGAAGGCCAGCTTTCCGTCTCCCGTTGCGATCACGGACGCCATGAAGCCCGGCGCGGGAGCGCCCGCCGCCTTCATCGACAAGGTTCGGCGTGCCGCAGCCGATCTCGCCCGGCTGAGAAGCGGCAAGGCCGAGATTGTGGGGGATGCCTACAAGCTCTCCGGGCTGGGTCCGGCGACCTACGCCGCTTGCCAGGCTTTGCGTCTGCAGATCGCGCAGCTCGACGGCCCCGACTCGGTCGCCCAGGCGACGATCGAATGCCCGCCTGCTCCGCCGCCTGAGCTGGCCATGCCGCCTTTGCCCGAAATTCCCGGCCTCAATCTCGAAGGCGTGACGCCTGCGCCATCGACATCTCCCGCGGCCGTGCCCGAACAGGCTCCTGTGCCGGAGCCCAGCCGCGCTGCCGCTCCTTCGCCGGCCGCCGCGACGCCCGCCGTGCAGGCTCCGCCGGTCGCCAAGCCAGCTCCTGCGCCGATTGTGCCGTGGACGGCGCGGCGCGAAGGGCAACGCCTTGTCATGGCAGGATCGGTGCCCGATCTGGCCGCGAAGGCCGATATCCTGGCACGGGCCGGGCAGCTCTTCGGCGGCTTCGGCGTCGATGATCGCATGGAGCCCGTCGCTGGAATGCAACCTGCCGGAGATTTCGCCGCCTCCGCAGGCTATGCATTGGAGGCTCTGTCGAAGCTCAAGGCGGGCAGCGTCTCGATTCGCGAGGGCGGTCTTTCGATCGCGGGCGAAGCTGCCGATGCCGCCGGTTGGCAAGCCCTGCAGGGCCTGCTGGCAGGCGCTCACCCTCCGGGCTTGTCCGTGCCGACAGTGGCTGGGGCGGTGAAGGTGCGCCCCTACGGCCTCTCGCTATCGGCTGATCGCAGCGGCGCAAGCTTCTCCGGTTATCTCCCCGATGAGGCGACCCGCGCCGCGCTCCGGGCCCTGGTAGCGGAAACGCCGCTGGGCAGCAGGCTCGACGATACCACGGTGATCTTGCCGGGTGCGCCGGACGGCTTCGCCCAGGCAGCCAGGACGGCCCTCGCCGATCTTCTGCGCCTGGATATCGGCTCGGCGACCATCACCGACCAGTCCGTCACCTTACGTGGTCTGACCTGTCGGGACCTGATCCGGAGCGAGGTCGAGACCAGCGCGTCGACCGGCTTGCCGTCCGGCTTCACGGCAGACGTGGTCGTCGGCCAGCGCCAGACGGGCTGCGTCGTCGATCCGCCGGCGAGCTGCCAGAACGACCTCGACGGCTTGACCAGGCATAACCCGGTGCTGTTCGCACAGGGCACATCCGTGGTCGAGCTCGACGCGGTGACCGAGCGCGTCATCGGCGAGGCGGCGACGATCCTGAAGAAGTGCCCCGGCTCGCGCGTGACGATCGAGGGACATGCCAATCGCGACGGCGACTGGCGCGGCTTCGACAATCTCGATCTGTCCCAGAGGCGGGCGCTGCGAGTACGCGACGAACTGGTCCGACGCGGCATCGACCCCGCCCAGCTCGACGTGAGGGGATACGGATCGACCCGGCCGCTCGTGCCGTATGGGGCCCCGCGGGCCCGCGAGATGAACCGCCGGGTCCAGTTCACGGTGGCGAAGTAGGGGGACGGACATGCTCTATCTCGCCAGCCGGTTCGCCTGGTTTCTCCTCGCCGCGCTCGTCCTCGGCTTCGCCATGGGCTGGATCAGCCATAGCGGGCGCTCGCGCCGCCTCTGGAGCGGCGGCTGGAGCTTCATCGCGCTGCTTTGGGCCGGCGGCGCGGCCTTGACCTGGTTCCAGCTCGTCAACGGCGTGCCCGCGATGTGGCTCGAAACGGCGCTGCTGTTCGCCGCGGTCTACTGGCTGGGCTGCGTGGCCGGCACGATCCTTCGTCCGTCCGAGGCCGCTGCCGGCGTATCGGCCCCGCTTTCGGGGCCGGCAGCGCAGCCGGAGAAGCCGGCAGCGGACGTTCCCGCCTCCACAGCGGTCCTAGCAGCCGTCGTGGCGGTTCCGGACCATATCGAGCCTGCGCTTACGCCCGTCGCGAACGAGTCTGCTTTGCCCGGCGAGCGCCCTGCCGCTCTGAAAGAGGCGCGCGGCGGCAAGCCCGACGATCTCAAATTGATCAAGGGAATCGGCCGGCAGAACGAAGGCCGCCTGCATGGGCTCGGGGTCTGGCATTTCGAGCAGGTCGCGGCCTGGACATCCGCGAATGTCGAATGGGTCGGCAGCTATCTCGCCTTTCCCGGTCGCATCGAGCGGGAGGACTGGGTCGGTCAGGCAAAGCTTTTGGCCGCCGGAGGCTCGACGGAATTTGCCGACCGGGCACGTTCGGGGCTGGTGGAGACGTCGCGCGACGATGGTCCCGCCGGAGAAGGCAACGTCGCGGCGCCGGAGGTCGGCGAATTCGAGGGCCGGCGGCCGGCGAACCTGATCGCTTCGGCGCGCGCCGGCAACGCCGACGACCTGACGCTGGTCAAGGGAATCGGACCGGCCATCGCGAACGATCTCAACCGGCTGGGCATCTGGCATTTCGATCAGCTCGCCGCGCTCGCAGACGACGAGATGCGCTACGTTTCGGCCTTTGCCGGGGTGCCCGGGCGCGGGCTGGCGGAGAACTGGCGCGAGGATGCCGGCATTCTCGCCCATGGCGGCGAGACCCAGCACTCGCGCGCGCTGAAGGCGGAGCGAGGAGCCGGCTGAGCCAGCGATCACCGCTCGAGCAGCGGCCCGAGAAAAGCGGAATCCGCTTCTCGGAAAAATGCGACGCTCCCGCGCCGAGCGGGATCATCGTTATCGCTTCCGACGGGGAGGCGCGATCATCTAGGCGCCGTGCCGTTCCGCCTTGGCGACGAGCTTGCCGATGCGGCGGATCATGTCCCTGCTGCCGAGCAGCGGCGCGTGGCCCTGGCCGGGCGCGACATGGATTTCGCAGTCGGGATGGCGCGCCGCCATCTCTTCCAGCGTCTTCTCGGCGAGCAGGTCGGAATTCGCTCCGCGGATCGCCAGCATCGGCACGCCCTGCAGCGCGTCGAAATACGGCCAGAGGACAGGCAGCGGCGCTTCGAGGTCCAGTTCCTCCAGCACCTTCATCAGGTTGGTATCGTAGTCGGGACGCAAGGGACCGTCGCGGTCGGTCCAGCTCCGTCTCGCCATCAGCTCCCATTCGGCATCGCTCAGCAGCGGAAACTGCTGGTCGGAAAGCCGCTTCAGGATCTCGGCACCCTCAGAGAAGCTGCGCGGCTTCGGCAGCTTGCCGACATAACCTCGGATGCGCAGCAGGCCGCGCGCATCGATGACCGGGCCCACATCGTTGAGCACCACGCCCTTGATGACGGCGGGCCGTGCCGCCGCGAGCGCCATCGTCAGGAGGCCGCCGCGCGAGGTCCCGATGAACGCGGCCCGATCGATGCCCGCGACCACCAGGACCTGCATGAGGTCGTCGAGTTCGATGCGGACATCGTAGTTCTTCCAGTTGCTGTCATAGGCCGAGAGGCCGCGTCCGCGATAATCCAGCGCAAGCACGCGCCTGGGCCTCGCGTCGTCCTGTGACAGGGCCAGCGCGATCTCGTGGAAATCCGCGGCGGTTCGCGCGAAGCCCGGCAGGCAGATGACCGGGAGCGCGGGCGAGGCGAGGGGGCCGTAGTCGCGCGCGTGCAGCTTGAGCCCATCGGACGCCGTGAAGAAGCGGGAGGCGAAATCGGTCTCGGCAGTCATGGGGATCTCGGTCGGGGCGATCCCGGCACCTAACCATGCCCGCAGCGGACGCGAAAGCTCGCTGCAGCGGCTGCGTCGGGCGCGGCGCGCGTTCAGTCCCGTGGGCCGCCGCGTTTCAGGTCGTGGTCGATCAGATAGGCGGTGCGCTGGTTGAGGCGCTGGCGGTAGACCTGCAGGTTTTCCATCACGCGCTGCACGTAGTTGCGCGTTTCGGAGAAGGGAATCCGCTCGACCCAGTCGACGGCGTCGACATCCGGATCGCGCGGGTCGCCATAGGCCGCGATCCATTTCTTCACGTTCGGCGAGCCGGCATTATAGGCGGCGAAGGTCAGGATGTAGGAGCCGCGCCATTCCCGGAGCAGGTCGTTGAGATGGGCCGCGCCCATCCGTGCCGCGTAGAGCGGGTCCCGGCCGAGCTTTTGCCAGTCGAAGGGCAGCCCGGCGCGTCGCGCCGTCTCGCGGGCGGTCGCCGGCATCATCTGCATCAGCCCGCGCGCGCCCGCATGCGACATCGCGGTCGGATCGAAGGCGCTCTCCTGACGGGCGATGGCGTGGACGATGGCGCGTTCCATCGGGTCGCCCAGGACGTCGAAGTCCGGCACCCCATGCGTCGGATAAGCTGCCTGGTCGAGCGGGAAACCGCGCTGCAGCGCGGCCTTGCCGATGGCAACCAGGGTGCGCGCGTCCGACTCCCGCCGCGCGATCGCCGCGATCGCTTCGAGAGCCGGCGCCGTATGCAGGCGTCGGGCGAGATCGACGAGCATCAGATTGGCGAGACCGCGTTCGCCGATCCGGTAGAGCAGGCGCACGCCGCGATGTCCCGGCAAGGCATCGAGGCCCGAGGCGGCCGTGAGGCGCAGCGGCAGGTCGTTGAGCCCGAGCCTGGCCCGGGCGAGCTGCCCGTAATAGGCGACGGGCTGTTCCGCGGCCCTGCCGAATGCGGCCTTGGCGTGTTCCGGCCTGTCGAGCGCCTCATAGGCGCGGCCCTGCCAGTAGGCTGCGCGGGCGACCGAAATGGGCGTTTCGGCGATAGCAGCCGCTGCGTCGAAATGCCTGAGCGCCGCCTCTGCGTTCTTCAGGAAGCGCAGCGCGATGAAACCCGCCTGCCATTCGGCCTCGATCCGTTCGGCTGGGTCCTCCGCGCCGTGGCCTGCGGCGATCTCGTAGGCCTTCTGCGCGTTTCCCGCATCGAGCAGCTTGCGCGAGAGGATGCGACGCTCCTCCCACCAGCCGTCGCCATCGCCGAGCAGGGCGGGATCGCGCGGGATGGCGGTCATCGCCTTGGCGGCCTCGTCGAGCTTGTCGGCCCGGCGTGCCTGCTGCGCCTGCAGGAAGGCGAAGGAGATGTCTCCCCGCAGCGAGGCCGGCACGGCCGAGATCAGCTTGTCCGAGATCGGTCGCCTGGCCCTGGCGCTGGCCAGGCGGGCCTTGGCCAGCGCGACATAGTCGGGCGAGACGCGTGCAGCGCTCCGCAGTGCCGCCGCCGCGTCGGGCCGGAACAGGTAGCGTTCGGCACGCAGGCGGTGATCCTCCTGCGTCAACGCCTCGCCGAACCGGCCGAGCACGATCTTCTCCAGCCCCTGCCCGAAAAGATCCGTTCGCCAGCTTTGCCGGATCAGCGAGAGAGCCTCGTCGGTCTTGCCTTGGTCGTCGAGCGCCAGTGCCAACGCGATCCGTCCGGCCGGCGAAACCGGCTGCCGGCCGTGAAAAAAGGCGCGAACGATCGCCGGACTCTTCCTCTCGGTGATCAGCGCTTCCTCGGCGCGGCGTCGAAACCGGGTTGTGGCCGGATAGTCCGGATGATCGCGCAGGAAGGCGTCGATGCGTGTAAAGGAGACGCCACGGGCATTGGCATGGATCGCGACCCATTCCAGCAGTGCCCGGATGGCCGGTTCGTCGATCCGTGCGGAGAGGGCATCACCCTCCGATAACGCGCCCTTGCGATAGGCCGTGACGGCTGCACGGACCACCGCGAGGTTGATCGCGTCGTCCTCGCGCAGGGCGCCGGAAGGATAGGGCGGCAGCGAACCGGTGGACTCGACATCGGGTATCATCGCCAGCGTTCGCTGGCTGGCGAGTGCGCCGTCGTCGCCCGCCTGGGTCGCGGAGGCGGAGAGCAGCAGCGGTAGCAGTATGCCCGGCAGTCGTCGCCGGACGGCAGGCGGGGCCATGGCGTGACTCCATCCTCGTGCTGGCATCGGATGATGGTCGGGGAAGCAGGTTTAGGAAAGCTTAACCATGAGGCCACGCATTTTCATGGGTTGTTGGCTTTGCCTTGGCGAGGCGACGGTTTATGTGTGACGGCCCGCAACCCCGTGTTTTCGCCGCAGGACCGTCCCCCATGACCAAGCACCCCGCCTTCACCGGCTCGATGCCCGCTCTGGTCACGCCGTTCAAAGACGGCAAGGTCGACGAAGCTGCGCTCAGGGCGCTGGTCGATTGGCAGATCGAGAGCGGCTCGACTGGGCTCGTGCCCGTCGGCACCACCGGCGAGAGCCCGACGCTCTCCCATGACGAGCACAAGCAGGTCGTCGAGATCGTCGTCGCGCAGGCCAAGGGCCGCGTGCCGGTCATCGCCGGAGCCGGCTCGAACAACACCACGGAGGCGATCGACCTCGCCGTCCATGCCGAGAAGGCGGGGGCGGACGGCGTCCTGGTCGTCACGCCCTATTACAACAAGCCGACCCAGGAAGGCCTGTATCAGCACTTCAAGGCGGTGAACGATGCGATCGGGCTTCC